>JGI24158J21664_10008769_pt1 | contig 13470 bp, 9 predicted proteins | sample Ectturendosymbi3_FD_21664 | JGI IMG/M metagenome (IMG submission 21664) | reverse complement strand
AAAAAACAGATCAAAGCTTAGAGTGGAGGACTAAGAAATGATTATTTACAAAGTTTCAGTTAAAAAATGTGACTGGCATTGTGTTGTTGATAATGAAAATATTTAGGCAAAGTAAAGGGTCTGTCAGAGAATATTCGTCTATCGCAGGGGTTCCCAACCTTTTAACGATCTCCTACCACTTGGGCACCCCGTATTGTCAACGCGTACCACTTCTTCCAGAACAACTAATTTGAGCGAATCTTAGTTTATTCAGAAGAATCATATACCTTTTAAAATAACAGTGAAAGACCACAACTAAATTTAATGAGATTTTTGTTACTGTTTACCTTCCACCAATTGGTCGATGCGTGGCGTTAATTTGCAAACAACGCATCCAAAGTCGTAATATTGCGATAAAACAGGAATAGCAGGCTACAGGAAAATTTGTTTATTTGGAAACAAAGCTTGGTACGTCAACTAGAAAGCAGTGAATCCAGGTTTTTGTGAAAAAATGGAAGTTACTCGCGTACCACCCGGAAGATCTTCGCGTACCACTAGTGGTATGCGTACCACAGGTTTGGAACCCCTGGTCTATCGTGAACAACTGTTGTTTACCATATTGTTTGTATGCAGAAAAAGTACTTTTTTCCATTGTCATAATTTTTGAATTTTTCTTCTATTGGTAATTTGATTAACCACATCGCTAGATGCAGTTCGCTGCCATTGCTGTCTCACTGCCACATGCGCTGCCCCATTGCTAAGAAAATGGCCGTTTCTTAGGCTTTACATGATTTAAATGTTTCTTGTTCTGATTTGTACCAAATGAACTTGGAAAAGTTTATGTACAAGTAAAATGATCTTGCTCTCTTTTTTTGATAATTTTTTTTCAAAATTGCACAGCATCAATGATTATGGCACAAGGCAACAAGTTTCAGAAAATTTCCATCATAAGGGTGTTATAACTTATTATCGCAAAAAAATATTGTTTGTTGGATGGGTTTGTATTCCCAATAAGATTAAAGCGTTACCGTCATATATGTTTTCCTATCACGTGAAACCGCGACTGCTTTCTAGGTAATGGGTATTGACCCTTATGTGATATATATATATGTGGTTTGTAAGATGCTTTTGAATGGTTTAACCGAGAACATTTTCTGTTTTTATTTTTTCGTTTTGAACTCATTGTTTGTGTTTCACCTGTGCCATTGAAATTTGACAGTCATTATAGGCTGGGCTTGATTAAGTGACTGCTTTGGCCATCTTTCGCACAAGCTATGCTGTTTGTTCAAACTTTGTCAATTGAAATGCATTATTTGTTGTGTACTTGAAGCGCAAACATGACTTGTAGTGACTTGGTCGAGGACATAGGTGTCGTGTACGAGCAGGCAACTTTTGGGGGGTGCGAAAGATTTTTGCTCGGACTTCCCCAAACTTGCCCGCAAAGTTTTCGGGCAACTCTTTCTGCGAGTATTTCATCGTTTTTGGAATGATCGCCAAAATTGAGAAAGATAAAAAGGTCTTAATGTGATTCTCTCCACTTTGGGCGCCAATTTTTCAAAATCAAACAACGTTGGGCGCCATTTTATCCATATTTCATGTAGTTTGCCCAGAATTGCAGGCATTTTGCGAACATGCTCATAGATTTTGCTAAGATTTTCACGGATTTTGCCCGGATTTTCAGGGATTTTGTCCGTATTTTCAATAAATCAAAACTTTTGGGGGTGCGCTTTCACCCCCTGCACCCCCACCTCCCACACCACTGGTCGTGGAATCGTTGAATAGTTACGAAAAATACAACAGGTGCTTTGGTTTCATTACTTTTTGTTTTGAAATTGTTGAACGGTGTCAAAGTTCTTGGTAAACCTCCATGTTGCATTTTTATGTAACGGTATGTTTTGTTGACAGCTGCACAGCGTCTTCCAGAGTTCTCTGGACAAATGCAATCAAATCTCCACCACAATGTCTCCAGCTGATGCTAACAACGTGGTTCAAGCTGAAATAAACGTAGGTTCATCCACATACTGACTTAGTTGGCGTTGAATTTACAGATTTGTGGAAACGTTTAACTTACAACGGCAATTGTACGTTTCATGTCACATCGCAAGTGATTGTACTTAAAAAACAATCAGATTTTTATAGCTCTTACATGATTTTAAAATTAAGTTGGATTTCTCAACAGGATTTTTAATATTTTCAATGTTTCTCAATCACTTGGTTTTATTTTTTCAGAGGATACTTGCTCAGAACGGCCGACCAACTGTTGGAATTGGTAACCGGCCATCCGCAACTCCTGCAGCTCCGACCAATCAATTAGGAAGTCTTGGAGGGAATAGGTTTCTAGGTGCAAATCAAAATCCTCTGGGAATTAGTTCCACCAACCCTTTCACTGGAGCAAGCACTAATCAGTTGGCAAGCTTAATTGGAAGCCTTGGTGGAGCAAACAGAAATCCAATAAGCAGTTTGCTGGGTGGTGGTGGATCAACAAATCCAATCAGCAGTTTGCTAGGTGGTGGTGGATCAACAAATCCACTCAGCAGTTTGCTGGGTGGTGGTGGAGCAAACAGAAATCCACTCAGCAGTTTGCTAGGTGGTGGTGGATCAACAAATCCACTCAGCAGTTTGCTGGGTGGTGGTGGATCAACAAATGCTCTGACTTCACTACTGGGAGGCAACAGACCGAACCCTTTGCCCGGCCTTCTCGGTGGAAGTACAGGTTCCCTCGGAAACCTTCTTGGGGGAAACACTAACAGTTTGGCATCTCTGCTCGGAGGTTCACCATCATCAGCGCTTTCGCCGTTGCTGAGACCAGGGGCTTCACCATCAGGCCTTTTGGGCCCATTGCTCGGAGGGTCTCCAGGGCCAAGCAGCCTCCTCTCAAATTTTCTGCTGAACAGACCACCTTTGCCTCCAAAGGCACCGCCTCCGCCTCCAATTGTTGGAAGTTTAATCCCAGGTACGTTGCATCTTTCGTCGCTTGTTGGGTTCAACAGTAAGAATAAAACTGTTGCTCACAGTTCGAGAAGAATTCATTTCAGATACGCTATACGTGGTTTAAAATTTTTGTATTAAGTAGGGTATAATTTTAGAAGTCGTAGACAACAAACGTTACAAACTTAATTAACGGTCTGATACAGTATTCATAAAACCTTAATTTGTCTTGTAATTTAATGTTTTTGCTAAAAAACAAAATGTAGGAAATTCTAAGTGATTTAATCTCAAAGAACCATAAGGATTGAAACGTCAATGTAAACGCAAATGTTTCAGATTTTGTAGGAAAACCCGAACCCCCAAGATATCCAAAGTATAACCCAGTGCTCTGTCAACTCCTCATCAGTCAAAAGTCTGATTCAACATCCTCTACTTCCGCTCTCCTGCGGAACCGGCTTATCAGCCAAAACGGATGTTACCAAGGACTGCTCAGTAATCCATTGCTTCTTCTCTCAGGTTGGTATCTGTAGTTTCTGCTGTTTCGTATTAAGCAGAAATAAAAAACGATTCTCCTTTTATTGAAAACTGAAAACCTGGAGTTCACGACCATGATCTTCACCCAATTCTTCATGTATATGGGATGTCTTGATATATTTGTGTTAATAATCAAAAGCGTGGGCTGAACTTTTCTTCCTCATAGGAAGCAAGATACTGACAAATTGTGACGTAATACATCAGCTCCCTGAAACAGCTGATAATTATTTTAAAGACACTTTAAAAAATCAAAAAACTTTGTATCAAATGTGGGTTTGCATGAAACGTTGCATCTCCAATATATGATGTGGGAGATTTTTTTAAATATCATATTTACCATTTTTGAAAACTTGCGGAAAATCAAAATGTTTGCGAAGAACTTTCGTTATCTATTTATATGTATAGCAATAGAACTGTAGAAGCAAAACTTTCTGTTTCACTTGTTCTGTCTTCATTTCTTTCATGTCTTCATTTCATGCCACGCATTATGATTTTTAATCAAACAAAGTGATGTTTTCGATTCTTTACCTCAAGAGTAAAACAAGAGAAAGTTGTAAAAATAGCAGCATTCTATTCAAAAGTGAAGACTCCCTGTATAGAAGCAAAACTCTCCAGTAGCTGGTTGATTCCTTGCATATAAATTTTAAGTGTTTGTTAAAGAATAAAAACGAGTCGCGTTGCTGATGATGCTCCAAAACAGTGTTGCGCTTTCGTTAGTTTTGCTTTTACTTCTACAACGTGCAACAGAAAATCCAAGTCGAAGATTGTTTCATTCGATAAATTACGTACTAGTCCTTCAAAAATTGTGACTTGCAGTTCTCGTCAAGCTGACAACAGTTAGTTAAAGAAAAACTTAAGAAACTTTTATTGTTTGCAGGGGGTGGTGGACTGGGTTCTATCCGTGATACCCTCGGACCGCTGCTGGGCATCACCAGTTCAACAACAGATGAGGACACTTCAAACGAAGCTACGGGAGCCTTGGATCCAGGTATGCCACCTGACCTGGGTTTGTAAGCTTTTTAAAAGCTTTTACTGCAAAGTATTTTAATTATTTACGCAATATCAACCCATCAGCAAATGATTTTGATGAATTTTTCTATTGCGTTATGTTTCCTATACGATTGCGCAAGACTTCCAGTTTTTATTCTTTTCCAGTGTTTTCAAAAGATGTACAATAAACATTATTGCGAATGCTTAGCTTTCACTTGGATTTCATTACGAGTTGTTCCTCACGCAAAACGCATCCTCTTAACCTAATCAAGCAAGAAACCTTTCCCAGTTACTCTGCGATTATCGAAATTATGATTGCTACTGGCATGCCCAAAATTTCAATGAGAATATTCAAATGATGAATTAGTTTAAAACCACTGTGCTTGTCAAACAAAGTGTCTTGTGGACTTTCTTTATATTAGTTTCTGATGATTAAAGAAAATCTTGGAAGTATGACAACTTCAGCTTGAAACAGCAAGCATTAAACTTGCCACCTCTTCCAAAACTATCTTTTCACAGCTCTCATCCCTGACAGTATTTTGACTCAATGCCTGGCCAGAAGAACGGAATTCAACATACAATACAACTGCAAAGTAGGAGTAAACGCCAACCTTAAGACAGAGCAAGAATGCAATAACATCGTAAGTGTGCACAGGCCGTTGTTTTTGAATGCCATGAAGCATTTATTTAGAAAGATATTATTAATTTTTGTCAAATGCTAGTTAATATTTGTTGCATTCATTCGGCAGATTGAGTGACATGTAGAAAATGCAATAAGCAGGTTACTTTGCTGATAAGGAGCAACAGTTTTATTTTAAATTAAATCTCTAACAATTAAGTTAAATCTGGAACAAATCTGCGAACCTACTGCACATGACGCAACACTTCCTGCGTTTGTGACGTAGGCAAAGAGCTGCGGACCCAGTCAATCTGAGCATCTGAAATAAGAAAACCGTTATTTCTGTCTTTGTTGGCTTTGAAAATAATTTGTCAAAACGTTATTTTCCTGTTGCTACTATTTTTTCACAGAAAAGATTGCAAAAAATAAGCTTTTATCTTCAGGGTTGCATTTATGCCAGTGGAGGAATGTGCTTCCGATGCCCTTTGGTTAAAAAGGTTTCCGAAGTAAATCGGCCTCTTGAAAGTGAGTACAAAACTGTGGTCGTATATGAACAACCCGCATTTGCTGAAGAAAAGATCCATCAGAAGCGTTTGTTCATTTGCAGAGACATGTTCTGTTGACAAGAACGACCGGAAACAGTGCTCAGGATTCCAAAACAACTATCTCCTGAGCAGCATCCTCTCCAACAATCTTTTCCAGGGAAGAAGTTCCACCATCTCCCAGTCTCCATCGTCCCAGTCCTCATCTTCCTCATCTTCTTCCGCCTCTTCGTCTTCTTCTGCCAATGGAGCATCACCAAACACCAACGTTCTGACAAGCAGATCAGCTCCAGTTCCTCGTCAAATAAGTAAGAAAACATTTCGTTGGAAACAGTCGGCGACACACTCCCGTGAAATTGATTTACTAAATTGTATTCCAATTTATTAATGCCACAAATAAAAGTAAAGCCATGTAAAAGCATACGTTTACGTTTCACTGCAAATTATGTGAGAGTTTTTCAAGTTCTGTACAGTGATTTCTCTTGTGGATAAGCATTGCAATTATTTCAACTACGGTAAAACATAAACAAAAAAGAAAATAAAAAACGTTTTAGGCATTGGATTTATTTAAACCATCATTGCTATTGAAATCAGTTTTCAACAGGTTTAGGCGCAAACAACACTGTGTTTCAGTCAGTTGTTCATTCTGAGAAGTGTTATACAAAAATTAGCTGATAGATAAAGTGATAAAAACAACAGATACATCAAGGTTGCAGTTATTTTACCTGGTTTCTAGTCATTTTTCCACTCTTCGTTGCCTCTCTGCTTCCATCTACGCTCAGCGTTTGGTATCTAGGGAAATTCGTTTTCTTGGATAAAAAAATCTTCTGCAATGACTTTTGTTAGTTAAAATAAAATAGGTTTTGCAATAATTATAGAGACAGGCTAAAACGTATATCGATGAAGATGTTTTGGATTAAAAATATAATTAATTACTAATCATCGTTTTTCACCAAGTGATAATTTATGTTTTGTCATGTTTTTTGAAGACACAATTGTTTCATGGTATCTTTCAGTCAGTTTTTGTGTAGGTTAGATTAAAAACATTTGTTTCACAGACCCTGCATTGCTCGGTGGACTTGGCGGCCTCGGCGGTCTCGGCGGTCTCGGTGGTTTAGGAGGAAGCTTGGGAGGTGTTGGTGGAGGATACAACAACGTGCTTCTGAAGCAGAGATGCGAGAGCGCAGGCTGCTGCTGGGATTCGAGCAGTAATTTGTTCACATCTGTTGGGGCTTGTTACGCGAAAGGTAGAATTTATGTTCAAACTTCTTTCTTCAGAGAAATATGTTTAAACTTAATGTGAGATCTGTGTGTTTTCTTCTGCAGTCAGGTACCTATGCGTTTTAAAAATTTTTAGATTTTAGTTGCAAGGGTAAAACACTGACCACTCTTTTCAATGCCCGGGCGAATAGGAAAATCTTTATCTGAACTATGTGGCTTCTGCAAAATACATCTTCACGCGAAACATCACGCAGTGCAATGTGATGTGAAAAGAGTTCCGAGGTTCGAATTGGAAAGCAGGTTGCAAATCAGTTTCATTGCAGAACGGCTTGCATTCTTGTATTCTGCACTCGCTAAGATAGTTTCGAAATAATAAAATGAAGTAAAACTGTCTCCAATTCCCGTTAATTCCCTGAGAACACTTAACCTGAGAATTGTTCACATTTCCACTGCAGCTTATCCCAAGACGACCACAAGTCAAGCTGACTGCATGAGCGATATTCCTTGCGGTACCTCCGCCACTGGAATTCTCGCCAGAATCGTCGGTGAGTCCACGAGAACTTCATGTTTGAACCTGATGGAGATTTTTGCACATTTTTTATTCAAACAAATCTGGAAAATAAGTAATTTGAAGACGACAAAGTTGCAGCAATTTAACCTTCAATACCATCTTTTGTTAAGCCTCAGTAACGTATTACACAAAATCTGGAAACATTCGCCCTGTTTTTCATTGCATTAAGTAGTTCCCTGAAATTTCTGGGTTTAACCCCTCAAGGACTGCAAAGTCACGACAGTATAGTGGTTCGGAGTTTGTCCGGCCATAACCTGCCGACCGACTGAGGTCGAGAGCTGTTCAAACCCTCTAAAGATGCAGAAATCTCCTAGCTTAGATTTAAAAAATCAGAGAACAGCTGGGTTTGAACTTTTTTGGTGTGACGTCATGACTGGGGCAGTGGCGGCTCTAAGGGGGGCCTGGGTGGTCCATGACCCCCAAGATTTTTGGCTGACCCCTGCTTGGCCCCACAGTTTTCTTGCTTAATTTCACGTTCAAGTTCGTTTGATTGACATACACAGCAAATAACTTTCAGCCAACACAATTTTAAACGATTTAAAGACTTTCTGGCGACGGTTCTGACGATATTCACAAGCCTATGTTGGGTTTGATAGGTTTAATCATAGCAAATCAATCTTCATTACAACGGAAAGTCACCATGTACGAGAGACATTTATGTTGGCTCCCCGATTTTTTTTCTTGACCCCACAGTGCCCTTCCCCCAGTTTTTTCATTCTAGAATCGCCACTGGACTGGGGGAGGTCAGAGGAGTTTTGGATGACGTAATCAGAGCTTGAGAAAAAGCTAAAATGGCAACTTACTTCTTTTTTCTTTTAAACTAAACTAGGCGAAAATCCTCATCGCTAGAGGTCTTGATTGGCCATCTAGGTTGGCAAGTTATGTCCAAAAAACGATATTTAATCAATTAATCCAACTGGGAAATTGACCAAGTGATACCTTGCTTGGTAATAAAAGGTGTAATCGTAAACTGAAACGTTTGTTTTCAGGAGGAACTCCAGCCACCAGTGCCGACGATCGTCCCTGGCAAGTACTCATCAGGTTAAGTGGAAACAACGCGGTCCGTTGCAGCGGAGCCATAGTTTGCTCGTAAGTTACCGGCGATCGTGGGACGTGTCTTGCGCTCAACTTTTCTCCTTCCTTGATATTCGACGCTTTGGTGAAGATGCGGTGATCAAAGCCGTCACTTTTAATCATAAAATAAATTTTCACTTGATTGGGTGGGGCTGGTTATCGAAAAGCATCACATGGTAACCGGCAGCATTTGCTAATTTTCTCTGCTTCTATAATTTACATCTTTAGTGATCAACAAGTTGCGTTTGTACAAAACAAAACAAACACAATTGTTGAAAAAATTCCGAAAAAGGTCAGATCTTATAATAAACCCTGAAAAATTCTCTTCTAAACCAGGCAGTGAGCGCTTTCAAGAAAGGAAACTCTTGCTACCCTCCTAATCCAGCGCCGGCCAATTTTTCGACCAAGCTTTGCAACGCCATAACTCGCCAGTCGATGAAGCTAGAGAGCTGTTCAAACTCTCTACGGATTCGGCAACTCTTCTAGTTTACTTTGAAAAATATTTCTTTGGTTTTGGGTTTGTGGTTCCTTGTGGGTGACGTCATAATAGGGGCATGTATTTGCGAATTTTTGGCCGAGTTTACTTGGCCCTGGGCACCAACACAAGAAGCCATTTTTTGGCTCAAGGTTTGTTTGCAATCTAGGCTATCATCAGAGTCTTTAGAGCCGTTGATTGGCTTTCTAGCATATCTGAAGCCAAATTATGGCTCAAAAAACAAAAATTAGCAAAAATCTTAGCCCCACCAACGCTGACCCTGATGGGTATATTATACCTGTATTATATATGGCCATAACTCACTAGCATATCGAGCAGAAGAGAAAGCAGAAGAGAACTGTTCAAGTCGTCTATGGATGGGGAAAATCTTGTAGTTCAGATAGAAAAAAACTTTGTGCTTGGGATGTCAAGTTTTTTGTTTGTGTTTACATTATGGGAGGATGTCTATGCATATTTTTTACAATTGGATGACGTCATCATCCCCTGGGAGCCGACCAATCGAGACGATTTCGTGGCTCAAATTTTTTTGGATTCTAGGCTATAATAAGAGTCTTTGGAGGGTTTGATTGACTTTGTAGCGTTTCTGATTCAAACGTTATGGCAAAATAACCGAATATTAATTAGGGAAATCCCCCAGGATTTTGTAAACAATTTGGGATTTTTTGGCCATAATTTTGGCACCAGAAACGCTAGAAAATTGATCAAGGGCTCTAAAGACTCGTATCATAACCTAGAATCCAATAAAACTTTGAACCATAGTATCGGCTCATTGGATCGGTTGATGACGTCATCAAACAAACCACAAAACACGCCCCACTCATGACGTCATCAACTAAAAACCCCAAGGCCAAAAATTAATTTTGTTTTTTATTCTAAACTACAAGACTTCACGAGTCTTTAAAGGGTGTGAATAGCTCTCTAGCTCAATCTGCTGCCGAGTTATGGCTGGCCAAAGCTTGACCTGAAATGGCAAATGATACTATTTGTGTAACTTTTTTATTTTTGTTAAAAATGGGATTTTTGAGCCATAATTTTTTTCCAGATGCGCTAGCAAACCAAACAAGGACTCTAAAGACGCGGATAATAGCCTAGTTTCCAAGAACGTCTTGAGCCAAAGCACTGGTTCTTTGGATTGACGCCCGGAGCCAGGTACACTTGGCCAAAAAGTCGAAAACACGCCCCATTGTGACGTCACTCAAAGAGAACCCCAAATCCGAAACAAAAAAACGTTTTTTTCGATCTGAACTGGAAGACTTGCCGAGTCTGTGGAGGGTTTGAACAGCTCTCTAGCTCAATCTGCTGGCGAGTTATGGAATTGCAAATCTTGGTCAAAAAAGCGGCGGAGGGGGTTTTGCCAGAAATAATTCCGATATTTTCAGCAAATCGACCGCTCGAACTACGATTACTTGACCCAGCTTCATTCTTCAGTATTTTCGCGAAGATGTTGCTTCACATTCTGTTAAAGGTGTTCATTGAACAAGCTCTTAATGCTTTTATTTTTGAAAGTTGTTCTTCGTTTGTATACATTTTAATAATTTTCGAACCTACGTCCCAGTTTTTTCCTAATTTTTCTTGTTAGTCCAAGTGTAAGCTGGCCAATCAGGTATTAGTCAAATCTGAATGTGCCAATAAAATGAGCTATTTTAGATAATAAGGAATTTTTTTTCAGATCGTAATTTTTCAAACTATGTGACAGAGCGCTTTGGTCTTTACACGTCTGTGAGTTTGGAAAAGGCGACGTGATTTATCCAAAAAGTAGGTCAATTGTTGAAGTCTAGATAAGGTTACGATAAAAGTTTTTTCAAGAAGTCCCTCAATTTACCACATCCTAAATTGAAAATGGAGTTTATTATCAAGCTAAACTCTACCTGTAAGATCAACCAAGCAAAACTTTTAATTGCAATCACGTGATACGTTTGTTAACAAACGTCACAAACATGAAATTGATTTATGCGGAAGATGGATAAAACTGGCCAAATGATGCAGAGGACAGCATGCCCCAGCATGCTGGTGGTTGAGTTCGATTCCCGGTCGGGACATATCGAAGATTTAAAAAGCTGCACTTGCGGCATGTCCAGCCTCGCGCTCAGCGTTAATGAGTGTGTGCAAGGGAAAGCTTCACGCGCGGTGCTGCCATTGACTCGCCACCAGTGCAGCATTCACTGCGAAAGTAACCTCGTGGACCACGGCGCAAGTAAGCGGAGATGGGCGCCGCAGACCACTCGCGACACTTCGAGAGGGAGTACAAAACGGATATAATTATAAAATTTCATATTTTCAGACAATGGGTGGTGACATCAGCTTCCTGTTTGGCGACAATGCAATCTCTATCAGCACCTCTTGGTTTCGTCATCGAGTGAGTAAAAGCTTGCGAGCATCGAATTCCTGGATCATTTTATGTTATTTTTTCTTCAACAAAAAATTTGCCTTTGATTTTCAGTTTGCAGCCGACCAGCATTGAATTAGTCACTTCAACCCTAGACCCACTCAACCCAGTCCAGATCTGGCGTAAGTGTTTCGAGTAACAAATTTTAAGACTTTCAGGGCAGTTTGCTGTCGACAAACATTGGACCCAGGGGCGGATATAGGGAGGAGCGATTGAAGGGATCGTCCCTCATAAAACCTACGAAAGTAACTTTATTCATCACGATTTTTTACAATTCAGAAAACAGCATTCGCGACATTCTTTCGAACATTGTTTTGTCACGGCAGTGCTGTGAAGTATACTTCATCTCTATTACAGTAGCGAAGCCGTTATGAGACTTGACCACCAAATATTATTGAAATCGCTCCCCCCTCTAACCTTATTGGCTGCATCCGCCCCCTGATTAGAATTGAATATATTTGTAGAGAACCGTCTTAGCATGTTCTTTAGCTGCAAATGCTTTTACGTATTTTTGAAAAACAGGTTAATATTTTGTTACCTTACCTGGCTTAACACATTACAGTAGTCAGATGTTTGCTTGCTGGCCGTGATAAGCCGACGTATTGTCGATATTTCAAATAACAGTTTAACTCATTTCTTCCAGAATTTTCTTTTCATGCTGCTGTATTGTATTTTAAAATAGCTTATTCTGAAACAGTTTGCCCTTCTTCTACCAGTTGTTACATAATTTTCAACAAACTTTCAGCCACCACTCGTATCGTTCCTCATCCTTACTACCTGGTCTCTCAACGTACGCACAACATCGCTTTGATCCAAGTACCTCAACTGACATTCAGCAGCAGTGTAAGTTTACAGTATGTCTCGTTCAATGTTGTAATCGCTTTTGTTTTTCACAATATGACGTGCTGTGAGGTGCTGTCACGTACTGTGACGTGCTGTGACGTACAGTGGCGTGCTGTTTTTAAAGTGTGGAAATCTAAAACAATAAGCTTAGTTCATTCTGTGATTAAGCGAGCTTGTTTCATGTAAAGCATATAGATTGGAAAACGTTTTACAATGATGACTTGGGCGTTGTGCTTTCAGCGATACAAAATGGACAGAAACAGTTTAACTCATGTGAAGGAAAAGTCCAAAAAATTGTGTTACAGCAATTTATTTGAAACAAATAAAGCTAACGCAAAAAAGGTTTGGCAAGGAATTAATGATTTATTAAGACGAAGGAAAAATAGGACTTTTTCTCTTACCAAAATTATTGCGACTGATGGCCGAATCATCACTGATGGCAATGAAATTTGTAATTACGTCAATGACTACTTTTCCACAATAGGCTCACGCATGGCATCAAGCATTAGTGTACCCACTGATGCTGATATTCATTACAAATCTTCAATTCGTTTCAACTCGCAAAATCTCTTTCCGATGCCAATCACCCACAATGAAATTTTAACCATTATAAACTGCCTTGACTCATCAAAAAGCTCTGGTTCACACAACATACCAGCAAAACTCATAAAACTCTCTGCAAATGTTATAGCTCCTATTTTATGTGATCTCTACAATTATTCCATTACCAATGGAGTTTTTCCAGATATATTAAATTAGCGTATGTAATCCCGGTACACAAAAGTGGTCCAAAAGAAAACTGCAACAACTTCAGACCCATCTCCTTGTTGTCCCCATTTGCAAAAATATTTGAGAAATGTCTTTGCAATCAATTAAACAATTTTTCTCAAGCTTCCAACTACTGAACACACAACAGTTCGGATTTCAGCAAAATCATAATATGTCCCTCGTTGTTTCCAGTATTTGTAATGCGTTTGTGCAATGTCTGGATGAAGGAAAGATAGCTTGCTCAATTGTTTTAGACCTAGCTAAAACCTTCGATACCGTTGATCACACAATCCTACTGAGCAAACTGGAGAGATACGGAGTAAGAGGATTGCCTCTGCAGCTTATGAAAAGCTACTTAACAAACCGGTATCAATAAACAGTTGTTGATGGATTGAAATCGAATGAGAAACTTGTTACTTGTAGAGTACCACAGGGGTCAACACTGGGACCTTTTCTATTTTTAGTTTATATTAATGACTTGGCTTTGGCAAGTGAATTCAATGTCCGCATGTTTGCTAA
>JGI24158J21664_10008768_pt1 | contig 13470 bp, 10 predicted proteins | sample Ectturendosymbi3_FD_21664 | JGI IMG/M metagenome (IMG submission 21664) | reverse complement strand
CAAATAAAAAGTCTGGTTTCATTGAATTGACAAGTTTTAAAAGTTTTGATAGTGAAGTTCCAAGCTTCTACTTTGGATCAATGCCATCATTTGCTCATAAACCTGTCTTACATAAGCGCTAGTAAACCTCTCAATGCCCAGTACTACACGTGAGCAAGAAGTCATCGCCGCCACCATTACGACTGCGCTTGTTGCTGTATTTACACGCTTCTGATATGCACCAACACAGCATGTTCAACCGAAGCCAAGAAGTGACTTTACTCTGAGGCACTGACTTCCGACGTAGACCTACAAAACATTCGCGCATATAAGAAGTGGATCCCGTTGTCTGTGGAAAAGAAATGCTTTCCCAGCAAAGAATCAGACACTAAGATCTTACAGAGTATGCATTTCGCCTACGAAGTAAGCATCATCATCTCTTATTCCAATAGAATCCATATATAGAATGGATCACGTAATAGAATGGATCCCGTTGTCATCGATTAATTCGCGTATGTAGTTGATAACCGTAAACGCTAGAGTCTTTCAACGCATTTGAAAAATGTGTAGATATTTGAAAATCCGTAAGATCTTTTGGCTAAGTTCAATCTATTCCGTAAAACCTTTGTAGTTACTTTAAACTTACTTCGTTTATATTGCTTGATGAGACTTTGCTAAATTTAACTCACTTCATTGAAATATAAGATGGAATTGAACTGTAAACACAATCGTAGCCCCAGTATTACAAAACTCATTGATCATGCCCAGCTGCATGTAAAGATAGCTTAGAACTGCACCAATTAAATTTGTACGAATCAGGGGCTTCTTGAAAATACAATAACTTATCTGCGGAATTTGAAGCCCTAATGGGAAAAAATTCAAATTTAGTTTCATTTTTGTCACATGCGCTTTGCCAACAAGAGAGATTGCAAGCTCAGGGATGGATATTGGGGAAGGATAACAAGGCAGTCGCCTCGGGCCCTACTTTTTCAAAGTTACCGTGCCCGCCCCTTTGAGAGCTTTGCACCATTGTTTAATTAAAAAAGTTATGTACCACTCTAGAGCCACATTTAAAGAAGCTCTGAAGTAAGCCATGTTTTTCAAAATAAAGCAAAACTTATGGGAATATATGCCATAGGAGGCAGCTTTCAAATGTGTAGCTACAAAACTGCAGGCCTACAAATTTTTCTTCCTTTCGTATGTATATTATGCTCTCGAATTTCGTTCATAAATTGAAATGTGAAATAAATTTAACGCTTTCATCCAGCACGTAATCCCACATCTCCCTTTCGCAATGGCGACGTTTCGGGGCCCCTTTGTGAGAGCTTGCCCCTAAATTTTATTATCCACTGGTGTGCAAGATATCTCAGTATCTGTAAGTAATGGCAGTGTCAATTCCCTCAGAACTTGCAAAATAAAAAGCATGTAGCTACTTACGTTAGATTTTGATGCTGACTGTTCTCGTTGTAGTTAAATGATTTTAAATAATTTACTGTAGGGTGGCAATTAACATCAGATGAAGGTTGAAACACTGAGCTTATGAACAGAAGGGCGGAGTCCAATATTTTGAAAAGATTAATTTTTTACTCGACAGGAAGGTAAAGGGAAATCATTGATGAAAACGTTAAGGCTCCACATAACTGTGATTGACCCGTCACAATACTGTAGATGTCATCGCAAATAAATATCCAGAAGGAATGCTATTGTTGCTAGACAGTGACTATGGCGCAATGAAGAAGTCTTTGAAACTGAATCGCTTCTTAGCCAAAGTTTGAGCTTCAAGACATAAAATTTATCTCAATGCCATATTCACGCACGTAGTTTTCAGGTTCGTCGCCAGGATTTAGCAGCAGAGGGGGCCAAAAACCAGAAGGAGTCAAAAACCAGAAGGGGGGCCACATTTTTAAAATACAGTATTGGATGTATGCAGCAACCGGTGGGACAAACGTGAAATGGGGACGCACCGATTTCAAATGGGGCGCCGGGAACCACTGGCCCTCCCACTGGCGACGACCCTGGTAGCTTTAAATCTGTGCAAAAACAAAAATCTACGATATTGATTTAAGGCTACGCTGGCACTGGAAACAAGACCATGTTGTATTTGTAACACCCACGGTTATCAGAGAGGAATTTGTGATAGTCTTGAAATGAAGCTTACGTAACTATTAGGTGGGATGCAGCAAGCTGGTACGCCAAAAACAGCTGCGAAAAGCGTTACTCCAATTGTTTTTACCTGCGGTCATTGATGATTACAAAAGGTCAGATACAAGTTTCTTTGCACTGAACTGTTTCTTTGGCTTATTCTTGAAATATTTTATTAACCTGCAAACATTGAAATTGGGGTGGCATTGCCCCGTTGCCCTCTCTGGCCACGCGCCTTGTGGCAACCGTATTCTGATTGTGGGCTACCATCGCAGGAAATCGTGATTGAGCGAAATTCATGTGCACATCAATTCGGTAATTCAAATTAACCAACACAATTTTCAACAATCATGACAATTCAGTTTACCTAGGAAAATCTGTATAGCCTACTGTGTCTACAGATAATCCAGTGATAATGTTCATTTTTCTCATTTACTCCCTGTTTTATGCTGGGGAAACGTTTCCAACAGCAAAGTAACATGAAACTTGTACAACTATATTACTTTTTATCACAAAATGTTGCGGGGGACAAAAGATATTACGTACCCCCTGACCAAAAGTTGGGGGGACATGTCCCCCCCGACCCCAATAAACACGGTCCCTGCTTCATAGAGAAAAATGCGCGAAGCAAGCTTTGAGCAATTCTGAATGTTTTCATGCTCAGGGCGACACAACTGAAATGAGATGTCAACAGAACGCATATAATATAACCAAAATATACACATGAATAACGAATCTTCATGATCACACAATGGTTTGAGACAAGATGGATTTTACAACGAAATTAAGTTCATCTTGAGGTCGCGCAGGAACACGCAGGCAAGGCGCGATATTTCCAGGTGGTTCATTGGTAGCACATACTGAACGACGGAATGAAATTGTTCACGCGATAAATATTATCAACCAGGGTTGGGAACCTGACCTCTTTGCGGCCAAATTGTGAAAGTTTGGCCGTTTTCCGAAGTGGTTTGGCAGCAAATATTTTGTGTAGCCTTTTGGTCTATTGAAGTAGTTTTGAAATTATGGCCTAATTTGCATCAGAATCCAGAATTCGTGCACTCAAAATGTGTATGTGCACTTTCACAAGCACGCTTCCCTTCCTGACAGTTGAAGTTGCCCTGTTTAACATCCAAACCCTGAGAATAAAGATAGTTAGCGACGGATGATGCTCAGTGTTATGTGTGCAATGGATTGAACTTCTAATCTGCAGTTTATTTCCTGCAAACCACATTTGGCCCTTTAAGCACGAATCTATGGCCGTTTGTGAGAATTCGCCTGGCTATTACACTGATAAAGTATCTACCAACCTTGTTATAAACTGCTTGTGGGTATGTGGTACAGAAGTTGTACCCTATCACATAATCAGCCTAACTTCAAAAGCGCATAGCCTACAAGACACGAACACCCACTAATAAGGAAAACAATGCAATAACAACGTTTATGCTGAGTGTTTACAAGCTATTGACACAGCTCCCCAATGTCATGTGAAAGTCAAACTTCATACCGTTATGTGAAAAATCCAAGTAAGTAATGAATTCCTCTATTGTATATTGTCTTGTAATGTTGTAGGGGCAATATTGCGTAGATTTCTGCTCTTCGTTTCGTTGTAGCAATTCTTCTGATCATTCTAAATGTCATTGAAGTCTTGCTTCTTTATTTGTTGAACATGTTTCAGTCCCAATCGTCGTTGGACATTGTTGGATTTGGACGCATGTGGGGAATGAAAAGGTTTACAGACAAAGGTCACACAATTTGCGTTCGTGCATTCATCTTGGTACTGAGTTGAATAGCAGTGAAAAACAACCTTCGAACTTAAGAATGTTAGTTTTTAAACGCTGATTGAAACACACTTCCTGTGTGTTTTGAAATCGTTGTTTTGAGAACAAAATCTCGAGTTTTTTAGAATGCTGTCGTGACGATTTCATACTGCGTGGTGCAGAAATCAAAACAGAATTCACTACATTGCGAGTCCTGTTCATCAAGTCCTGATAAACAGAAAGCCATGTAAATGCACAGCTGATTGTGGCTGAATTTATTCAGGATGTTTAGGTCGGTCACAACCCAAAAAGCAGCAATTAGTAAGTGCCATGTGGATGTACGCTACTAATAAGCCGAAACGTGTTTACCCAAAGCGAAGCAGAATGCTTGTATGAACGCAGAAAATCGTTGCCATGCCACTTTCACGCAAGAGCGAGCACACTGTGCCACGCAACGAAATGCAAGCAATGCTTGAATAGATACAGTCCTTCTTCGCGTGCTTGCTGAATCGTGCTTTTCTGACCTCTGTGCCCCAGTAGAAATGAGCCTTGAACCAGTAGCAGGTTTCCCGACTGCCGTATGCCCGCCGTGGTTTAAGAGAGTATTTGTATTTCAGTGAGTCACAGGTAAGTTATACATAGCAAAGTTTTTTGGCTCAGCAAAGCATCAGTGTGAGTGTGTGCTGTTAATCCAATTACAGGTAGATATGTTACGTAATCCTCAGTTATACTAGGCAAAAGTATGCAGGAGTTACATGCACGAAAGTAGAAACCTTGAAGCAAGGCAAATGCCAGCGTAAAAGCCAAATCAAAATGAAAACGTTCCGCCAGACAAGTACCACTAAGTGCACGTGGTCATTCAAGCAAGCAGCTTGGCAACCACCAGTCAAAAACGTCAACAGGTTACCTTGTGACGTCAACCTACCAAACAAGCGTGCAGGATATTCAGGTCAGTTTCTAATTTAGTTTTGGGCAAGGCACGTTGTTGCTTAGGATTGCACATCGCGGAACATAAGTTGCTGCTTCGTTCAAACAGCTAGATTTGCCTGAAACATTGTAGGCCTACGTAAGCTACCTCGATTTGACCTGCACGTTTTGAGACAAATGTGGCGCTAAAGCGAAAGCCAGTAATGGCTCACATTGAAAAGACACTGACAAAGGTCTTGAACAATAAACTTTAGGTCGACTGTCTTTATCATCAAATTCACTTTGCGCTTGTAGGTTGAAGAATGTCACACTGTCTGTCTAGCAAGAACTACTTCTCAAATTTTGTTTTCCACTATTTAGATATGGGTGTAGGTATTGACGTTTAACACTTGTCCATTAACGTTGTTCGTGTGGTAGCGGATGGAACTTGTGGACAGTTGACGTAGAGGCAGTTTAATCTTATCTGGTGTAATAACGATGACCAAAACAAGAAACAACTGCAACTTTCTCAAGGTAAGCTGTAGTCAAACTGATTAAACCTGATAAAACTCAGGATGGCGGCTTGTCAACCAAACTTACTCACTCAGGCCGCAAACAAGAGCAGTGCAAGTGCACTGAACCTTTTGCAAGCAGTTTCATCCTTGCCATTGCCACCGCACTTCTTCAAAGCCCACAGTGTGTAACTGCATGGAAATAGAACATTACTCTTAACCCACACACTAACGTTCCTCGACACCTGACCTTTCCATGCCAATGAGACGCTCTTCGCGTTTCGTAGGAATGTGTATTCCGGTTCTGTTGCGAAGTCATCACACCAGCGTATGATGTTCCAGCAGTTAACTGCCAACTTTCCCGGTTTGACCACTTCATCAGCAAATCTGATTCAGCCCATGTAGCTGTTTCCAGTGGCGCAAACTCGTCGCTGCGGCAAATAAAAGAAGCATGCTTGGTGCGTTCTGCACAGTTCCCGCTCCGCTTGTTAAAATCAGTGTAAGCAGTGCGGGGAAGCGACGATTGTCGTATTTCTGTTAAGCGTGTTTTAGTTTTGTTCGTCATTCGAGGAAAACCAGGAAACCGGCCCACCACTGAACTACATTCGAAATATGCAGTAACTTTGTCAAGAGACCAGAGGCGCCGCCAGAATGAGGCCGAAGAGGCTATGCCCCCCTCCCTGAGGAAACTTTTTAGATTTTTCGTTGCTGTTTCATATCAATCTCAACTGTTCGAAAACAAACGGAAGGAATAGTCGGACTCATGTAGCGTCGTGTTCTCTGACTGACCAAGGTTTAATGTGACTTCTTGCGATTGGATGCGAAGCTATACGACTAAAACATGGAACTTGTCAGCAAAGTTGCCAATTAATGCGGACAATACGAGCTGAGGTGTAGCCTGAATGAAATGCAAGGGTGCAGCTTTCTTGCAAAGGAGTACAAATTGAGATGAGACATTTTTGAGAGGATTATTTGCATGAAGTAGTGCCGAACCAAGTAGAAACATACTTGGTCAAGACATGATCAACCCCAAACGCACCACACAATGGAGTGTTATGCAACAACGCAATATTTCTCACAGCATGGTTGGCATTGTTGCTAGTGGGTATGCGAAGCCAGGTAGGATCTCGATTTTGATATGTACAGCAAGTCATTGTCAGCGCAGCACACGAACTTTGTTAATATCACATTTATTGCAATTTCAGAGCGCAAATATAAAATATCATTAGCAGGCAAACCATTACCAGTCACCAAACAGCCACGGTGATTTTGTGTGAAAGCTGGTGTTGACTCTTTTTCGTTAGTCTTGAGAGCAACATATGACAGATGGATATTTACGTGGTGCAGTGAGCCAGTGTGGGGCTTCCAAGAGATATTATTTTAGGCGGAACAAAACCCATTTGGGGCCCGTAAGACTTGCAAAATTATTTTGAAATAAATAAAATTGAGGCTGATTAATGTGCATCATACTTCAACTAGATGTGCTCGTTTATTGATCATATAAAACATTACGTTAAAACATAACGGTACTCACGAAATGTGTCCATATTACCATTTTTTAAACATGACTTTTATGGGTTCATAGTAAAATCTAATCCAGGAAAAAATTAGAAAAAAATCATTTAACTATTATTTAAGCGGTTTTCGGGTATTCTTATTCGCACAATTTCCAATAACACTATCAAAATCAACTTGTCTGGCAATGCTAGACTTAATGTTTAATCTTGCTAGGCCAACAAGTCGAGTTTGTGACACAGCAGACCGCAAATAATTTTTTACAAGTTTAAGCTTGCTGAAAAATCTTTCAGCAGATGCTACTGTAGCTGGGATTGTCAAGAATATTCTCAAACTAACACAAACATTTGGAAATAATTCACACAAACCACACGGGCCACAAGGCGGCGACCACTACTTCAAAGCATTGTCGAAATACTGCAAGTGGTTAGTTTCTCCAGCATGTTTCGAAATCTTCAGATATTTGGGTATGTCCAGTAATCCTGAACTCACACTTGATTCGACCTTGTATCAGCTTGCGGCGCAAGTTTAAGAATCAGCAAAACCTGGGGTTCCCTGGTTGCCCAACCCTAACTGCAGATACAAAACTGCATGGAGCAGCATCCAACCAGCATGAGTTTAAAATGCCCCTACAGTAGCCAGAAGGCTTAACCCGGCGCTTAGAAACTTGGGGCAAGTTCCAGAGCCAGCCAACGAGCAGCTTTTTATTGTACTAGTGATGTGCGTGCAGTTTGAAACATTGTGTACTGATGCGATCGGAAATCCCTAGCGGCATGTGCGCAATGCTTCGCACCGCGGCAGCAAGCAACAATAGAGATCATGCTCGCAATCTCTCTTTGCGTACGCTTGTCGTTACGTTCAATCGTTCACATGTTAATATCGGCAGAGCTACCACGTCGCAATCTCTCTTTCTATTGCTTGCTCGCGCTACGTATATTATGGTGTTATTTTTCACGCACATCCCGTACGTGGTGAATCACACAATCAAAGCAACACCACCGCAACAGTACTTCTATTCGATTCAACAGTACTTCTATTGCAACAGTACTTCTATTCGATCGGTTGCAACAGTACTTCTATTCGATCGGTTGCAACAGTACTTCTATTCGATCGAAGAACCCGAGCGGCAAGCGCGCAAAACGTCACACTGTGGCAGCAAGCAACAGTAGAGATCACCCGACAAGCCCATTAGCAAGGACAATCAACTGTTCACCAGATTCAAAACATTATTATGTATTAGAGGTGACTCATCCAGATCACATCTATGATTACTTGTTCGCGTCACAACGCACATGCCATTTGTGCGCGTTCAACACCGCGCCTACCACGTGGTTGCAAGCCTTCGAAGCGGACCCACCGTTAGATTTATCGAAACGATGGTTTCTGAGCTCATGCAATAAATTTTTAAAATGAAACAAGGGAAACGACCGTGAGCAGATCTGTCTTCATGCCGCAGTTTACTGAAACGCATCGCAATAAAGTTGTGAAAACGCAGCATGGTAGGCGGATTCCACGAAAGCGCTTCTTCAGTTTACTTTTGAATGCAAATCAATAGCTAATAGTTTTCTTACAATCGATAGATGTGAATACGTGCCTCTCTAGTAAACGTTGTTTTGCCAAAGGTAGGAACATCCCCTATGTAGCTTTTTATCTGTAGATTGGGGTTTCGCCACTTGAACCGTGACGTCGTTGAGCAAAAAAATCAGCATCAAACTGCATCTGCGCTTTACGACAACTTATTTCAGTTTTCAACGGATCAAGGTGCAGGTCACAAGTTAGTCTGATTCAGTTAATGTGAATACCTTATTTCCACAGGCAGAGCTGCACTGTCACTTGGATGGATGCTTCCGATTGGAAACCATCGTTGACATAGCAAAGTGAGTCGGGTATGCTGGATTTCATGTATATTTCAGATATATATACTGTGTATTGGTCAAACGTAGAAACGTATGTGTTTTCAGGCGTTTGCAGAATTTTTCAGACATGCGGAAAATAAAAAACATAGCGTTTATTCGCTGTCACCTGTTGTCTGTGAATCGTTGATTTTGATTTTTGAAACAATTTTCTTTAAATACTTGTAAGTTAAAACGGCGTCTGTTAATAACATTTCTAAGGCAGTCCACCGATTTACAATGAATTATTTTCACAAAAACCAAGTGGAAAGGATGAAGGCGAATATTTAGCTTCGTTTGAACTCCAACCAACTTTGTTAGTTGGGTTTCGGAGACATGCACTGAGAAAATTACACGTATGCGATTTTTCTTTGCTTTTGGCGGATAACGCGAAAGAAACATCAGAGAGGCCAACTTGATGTTGACTCAAAATATCATGTGCAAAACACCTAGGCGTCTCATTGACAGTAAATTAGAATGGTATTCTCATGTACAATTGGCAAAAAGTAAATTTTCGCGTGCACCTCGTTTAATATTCAAAATTCGAACATTCACTCCTATTGCCGTTCTTGAAATCTCACTATAGCTTTGTTTATTGTCATTTACAATACTGTGCTATGTCATAGGTGCAGCTGAGAATTATGTCCTACAGCCATTATTAAACGTTTCGCATAATAATGTGTTAAGAATAATGATGTTCAGTTTTACTGTAAGTTATCATGTTACTCTTTTACATAAAAATATTAATGGTTTGAAGTTAAATGATGTCTCGATTTGAATTGACGAAATGTATGCACAAACTACATAATGGTGTGTTACCCAAAACCCATGGCAAAGTTTTTCGAAGTGGTTCGTGTGCCAGATGCACTGGCAACGAACATTATTTTATGCAAAGGGTTTCTGCGAATTCTGAAAAAAAACTTCTATTAGAGAGGCTGCATTATGGGCAGAAACCGAGCTGAGTCTGTAAGCTTTGCCCCATGGCACCTTTTGTAAACAGTTCAAATGTTCTCTCCTCCCACAACATGCATAAGTTCGTTTTTGTTCAGCCATGCTACGGTATATACCTTATTGTTTTCACATACATTGTCTCAAAGAATAAGAAGGTATTTGTGTTTTTTGTCTGCATTGTACAGCATAATTCTACGTTACAACCCTTGTCATGTGTTTATGCATGGCAACACTGTTTTTGATTCAATGAAGTTTTACGGCCCCGAATAGATAACTTCAGGACTTTTCTACGTCCCAGTTACGAATACGTTCTAACAGTGTTTACTACTGCATTGCTGTGCCATATCGTAGTAGCAAAGAAAACTACATTGCTTTAACTGTATTATAACGTATAAAGTATGTTCTTGCAGAAAGAGGAAGATTGCATTACCAACGTATGACCTCAAGGTGTTGGAGAATGAATACTGCGTTAGACACAGATGTTCGGGACTTGACGAGTATTTGCAAAAGATGGCCGTCTTCACCAAAATTTTCGCGTAAGTTTAAATTCTGTATAGAAACAGCCACTTCTTAGTGCAGCGTACACACAACAGCGTCATTAAAAATTTATTTGACTTTTCAGAGGCGATCTGGATTCTATTGATCGCATAACTCGGGAAGCAATCGAAGACAAGGCGAGAGAGCACGTTCGCTATTTGGAGCTTCGGTTTTGCCCGCACTTATTGGCCGACACTTGTTTAAATCAATACACGTATTGCAAGGAAAAGTAAGAAGACTGCGTAAAAACAAAGTAGCAGTTCAAAGTTGATGAGAGTTGAACCACCACTCATAGGTGGTGACTCCTGCGCAGACTATAAGCGTGATGCTCCAATAACTGAGACACATAGAAGGCATTCGATTTGGGTTCTTAACAATGGACTGATATAGGGCACAAACGAGTTCTTAAAAGAATTATGGTCGATTTCGACCATAGAAACACGTCAAGATTTTAGGGTAGAATGGTTTAATAAATAATTTTTGAACCGTTTTGTTTTAGCCCCGCTCCCAAAATGAAAAAAAATTGCTTAAACACTGCTATTATTAAAAAAAAGAGTCTGAAGAATGGCATTTCCCAAAACAAGGATTTCGCTTGCTTTCAACGGAAAAGATCTGTTGTTTGTCAATATAACGCAGTCATTTCGAAGAAAATCGTTACAAAATGTTTTGCTTATGATTGTTGTTTGGCAATTTTTTGTGAAGTGACACGCCAGACATGATTTTTTGATACTTGTTACAAGAAAATAGGCTTTTCCCACATGCAAAAACACTACGAAACCTTCGCAGGGGTTGCGTCTCGCCGAAAGACGTGCTGCAAACAGTGTGTGATGCAACTGCAAAAGCGGCGAAAGCAGCTGGAATCACTGTGAGAATAATTCTGTGCGAAATTGTTGGTTGTGCAGGTGAGAACAGATGCCAACGCAAAGTATATGTCTGTTTTGAAAAGAGACGTCGTTGAGCTTCAGCAGAACCGTTTTCCGAGTTCGTATGACACAAAAAGTTCGACTTTTTGAAAACCTTGTGTGCTGCAGAGTGGTCCATGGAACTTGCTCACATGTGCAAAGACTTCGCTGCACAGGGCGTGGTCGGGATCGACATCGCTGGATGTGGAGGAAGCGACGGAACTGAATTCCTTCCTTACAAGGAAGCTTTCGAGGTACTGCGTTAGGTTGTTATCGAACGGACGAATGTCCACTCAGACTCCCAAACACTAAATTTTAAATCAAAAGAAGGCCACAATGGCTTAAACGCTGCAGGCCGCGAAGCTATGAAACGTTTTCCTGCAATGCAACAACTGCAGAATTAAAGTTGAAGGCCAGTGTGGAACATGCTGCTGAGTTGTTCCAGTGTTTGAAGTTGCAGCTGCACCAACGGCAGCACTTTCTTTACATTTCAATGCCCATTGCCCGTTTTTTTTGCATCACAGCGATTCTTGCCTACGCTCTCCGTCCGTGTGTAATGTGTGCTGATAAGCTATCACGTGAAAGTGCGTAAATAAACAGTATAGCGAGATGAGCTTTCTAAACTTGCATCACGGAGATGCAGTTTTTTCACGCAACACACGCATTAATTGGTCTTTTTTGCAAAAGTGTTTTTCCCCTTTTGACAACAGAAACAAAAGGAAGCACCAGTGTTGCAGTATCAACTAATTGCTACACGTTTAGCAAACGAAACGAAATCAGTCAAAAATCTACTTTAAGTCAGTTGATAAAACAAGGAAACAAACAGTTAAATAAAATGTGCTTGTGAAGCCAAAATACTCGCTTACAATATGTGTCTTCTTTTTCGAATGGTTCGGTAAATTCATGAGAACATAAATTGTTTACATTTTATTTTAAAATTGCAGTTTTGCAAAGCAAACAACATCCACAGAACAGCACATGCTGGTGAGAAAGGTTCAGCAGAAGAAGTAAAGGAGGTTGGTGAATATATTCGTGGCTACATTTTCGTGACGACTTGCTCAGTCAGTTGTTGCAATCGAGTTAGAAACCTTTTTTCAAAAACAATTGCCGAAATTGAATTCAAAGAAAAATCAAAGTCGATGAGTTTGTGACATCTCCTCATTAGAAATTCGATTCAAACCCACTGAACGCAAAATCTTATCTTGGTAAAGGTAAATAGGAATCCATCTATGCTCTCTCTTCGAAAGCTGAAACCTGCGCACAAGCTTTCACATCCATGGAAAGTGTGTGTATACGCACCAAAAGTTGTCACCGAAACGTATTAATGGCTTTCGACACTAAAAAAACTTAGCTATGTTTTGGTTAAACTGTCGGTGGCCCACAAGCTGAATAACGCTTTCTGATGGATCGGAAAAACGTTTCCTGGCCAAAAGCCAAAAAGCGCTTTCTGCTGCTCTATTCTGTCTCAACAAACATCTCTTGGTGGATTGGTTTTTAACCGGAGGGAGCGTCCCCAAGAGGCGCGTCAATAAATTTTATGAGGCGAGAGTCCTTACGCGTCCTACAACATGGAAAGATTGATCACTAGTAGGTTTACCAATAAATACACATTGCTTTTACAGCTTATTCACAGTCAGGGGTCCTTGAAGCAAAGGACATTTACTTAAGGGAGGCGTGGTAAAACAAGGTAAGAACCGCTGCTCTAGCAAGAGGGAAGTTAAAAATTTGTTAGTGAGGTTAAAATGAGTTTTCATTTTCCATTCAGAAAAGTGACTTCTTTTTTGCTGCGCTTCCCAGGATTTCTCCTTCTTTTCGCTAATTTTTGTTATTTATTGTTGTCATTCAATGTTCCGTTAAGCCTTCATTTTTCTTTCAAGGGCGGGTGCGATCACAGCAACTCTTCACACGTTTTTAAAATCCATTCCTGCGTAGCATATCTAGAGTCGCCTGAAGTTGTGTAAGAACTGTGAGCTTAATGAGGTTGGTGGTTGTCATTGACAGGCATTAAACGTCCTTGGGGCTGAACGTATCGGCCATGGCTATCACGTTGTGAACGATAAAAAGATCTACACCGATGCAAAACAACGGAGAGTCCACTTTGAAGTTTGTCCGCTGTCCAGCTACTTTACAGCATCCGTCGATCCAGATTTAAGAAAACATCCAGCCATACGGTAATAGCTCTAGTTCTGCGACATTCCATTAGTGCCAGACCTTCTTGTTGCACTTAAGAAAAAAGGATTGCTACAGTAAGCCCCTACTTGTTAACAGGCCCGTCGCCAGGATTTAGCAGGAGGGGGGGCAAAAACCAGAAGGAGGGGCCAAAAACCAGAAGGGGGGGGCACATTTTTAAAATACAGTATTGGATTATGCAGCAGCC
>JGI24158J21664_10008767_pt1 | contig 13470 bp, 10 predicted proteins | sample Ectturendosymbi3_FD_21664 | JGI IMG/M metagenome (IMG submission 21664) | reverse complement strand
ATGTGCGCTGATGTATAGCTAACCACTTTTTGTGCTCTTGTGTCTGTGATATGGACCACGAGTCCGCAATAAAATATCATTATTATTATTATTATTTCAGCCTGCTTTTCTTTGACGCTCACTCAGCAGCAAGTACTCACTCACCCAGAACTTCTCGCCCAGAGGTTAGAAGAGACAAGGTTGATACGGTTGACCGGGCATTTTATTTTCATTCGTGAGCATCGCCATCGTCACTAGTCAGGGTCTCTTCAGCGAACGCTTGAGTCAGCAACAAATTCCAGCAAAAATCATCTCCACAGCGCCAACTGCCGGGAAAATTTTTCATCTCAACCAACAGGTGATGCATCTTACAGCGTTCCGCGAAAGACCATCAAGTGTTCCGCCAGAATTTCATTACGGAAATGATTTGTCCACTAACTCCAGTTTGAATCTTCCATAGGTCACGAGAGTAATGATCAAATGTTCCGTGACTCAAAAAAGTTTGAAAAACATTGCTTTACGCAGCAAAATGTATTTTCAAAAATACGGAAAAGGTGCTTGTTAGTAAGAAACTGTTTTCAGGGCAGACATAATCATTCGCTGTTGCTGCTTGCGCTAAAAAAAGTTTTTCAAAGAAAAAATCCTGGGAGTGGCACTAAACTGCAACCTGTAATGAGGCGGTAGTTATTTGGTTCTGTAGTTTATTTTCGTATCACGAAATCACAGCTATGGCGCTAATCACGTGACTTATCGGCTACGTCTTTAACGTAGAGGCAATCATAGGTGTAGCAGCAAGCACATTTTTGGGGGTGATAAGGTTTTTGCCCCAATTTTCCCAAACTTGCCCGAAAAGTTGTGGGAGAAAATTTGCAGGCAGAAAAAGGCAACAACCTACTGAAAACCGAAGGAATACTAAATATCAACATGTAAGCTAAGTGGGAGCCTGGTTTTTATATTTAGCTTGCCACGGAGGGAGGCTCGCCCCCATGCTCTCCCGTCAGTTACGCCACTGACCTTACCTTCCCTGGCAAGAGTCAAATTTCAGGCTTTGGCCTTCCTCCAATTGACATTACCCAATTCAAACTTAATACACGTTTTACATAAAGCATTTTTGACTCATTTGATTTGAAATTTTGTATCTCGGAAGCCGGAACATCTTTTGTGGATTTTTGTAAGACCTGCACAGGAATACAAAGCAGCGAAAATTTCAGTCTTCTCAGAAAACTACCAGTTTGATTGAACGAGCAGCCTTACCTTGTTTGGGATGTACAAACTTAAATGTATTTCAGTTTTTAACCAATCAAGATTAACATCAAAAGTTTTTTTTCCAATTTAATGAGTAGAAATTGTTTCAGCTAAAGCATTAACCAGTAAAACGTCCGTATTGCTGCTGAAGATCAGAAATTTATAAGGTTTAATTTGTAGGGTTACCGTAAGTGTGCTTTCGGAGGACACCTCCTTTTGAAGAAAAATAAAGTTCTAAAATGTATAAATGTCCTCTTTATGCCTGTAAAAAAGTTTTCTTGAATACAAGCTGTATTTTGCGACTTCTTGTATTGTATCATGGCCGCCAATGTTTTGTGACAATTGCTTGTTAGGCCTTCCTTTCTTCGTCACGCCTTCAGGCACTACACTGAAGTAAGGCCCTCTTCTAGGAGGTCTTGGCTGAAGTCGCCGACACCGCAATGTCCGAAATTAAAGAAAGTGTATCTCTTTACAAAAAGGCAGGCAACAACACGGACGGCTTGGATGAAAGAATTGTATAAAAAAATCATCGCAAAAACAGCGTGTCTTTGGCGACATAGTCAACACAGGATCAAAATAAAATATTCGTTGGAAAGGTAATTGCCCATACTTTAATTCCCGAAAGTTTCGTTTTGCCTTCAGTTTACAAAACGTTTTTACAGACCAAAACGCAAGCACTGTCAACAGACCAAGAATCAGATTTTAAATGTTCTCCAACGTAACAACCTAACGGGTTTATGTAAACAACATTGTTTCGATAGCGACACAGTTATCACAGAATCAAAACAAAATTTTCTGTGGAAAGTTGTTTGTCTATACGTTGATTCCTAAAAGTTTCGTTTTGCATTCAGTGTCCAAAAAATACTATGAAAATTTTTCTGAAATGATCTTTCTTTTTTAAATTTAATCTGTTCTACGAACTGGTCCTAGTGATAATCCACAGCACCAACGTCATGGTGCTAGTCCAACGGTGTGGGTTTCTTAGCTTCAAGAAACCCTTGTAGCAACTCAGAACACAAATGTTTTTTGCTGCTACAGGGAAAAGAAACATGTTTAGAATGAACAATGGTCTGCTGCACTGTGAATAGAAATAACCTTGCTTGAGTGATAATCAAACGAACATAGTAAGAATGAAATGAACCCAGGAAAAAGAAACAAACATAGAGAAACGAAACGAGAATAGAACGGACCCCATTAACAATCAAAACCTTAATTTTCTTTGCCAGAAGAAAAAGACACTATTTCAACAGGAATATATGTGTTATGCAGACTTTTTTCTTCTGATGAAAACAGTACAAATCAACCTTTTGGGATTGTCAGGAGTAACTTTTTTGGCAAGTATGATGGGAAACAAACTTGAAACTAAGTGTGCTGCTGGTTTCCTTGTAAGACGAGTCTGTTAACACCACCATGTATTTTACCAGAGCTTGGTGAAGCAAAACTTCGTATACATAATCTTGGCCGTGTATGCTGCAATTGCAAAACCACGTGTAATTCCTGCTTTTATCTCAAAAATTCCATGTTGAACGCAGGCCAAGATAGCCTTTTTGAGGTTTCGGAGCCGCGAAGGTTTTGGTAAGAGGAAGGAGTGGCTTTCACTGCTAGCACACAAGACACAAAATCATTTAAATGAGCAACGTGTGCCCCATCGTGTTGCAAAAACGTCGGCTCTCAGCATGTGTAATGAAGAAAAGGCTGAAAAAGTGATGAAGAAATGTTGAACTGTAATATACAAAATTCACTCAAAGAGCGATATCATCAAAACACTAATACACAAATTAAATTATGAAAACGTAACATTAAATAAACTTGCTTGTTGAAAGCGTATTGCAGAGAAAGTGATGATCGAAGCATGAGACAAGCTAATGAAGAGGAGCTTCAGCTTTGACGAAGATAATAACGGAACCAAGATGGAGGAGCAACAATGAGCAGTACAAAGTCCATGAACAGCTAAGCTAATCGAAAGATAGTTTTTCTGTCTCAATTTCATTTTGTACGTGTTGCATGTATCATCGATTCATAACATGAAGTTAACATTGTAACGTAATGTCTATAAAAGTAAGGTGTAATAACGTTATGGTGTTATTGTCATTCTTACACACCTTGTGTACGTCGTATAAATCAGTGTGCAAAGTGTAAAATTTATTGCAATATTTACAACAAGACTTGGTCGCCGCAGCATGCCCAACGCACACTAAGGCTCAGCCACTAGGTACAGGGAATCGAAAAAAGGAATTCCCAGAGCCGTGGAAGTATTTGCGAATGTCAGCAAAATAAGAGCATGACCGCAAACCTGAAAATGATCGGAAATGCTATGTCGAAAAACAAATTAGGACATACGCATTGCTGCAAAACTTTGCAAGATCAGAAATAGCAAATTTCGAAATACATTTATTGATAACGTATGTCAAAGTTTCGAATATGTACGAATGTCAAAAACTTATAAGTCAGTGAACAACTCCACTGGCTAGACAACCGGGGTAAACGGAAGGACAGGTTGCCTTTCGAATCTTCTGATTGGTTGAAAATTAAATACAGCATGAAGTCATCAAACTCATACGTCACGAACAACTGTATAAATATGAGATTTTCTGAGCGAAAATTAGGAAGTTTCCATCCCTGATTGTGGTGCCCCGGGAATCCCCCGGGGCGGCACTTTTCGGGGGGGAGGCACTTTTGGTGAAAAGAAGGAATAACAAATGGTCTTTCACGAATGAACCAGAAGTTAGATTTAGATTTTGGTTTTAGTTAAGGTTGGGCCTACCATACGTCCTGGTTTGGCCAGGACTGTCCTGGTTTAAACGTCTATCCCGGTGTCCCATCCGATTAGCAAAATGTCCCGGAATTTCACTTCAGTTAAATTTTCAAAATTAACTCCAGGTGGGGGGGCGGCACTTTCAAAATTAGCTCCGTGGTGGGGAGGGGCGGCACTTTTTGACTCGCCCCGGGTCGGCACTTCCCCATGTCGGGGCCCTGCACAGATAACGTTGAGGTCAGTTGTGTCTAAAGTTGATCCTAAGAAATGAAAAACAAAAAACAGCAACTTTCTGATGTCGTGCAACATTGAGTCGAGCGCGTCAACAAAATTGACGTTTCCAACACGGGGCTCGATTTTAAGTTATCCATTAATGTAAACTACGACAAATGCGCCTCCGGGATAGAAGATAAATGCTTTAGCGCAAATGCATTCTTTAACATCAAAATACTATCGCAATTTTGAAGACATAAATAGCTTGGATCTGGTTTGTCTACCGTGCAAAGCATTAATAATGCACTTTTACGTAATTTTAAAAGATAAAGGCTGTAGTGCAAAGGTATCTTCAACACCTTAAAGTAATAAGATAACGCTAACATCACAAGCAATGCCTTTTATTATTCTCTTTGCGACTTAGCATTATTGAATAAACACGTCAGTCTATTGCTGATTTAAATAAGCGCTTTGTGAAAAGGCAACTTCGGCTTTCTTCGCTAAAAGCATCCTAAAAAATTTCCCGGGGTTAAAAAAATTAATGGGGTTAGCGCGTAATGGGTTCTAAGCAACATGCCTGATATTGACAGAAGGAAGACATAAGTGCGACTCCAAAAGCAGCGACAACGGTTTTTTTACAAAGAAGCACACTAACCTTAATGTGTTTTACAGCTCTGTGTAAATCGTCGCGCAAGGCACTCCCGCTAATCTAACTGCACGTACATTCTTAGTTAACTTTGCTGCACTAAAACGTTTGCTGAAACTTTTAAAAAATCTGAAACGCAAAACTTTGCAAAAGTACGCATTTAAGAAAATAGCTCGTCTGTCGCGCACAAAGAGCCGATGCAGTACAGCGCGGTGGTCATGCACGACAACTGAACGCCGGAAACACGGACAATTGATTCTGAATTGCGGCAAAACACTGGTTGCTGTCAGACGAGCTTTTGTAAAATTTTATGAGCGAACTTAAGTTTTGCGAAACGCATGCGCGGTGTGAAATCGGTTCGCGCGCATGATTTTCACGGTGTTGCAACAAGTAAGCACGCCGACATAACCAAAAACTCTTGCGCACAATCGCGTGGCAGTCACTCAGGGGCGTAACGAGGAGAGACAATAGGGTCACAATTCCCCAGGCGCTGAATCACTGCGGAGGCGCCTGAATGACTGTGAAGACCGGCGAAAAGTCCCAACGATGTCACAAGTACTTGCTTCGATACAGTAAGTTTGCTTCCGGAAGACCTCAGGTTCGAACACGGGGACGCCAAATTTGCTTCTTGCCCCGGGCGCCATCTAAGGTCGTTACGCCCCTGCGGTCACTGCATGAGCACAGAGCAAAGCACAAAGTCTGGACTGTTTTCATCGCCGTAATAAGTAAACTAGCAATAAAGTAAATTATATATAGTGACTAATGAAACTTGTGTGGTTTATTAGTTTTAATTTTGCCTATGCGTGATTTATTCTCCAAATGTCTTGCAAGCGCAGATTGTAGGATCTGCGCTAAAACCTGGGTAATGCTTTTCACAAAATTTCGAGAATGCAGGACGTTTAGCAGTCCGTGCAACAATTGTTAGAAGGATTTTCGGCAAACCCAACTTATTTTATCGGACTCGAAAAGAAGATCTGCGGCGAAAAATCAAAATTGTTTTGACGAGAGCGGCCAAGTACTAGAGGCTCAAGATAAGTACTAGAGGCTCTTACAAGTACTAGAGGCTCTTAATCCTTATGCTACAGCTAGAGCGTACCTCATACCGCTACGAGAGCGGCCAAGTACCTTCTCTACGAGAAGGCCGAAAAACGGAAAAGAGCGGTACGAGGTACGCTCTAGCTGTAGCATAAGGATTAAGGCAGTTGTGTTGTCTGGACAAAATAACATTAGTTTGCGCACTGCCATGAAAAAGTTAAATTTACTTTTAAAGAAAAACCCTGACAACACAACTCAAAAGAATAGAAAGCTTATAAGGACGATACGCGACCGGCTCTTGTGCGCACGCCACACCGAACTTGACAAATCGAGGGCAGGCGGTGTCAGCCACAAACCGAATGTCGCGGCGGCCAGAAGCAGAATGAATGAAGCGTGTAAAATAGCTGACGGTGGTAACATTTCCTTTGTGCTCAGTGAGAGAGCTCCGTCTTTCTCTTGCGTCAAGCGTGCTGTAATTGCGCACGCGATGAGGAGCCTGCAGAACTCGTTGGCGATCCGGAAACTTGGTCTGAGGTGTAATGAACCCAGGGGTGTTTCAACACCCAAACGGATTGGGTCAGAAACGCAATCATTAAAATCGTTTCTCTTCTCTGAGTGAAGGGATCACCTTATCTTGAGCCTCTAGTTTTGGACTTAGACAGGTCCTGTACTACGAAGGGTATTAATCCTCACATTGGATCAAAAAACTATAGGGTTAAAACATGCGTAGTTATCAGTTAGGGCTTTTGATGCTACAAGCACAGCAAGCAAATTAAATATTGTAGATACGCTGACATGAAGTAATTATATAAGGTTCCGATATAGAAAGAGGGTGGAATAGGTTCAGTACCGAAGTCAATGACGATACGCAGTTAAACGATTGAAGCGCATCCAAATGTATTTAAGGCTGTTGTGCATTAAACAATAATGCAGCGCCAAGCTTTGTATTTCCTGAACTGTGAGCGCCAACATATTTTGTGTAATACTCTAATAAAAACTTGCAAAATTCACGTCCACTAAATAATCGAGAGATTGAAATACATATGCAAGTTTAGGAGTATTATAAACGATAAAATATGGCCAACTCTGATACTGTGAACATGGGTGCCTGCAGGGGGGGGCAAAACGGGCATTTGCCCCCCCCTGGAAATTGAGCCTAAGAACCAAAATTTTCTAGAAAACATGAAGTCAGCAGCTCAATTTCGATTAATTGATTTAATTCTTGTAATGATATTCTATTTGCCGGTAAGACACTCACACTGCACAAGAGCCAGTTCACAGTCCTGGTGTCATGCAGTAGTGAGCTTGCAGTTCACTCGTGTCCGCTCCTTTGCTTGGCCAAACTTGGGAGCGGATTCTTCTGGTGTTGGTCTTTATTGCTTAACAATAACATGGTTCACTTCACGTCACGATAGTAGGCGTTTCGCCCAGTGTTACCATTTTAGTTGATTTGCTGCTAAATCTATCAGGATTTTCTCGCGGTTAACTGTAAAATTTTTAATCTAGTAGTTAGCTGTTTTTCTAGCAGGATTTTTGAAAACGTTTGGCAGGTTTAGCAGGTGCCAAATTCTGACCAGTGACGGATTTACGCATAGGCCAAGTTGGCCATGGCCTAGGGCCCCGCGCAACTCCTTCCTATGACGAATCATTAGCTAAAATTTGCGAAATTGCCCAGAGACATAACTTCAAAATTTACTTTGAAACGGGCGAAAATGCAAACGTCTGTAGACTACCAGTGCGGTAACAACACGATAATATTGTTTGCTACGCAATACAAGATTGACAATACTGCTTTTCATCGGCGTTCTGCAGTGTCTGGCAGTCTTGCGTTGTTGCGAACTTTTTGTCAGTGGAAGATTGAACACCAAGTACGTGCTGTGTGAAAGGCTTGATATTGAGGAACATGGTTGGGCGCGAAACAGGTGCAGGCCATCGGAATGAAAGCCATTACAACTTGCAACCTACAAGCACTAGCGTAACAAATCAGTGCAAAGAATTTTGGGGGAACCAAATACTTTGACTTCAAGCGAGCAACAGTATTTTGTTCGAGACACTGCCTGTCAATGCACAAAATGACAAGATATGCTAGAAATTTGGAAGGGAATGACCAATTTGGCCCTTCCTGGTTACGCCTTTGGTTACAAGAAAAGAATGAAAAAGAAATAACAGTAGTTAGTTGATCTTCGCAGTACTCCGATGAAAAACAATATTGTCAGTATTAAATGTTACTTTCGGTTGTTGCCAACTAGATTGCCCGCAAACAGAGATTGCTTGTTGAAGCTCTAGATGTCGATATTAGTTAAATCAGCTAGAACAGTTTCATGTGAGTTTTACGTGGAAAAACGTGTTTGTATTTGGCTTACTTCATGTGGTTAGCTAAGGGTGTTGCAACAATACTGTTTTGCTTTGCAAAACTTGTCTTCATACTGTTTAGCATCAGCTGCTTGGAAAATGACAACTTAAAAACGGCATAAATAAACCCTGCGTCCACTGAATAGATTGTGCTTGTTTGGTCCATAAAATATGTGGTTTCTCTCACAAAGGCGTTGACGTACAGTTAATCAGATCGACAAGACGATATTTTCGATGGCGGCAACATGGTCCCGCATGAAAATGTATATATCCGAAAAACAAACCCACAACAAACGCTAAAAATGACGTAAATGTAACGAAGAGAACTTCTGAACTACACAAAAGAGCTGTAAATTCCAAGAAAAGATCGCATTGCTCAGTGTCTTTTTTAAGGTTTTCAAAAGGGTGACGTGGTAGAGTTTAAGGGTGTCAATACCATTTTCCCTTCTATGTCTGATACTTTTAACTGATTTTAACAAAAACGCACGTTCCTGTCCAAATATGCTCATTTGAATAGGACATTCACTTTTGGCAAACAAACTACCGACGATTTCATAAATAGAAAGGTTCAATGTAGGCCTACGCACTCATTCATGTTCTCATTTTCATGCCGCTTTTCCTTTGAGGAGAGTCGGAATAGCTCGCGATCAACAGCAATCTAAAATGTTCTGCTGGCTCCACACCAAGACGGTACCAAGCAAGGCCGGAGATGTAGTCACGCCACCTGGTCCTTGGACAAACGTTGGGCCGCTTTCCCGTGGGTGTAGACTGTAGCCTGAAGGACTTAGTCCTCTATTGTTTCCTGGGACATTTTGGACACATGGCCGAATTAGCATAGCTGGGATCTCTCGATTAGGAGAAGTGGCTTGACATCCTGGGCTTTACGGATTTCAGACCTGTGCTCTTTGCCACGAAGTGTCACACCGAGAACTCATCGCAAATATCCCATCTTTGCCGTTTATTCTTTTGATAGTATTCTTTCAGCCGTCAACTAAAATTTATGACCATTGGTGAGGATCGGAACAAAGACAGATTTAAAAACTGAAAGCTTTGCGTTCTTTGAAATCTCCCATTTCGCAACCACGGAGCAAAAAAGCTCACGCAGAACTGAGTTTGCTTTACCAATCCGTGTATCAATCTATTTGTTCTGACTTCGGTCACTTGTGAATACCATTCCAAGGTACTTGAACATCTCCACCTGCTGCAGTGTTTTTCCGCTCATTTGCAGGAAACACTGCCTTGGGCGTCTTCGCAGGAAATACTGCCTTGGGCGAGACATAATACCTCAATCTTTTTAGTGCTGTTTTTCGTTCCTGTTTGGTCGCACGCATCAGAAAACCGATCAAATGCGTGCTGAAGACCCTGTTGAGAAGATCCACGCATGCAGCACCATTTCGTCCGCAAAACGCAAACAGTTCATCCTGCAGTTCAACACTAACACCCTTGTCGAGGCGTCTGCGATTGTCCATCCAATTCATGCAGACCAGGGCTCTTCAAATTTTTTGGGAGAGACCACGTAGGCTATTGCACAACAGTTCAAAGGCCAGACATCTTGCTTAATTGATTTTTTCGGAATATGTACCATTCTATTAAATCAACGCATTTTTCATAAATATTGGCAAAACGTATTGCGGCCGGGTGAAATGGCTTCACAGGTCGGATTTGGCCCGAGAGCTGTTGTGTAGAGGGCCCTGATATAGACAGAGCAGTGGTGGCAGCACACACCATTGTCGGAGTCTAACAACAAAGCTGAACAGTTGTGATTTAACCTCAGACGCGGACACAATTTTCTGATCAGGAATACTACTTGACGGCCAGCAAGAGGCACCCGTCAACACCGTACTACCGTAACACCCTCCAAAACTTTTCATGAAGAACCCGGCCATACACTTTCCCAAGATCGACAAAACACGTGTATGATCTTTGGCATCATCCCAGGAATTCTTGAAAATTTGCTGGAGAGTAGAAATTTTTTCTTTAGTGCTACGGCCGCGACAAAAACCACACTGGGTATCATCCAGCTTTGGTTCAATTATTTTCGTGGCATCTTGGCATACAATCTTCCTGGGAAACAAAGCAAAGAGATGCCGCGGTAGTTGATCCATTCACTCCCGTCTCCTTTCTGTGAATGGGGACGGTAAATTTGCTAAAACTTTCAGCACTCTTCCAAAACGCCATGCCACTTGACACACACGAGGCAGCCAAATCATCCAGCGTTCCAAGTTCCCCTAATTCACTATCAACCTATTCGCAATTAGCTTTAAACTCGGATTTAGCAGCGGCAACATAGAGCTTGTTGATGCACAGTTCTACGGAAGATTTCATCTGTGCAAAGTCAAAACATCCCGCCTGAAAAACTTTGCTCAGTTCTGCCAGGGGGGATGCCAGAGTTGACAAAAGGAAAGCACCGTGTTGAAATTTTTTGTTTTCACAAGTCGCAGTAAGACAACGCACACTGCATCATTTTTATTTTTTGATCGCTGCTTCAGTATGGCCCAAATAGCCAAAATCTCACTCCTAGCTCTCACTGTTGCCTCACCCGATAACCACTTTGTTTTGCATGCGCGTTGCCGCTGCTACTACCGAGCTTATAGTCTTCATTGTAATCTGATGCATCGCCAAGCAAGCTGATCGCAACGCGGAAACAGTAAAACACTTCCATAATTGCCTTAAAGTGCTTTCGGAGTTTCGTACACCATACTGTACAAATCTGCGGCAGTATAGTAATTGACGCCGAAGCGGTGCGCATGGCAATGCACAGATACCAAACTTGCAATTTTCGCTTCCAACTTCTGCGCCAGAAAATTGTGTCGATCTATAACATTGCAGCCGTCTGTTACAAATTACAATAGTCATGTGCAGGAATACATGCTTATCTCAAATCGTTTTACTTCAATAAAAAGCAAATGCATATTTCGGCTTTTAGAATTTAGGGTATCATTTAAAAATTTTAGGGTGTCATTTTGACACCCAAAAACAGCTTAAAAAACACTGGCATTGCTATTTGTTTTTGAGAAGAATGCAGGAAAGTCTTTAACTTCTGCTGAAGATCTAAAGCAATCACAGAACCAAAGTCGGTTCAAGAAAAGATAGATATTAAGATAACTAAATAAGTCACACCTGCGTGGGGCCCCAAAACCTAAGATGGCCTAGGGCCCCACGTTCCCTAAATCCGTCCCTGATTCTGACCAAAAATGGTTTCAACAATTTTTCTCAAAAAATACTTTCACTTATTTATTACACTTTAAATTGGGCAACATCAGGACTAGGCACAACGACCTGCTTTCAATGTTTGGAATTTTTATTATGATGCAACGAAGCTGCTTCAAGCAGATAATTGTCTCATAATAACAAGTAACTAGATGGATTGGTGAAGCTTAAATGATTTGCTTTTGTGCTTAGTGAGCGTGTTAGATTAAATGACTATAATTTCTTAGAAGGTCGTTGGGGCTGGGCTATACTCAGTCTGTTTATCACTGAGCATTGTTCTACTGTATAAACGCATGCGACCATTTGAAAGAGATTGTTAAAAATCGTGTTTCATACAAAAAGAAGGTAAGCTGCAATTACGTTGCTCAAAATGTCGACGGAAAAAATTTGTGGGGCGGAAAGTGTTGTGGCTAAGACGAACATTTTCTGCCCTTGTCCAGTGATAGTGAAGGTGCAAGACGAAAAATTGATATATTACTGTAGAAGTTGCACCTCAGAAATAGCAAACATTTTGGCAGACATTAACTACTATTAGCAGATTTTAGCGGAAAATTTGTGACAATATTTTTAGCACAATCTAGCAGTTTTTGTGACACCATTTAGCCGTTTTGTGTGACAACCATCTGGCAACACTGGTTTCGCCGCACGTTGCTGCTTGCTATTGAACGCAGGTATTTTGGATTCTTGGCAGATAGTGCAGCGAGGTAATGACTGCTGATAGCGGTATGCCACGTAGTTTTATGCAATGTGAAAAGAAGTCAGAATGAATGTATAGAAATGCAACCACAAGTTTGAAATATCCATTCCTAGTGTGAGACTGAGTGTGTCCAATGTGCCTGAGCGAATAGCTTAATCCAGCGTGGGCCAACTACTTTTTACCTACGGGCAATTTTACAAAAACGTGACATCTTGAGGGCCACTTTCAATAAAATAATCTATAAAAAAACATATTAACAACATTTAAAACTAAAAAGGGAAGATACGTGAGTGCATCGTTGAAATTATTACACAATAGCAATTCATTACAAATCTTTATCAGTGGGATGCCTATAGTCGAGGCTTCTCTGACACTATCGTTCCTAATTAGTGGCAACAAGCAAGTCAGAAACTATCGTCCAGTGTTTCGTTTGCCATTCAGTTTCTGTTTTTACTGTAGATTTGACTTGCTTCATCGTAGAAAATGTACGTACTCTCACACATGTATGTGTTTCCAAACGTCAAGCGCATTTTTAGTGCGAAATCTTTCAGTTTGGGAAAGCTATCTTTGCTGGCTAATTTCCAGAAGCTCTTCACAGTCTCTAATACCGTTAGTATTGTAGCCTACATTTTTATTAAAATATGTTATGCTTGTTCTACAGTAATTAAAATTACCTATCGCAGGGATGGGCAAATAATTTGGCTCAAGAAGGGCCACTTTGAAAAGGTCGCGTTTAGATGATAGATAAACAGATTTATTTGGCGGTATTGAGTTCATTGCGCTAGATGTACTCTCCAAAACAACGAACGCCAGATTACCAAAAAAACACAGAAGTTATACAGTCAGGTGCCCCAGCAGAGGGTATCGTAAAATAAATAAATAAAACCTTGACTTCTAGAGCAAATACACTTTATCCAGCGCAAGCAAATCAATGAAGCAAAAGTAACCTCACAAGCTTTTCAAAAAATTTCAAATTTGAAGTTTTTTCTGAATGCTTGCGTGGGCCAGTGAAAATGCTGTGGTGAGCCACATGCAGCCGAGTGCCTGTAGTTGGACCACACTGGCTTAATCAAACTGCGTTCATGCAGTCATCTTTTTGCACACTGCGTGCTTGTTATGTATGCAGTCTTGTGGACTTATGCATAAGGTTTAGTACTGACTTCTGAGTGAGCAAGTGCAAAGCTGTATCTGCTCTGGCGACTTTACATAATTCATCTGCGCAATTTTTCAGCCTGCGTGATGTTATAACTTAAAGTTGTCCGATAGTCGTTGTCAACTTACAGGTCTACTTCTCATTGCTTGAAACAGTTTTGCGAGAGTGTCTAACTTTCGTGTTTT
>JGI24158J21664_10008766_pt1 | contig 13470 bp, 14 predicted proteins | sample Ectturendosymbi3_FD_21664 | JGI IMG/M metagenome (IMG submission 21664) | reverse complement strand
GGGGGGGGGGGGCGAAGAACAGGTTTTGTTGCTTTTCCAACAAAAGCGTTCGATTGTTGCTTTGACGACCAGACAAAAACATCGAAAATGATAAGAAATTGAAATCGCAGGTGAGGCAGCTTTACCGTTGACATGCATGGAACTAGCGCCGTGCAACAGACGTGCGGGTGGTATATTTTGAAAAACAACAAGTCGAAACTCATGAACTAATGGAGCGGAACCATCAACAACACGTGCTGTGATGCAGTGGCTCTCAACCACGAACCGCAAGCGACCTCGAGCAAGCTTTGTGCGGCTCTCAGATTCTTTTATGAGACCTCTAATATAGTCTGTGTGACAGACTTTGCTCTGCAATAAGACAAAATGTGTCAGTTGACTTGTGGTAAAAATTTTTAGTGCGGCTCTTCAACAAAAGCTTAAGTTTGAAGTTAGCTGTCGTACAGTTGCTTTTGATGGTTCCCTTCATCGAAAAGGTTGGGAATCACTGCATGCTTGATGGTAGGAAGTGCACTCACATGGAGTGTGCCAGCAATACAACTCATCTGCAATAAGTTTTAAAGACAAACTCTACAATTATAAATCCCTTCATGCGCAGTGGTTCAGGAATGGGGAGGATTGCCAGCAAACCTTCAAACAACATGAACAAAGGCTGCGACGTCCTCCCCAGCAAACAACTTACGCAAACGCTGGTCCATTCGACAGCATGACGGAATCTTGCTGCTGTGAACCATACTTTGACTTGAACAGGTAGTCGTCATCAGACACGTCATCGTTGACGTGTGCGCTTGCCGCAGAAGGGACGGCCCCGGAAGTGCGAAACAGGCCGCTTGTATCCCGATAAAGGCAAACCTTGGACACACGAGGTGCCTGTGTGATGGGAATAAAGTCAGTACAAGCAGTTTGCGCATTGCTGGCACAGTTGGCGATGAACACACAAGTTGTTGCCAGTAAGATTGTGCACTTTCCCATTGACAAGGCTTCCACAATAACAAACTATCTTAATTCTTAGCACTGCAAATGATGCAATTTCGAACCTCAACCAGCAATCGCAGAAAAATGCAGCAGATTTTGTGAAAACGTAACTGTGCTCAGCTCGTCGCTATGGACAATTCTGAATCTGACACAGAACAAATTGGTGACATAGAAACCAACGCTGAGTGGAAGCAAATTAAAAACGATCCTCCCCAAACATTGGGAGTTTTCAACAACGCTCTGCAGCTTATTTCAGCGCTGCAGACCAAATAACTTGGGGTTTTTCCGCCCGTGGGTGGGTGGGGCAGGGAGTGCAGTAAGGGTTAGTCACGTGACGGCAGCGAAGCGCGCATACCTGACCAATGGATGGATTGGAACAAAGCAGCTTGACCCCGAATTCACTTTCAGGGTCATCGCATAGTGCCAGGAGGACAAGCTGTCCGTCGCTTGTGAGCAGCATGACGTAGGGGTCGACCAGGGAGCACTGGGTGATCGGCGACCCTGCGGGAAGTATGGAACGACAGTGAGCCGCCCTCGTGATTATCTGCATAGTGATCATCACATGACTTTATTTGCAGGGCAGAGTTGCTTATGCAAGGCGTTCATGGCTTGCTGAGCTGTGCATACACACCAACTAACATCGCTGGCAAGTGCATTAACGCAGTTACGATAATCTTGACTTGCATTTTGTTCATCAGATGTTCAGATCAAATAACCGCAGATTAAATGTGGCTCACTTTCTACTGTAAATAAAGATGCAAAAAGTGTTAATGAAGCCTACACAAAAATGAGGAAAAATGTATTGCTTTCACTAAATTTTGTGTTTACCAAATACTACAATTTCAAACTGCCTTTCAATCTGCGTTTTACGAACGAAGTAGTAAAGTCGCCAACTTCCTGAAAGTTACTGCACTGTACAACAACTCTGGAAATTATCTTCCAGGAATTGGTTTTATATTTTTAAAAACATTTGATTTCATTTTTGGCACGGAAAGGTTTGTAAACCAATCAGGTAAATACGTGAAGTCACGTGTGGATCCGAACCAATCAGGTAAAAACGTTCAGTAACGTGCGAATCCGAGCAAAGTTCACAATCTATAATCTGAGTTCTTATTTACATGTTTTAAAAGAAAGTATAAAGAAGGCAGTGTTTTTATTTTCCAAGTATCTTGAAAACGATGGACATTGTCAAAGAAAAAACAAAGAAATACCGAGATCTAACGGAACATGTTGTATCAGCGTGATACCGCCCATCAGCCAAACGCCCGCTTCGCACACTTGGATGATCAACATCTTGTCCCCTCCAATGTTCCCAACATGCACGCTTGGTTGGCGTGTGTTGTATCCGCTCTCTTCCACCTCCATGATTTCTTTCCCCGTTTCTAAAATCTGTCGCAGGGAAATCAAACACTGGTTGGCACGCTCGAGATCTTCGAAATCAAACACTGGTTGGCACGCTCGAGATCTTCGAAATCAAACACTGGTTGGCACGCTCGAGATCTTCGAAATCACTCCGCGTGTGCAGCAACGTGTAGAATGGACTTTGCTGAAAATGAGCTCAGCAGGAGAGTCAGTAAAACATTTCGTGTTGAAGAAACAAAATATTTCAATAGAAAACAAATTTATTTCTAATTTTAAATATTTACATCAACAACCACAAACTTTGTCCAACCACTGGTATCTTTTTTCGCTACAAGTTTTTTACAAACTTTCTCAAAAAATTAAACCTTCGATTTGTGCCACGTCCCGTTTCTCATATTGTTGTTCAAACAAACGGATCAGTGTCAAAAATGTGCAAAGTTAAACTGTGCAAAGTTTCACACTTTGGTTTTAAAAGTGTATCTTTTTCGTTTATTCTTTTATAATAGTATATCGTTTTATAATTTGGTTTTGAAAGTTTAGGTTTTAACAATTATCTTTTTCTTAAACGACGAAGCACTGTGCAGTCCTGCACAAAGAACAGGGGTGCTCGGAATGAACAGAAACAAAACACCAGACGAACCAGTGTTGAATCAGAGCGACTGAGGATCAGGTAGTCGTGGTGGGAGGAAGGCTCTTTCGCCCCGGTCTGTAAGGCAAACAAATCAGTTGCATGTGGGTGTGATGGAACATATGATAGGGTTGATTCAACAACTAATTCACGTCTATAGCAAGCACTTGCACTGTGCACGCACTTAAGCGCGATGAACATCCGAGGTTCAGGCGAAGCGCGAAAAACGGTTTGCATCCTTTTCCACAACGAAGCAAAGACAGGGCAGCGAGCCACAGTTCAGGCATGAGTGTCGAAGCGCCTTTTCAAGTTAGAATTACGAACCGGGTAGAAACGATGCTACAAACGCCGTTATAGGGATGGTGCAAAACAACGGGGAATCCGCGCTCGCTCTGCTACCCCCCAAAATGAGTTATAAAGAAAAAACAACAAATTTCGCAACACTGGGGAAGCGTACCGTCGACCGCGCTAAGCAAGAATAGCAAATCTCGTCAAACCTCACCGTCTTGTCATGTCTGACTGACTGCACAGTCCACATGTTGGTACATCCGGGCAACTCAAAGGTCGTCACAACCTGGGGTTTGACTGTGCGCTGCAGAATACTCAGAGCTCCGTTCTTGCCGTGCCCGCACAACACTGCCAGCTCAAGGTCGGTCTCTCGTTGGTTGATGAACTGTGTGAGATACGCTACACTGAACACGAGTGTCACGCATCAACGAGCACAAGTCCACCTACGCACTCAGAAGCTGACCACTCGAAGAGTCAGGCTTTCTCCGATGTGAAACATTATGAAAATAACGTACATGCAGCGACACAACTGTATAACGACCGTGTCCTAGTCATCCCTTGGAGCCATCGGTTTGTACTACAGTTAGTTTTGTCATCAGATTGCACAGTGGTTACAACGATCACGATGATAAGAGCAACAAAACGCCCAGGGTTAATTTTCTCCCCGACTTCCTGCCCTCTGGCAACCTCATGCATGAGCACACAACGTCATGGATACCTCCTCCGAAAGGAAAGCAGGTTCTCCGAGTTCTGCCGATCCGCAAGGTCCGATGTTCAGCAAGCTGTCGCAAACCTATTGCAGAAGAAACGTGCATTGACAACTACTGTACTTCACCGACCCCACAGATGGGGGATCAAGGGGGTTTTTCAATCAAACGAATCGACCTCATGCCCTGAATTTAATCTATTCAGTGTCCCTTGTAGCTTCACATAGCGCTCATTTTTTGTTGCTTGGTCGGGTGCAGCGAGAAGGGATCAAAGCTTTGACTCAAGAATGGAGAAAAATAGCTGTCACCTACAGTCGCTTGTAGTTGGAGATAATCATTTTAACGTCGAACAAATCGGTTAATTCTCCTTCGTGATCAACTGCGTTAGGTCGGATTCACTTGAACTCGCAAACCGAAAATAGAGGAACAAAACCATCTTTAAAATTGACATTTAACTTTTATGTTATTTGACTAGTTCTATAAATCATATTTTTGAAACCGCCCCAATGACCGAGGAACCTATATCGGCGTCGCGTCGTTGCTGTTGCGGGGGGGGCAGCAGGGGGGTGTTTTGCAAACTCCTGCTTTGGTGACGGACGTCTTGTCGTTTGGTCAAAGCGATGGCAGCAACAGCGTTTCGTGACCGCGTTTACAGTTGAGGTGGGAGTGAAAAGTACATGCGAGCTGCATGGAGTGAGGAGTGACACAACGACACAACTTCAATTTAATCATACTGTTAAACCAATCAGAGGCACCTCGAAATTATAAGAAGACAGAGGTTCGGTGGTCACTGAGTCTTTGCCGTACATTTCATCGTCGTCGCCATCTTCACCATCAGCAGCTGAACAACAACAGACATGTTTTGAGCTAGGGGGTACCAACCTGGGTACATGTACCCTTATGGGTTCATTTGTATGTTTGAAGTGTTGCATTTATTATACAACCGCAACAAATAAACTTAGAGACATAAAAACGAAGTCTACCTTTATAGTTCTAAAAATCTAAAAGTTCTATTAAAAATTCAGTGGATTTTTGTTATTTCGCTCAACCTTTTTGTTATGAGAAATTTCAGAGGTACACGCTCATGTGTCGAAACGCTGAAGAGAACGTGGTCATAGAAAGGTTGGGAAGGGAACCTCTGTGTGTTTTAAGCCAACCACATCGAGTAGAAACGTTTACGTCACTTGGCGAAGTCCGTCAACAGCTTCCCGCACAGGACGCGCAACGAGTCAAGCAACCTTCACCAACGTATTATGAATGCTGGAACACTGGCAAGCAGGGTTGCGGAGTCGGAGGTTTTCGGGTGGAGTCGGATTCCTAACAACACTAGGAGTCGGTGTCCGATTTTTTTGTCCGACTCCAGAAGTCCAATTGAATCATTTTTTACATCACACTCCTAAGTTGGGAATTCCTGTTGGAATGATACAATTTCTTTTGAAGCTTTTATTGAAACAGAGAATTCTTGCTGTGTCCCACGATTTCCATTGATTGTTATTTGCTACAAAATTGTTGACAACCAAACTTCATTCACGTTATGTTAAAGAGTCGGAGTCGGACATTTTGGAAAGGTAGGAGTCGAAGTTGGAGTCGGACATTTTGGAAAGGTAGGAGTCGAAGTTGGAGTCGGACATTTTACCTACGACCCCGCAACCCTGCTGACATGCCACAGTAACTTCTTTTCACAAAACAATACCTTCCCAGTCAGCTTCTGTGTTGATTCTTTTCCGCTTCGAGGCTGGCTCAGCCACCTGATGGACAAGGTATTGAAACATAATGTATCAAAAAAGTGGGAGTAAAAAGAATAGTACGACAAAGTATCAACCAATGATGTATCATTTCAGACCCAAGTGTTACGTTCCCTCTTGATAAATTCTACATCACCGCAGAACGCGAAACTTGTCCACATCGAAGACAGGCCCCGAAGCAAGTTTAGGCCACGACACTCACATCCGTAAGACTTGACGAGCCATCCTGACGAGCTCGGGTGTAATGCAGTAGTAGGGAGTTCCCCAAACGTGATCCGAGAAATAAATAGCCGTCGTCCATGGTCGTCATCTGCAGCAGATTGAACAAGCTGGCTCGAGATGGACACACAGTTTTTCATTTCTTACCTTATTACCAAAGAATTTCTAATATTGATTACAACGAGCATTCCTTCGCGGAGATCATGCATGCAACTACAGTAGCTGTGCAGATCGCAATCTAAACATTAATTCTGTCACTGCTTTACGGCAACTTAGTCGGTTTATGAAGCATGCAAATGCTGATGCGACCCCCAAGCACCCCTAACAGGAGACAAACAAAATTGTGATGCATTCCACACAGGATCAACTTAAAGTGAAGCTCAGCTTGCAGTTCAGTTACAGAACTCGCAGATGATCTTTCCTCCACGGAACGATCAGACACTGGCGAAAAACAGCTGAGCGTGAGCGCCTCTTGTGGAAACGGTGCTCCCTCCCAAAAGCTCCACCACGTGTTTTCACAACCGAAGCTTCTGTCAGCACAACGCTTGGCGTTGCGGTACTGCAAGTCTATGCTTTATGGTATGTTGGTCAATAAACAAGCAAGCCAATGAAAAGCTACATCAGGAAAAGTCAACCAAACGCAGCTGCAAGGTTACAAAAACTCGATTCCACTTCAATGGAGCATCTTCAAAATTTTCGACACAAACGATTGCGTTCGAGCAAAAGCAGCCTGAACACATTTACAACACACTTGCACAGCACACTTACACAAGAGGTCAGAACACTGGCTGCTGCTTTGTCGAAGTGGAAGTTTCGAACGCTCCTCATGCTGTCCACGAGCAGAGTGAGGACGTAGCTGAGAAGATAACGATTAGAGATTGAATGAAACTGATTCAGTCGCAATGAGCAGGGCTGAGACATTCACGCTTTCGTTGATGGACCGTTAGCGCATTGAAACGATGCAAGCCGGTGTTTCAGGCGTTGGATCGGACTTTATTTCCAAAACAATTGAATACTCGCAGCGCTCGGTGATCAGGACATTTGAAATAAACGCAGCAACCACCTTGCCACACGAAGTTGTTTGATTGAGCCTTGTCAGATTGCCATCAAATGTACTGAGTGAAGCAGCATCTCTTGTCTCAAAGCATATTTTTTAAAAATTATTATGTGTGCCTGTTGGGTGCAAACTAGTGGTTCTCGATTGGGCCATGGACCATCTTTCAAAAATATATCCGATGGGCTACTTTGCTATGCTGACACCTCATGAACAACTAGTCGACACTGTATTGCACATAGATCAGACAGTGAACTCGAGGGCATGTCGAATCTTAATCCCGGAACTCTCAGTGGGCCACTACAAACTCCAAGTGGACCACGTGGAGTATCATTGTTATAAACTGAATCCCGCTGAACGAAAATATGCAGAATTTCGGGCATTATGTTTCTGGTACACGGAGGGGGGGGTCGCTGTTGTGCTCCAAAACTTTCTCTGACAAGAAAATCGAGTGGCAGCTTCTGAGAAACATTTCCCGGCTCCCCGGTTCCGATATTCATAAATACATTTTCATGTACTTCGTGCAAAGCAGAAACGGACAATTGCGAAACTGAATCCCGATCCCACGTGTTGCTATGACAATACAATAAGTTGTCTTTATCTTAATTATGTAATTTCAATCGACGGCGTTAGCGGTTCCCGTAAACCAGAGGTGTCAAACTCATTTTCACTGAGGGCCATATCAACATTATGGTTGCCCTCAGAGGGCCAGTTTTAACTGTACGGTTGTCCTCAAAGGGCCAATTTTAACAGAATTAACCACAAGCATCTACGCTAATGCTTCAGCGTCTCTGTGACGTAATAATTGTTATGTTGCAGTGAAAGGAGCCTTAAAACTGAATAACTTCCTAAAAAGAGAGACGTTAGGTCAGCAAGATGACTAAAATAGCAAAGTTATAACATGCAAAAGAACGTCGTTCGCATTTGTATACAGGTATAAACCACTACAGTTCCAAAAAATAAGCAGGTTGAGGCTTAAAATTTAAACTTCGGGGGCCACATAAAAAGACGTGGCGGGCCACATTTGGCCCGCGGGCCACCAGTTTGACACCATGTGCCGTAAACGCTTGAATCGCTTTGCTTTCCTTTCACTCTTTATCGTGACTGAAACAAAACAGCAAAGTAAGCTGTTCTCATACTGGTACAAACGAAACATTGCGCCAAGTGAATGATTGTAACAACAAGACACTGATTGCTAGCTTGGGTAGAGACAGTTTAATAATTTTGGTCGTTACTTGCAAATGATTCACAACGAGTTTGTAAACTGTTAAACACAGTAGAGGAACTTACAGCTCGCCACTTTTCAATGATATAACCATGCTCTCTGAGGAAATGAAGCTAGCGCAGCTTTTGTCCAGAGTCAGACAAACGTTGTCTTGAGGTTCTGTCAACGGAATACACAAATGGTAGGGGGTACTACTATGCCTGGGCCAACAAATGGGGTGTGGTGGTACAGTGGGCTTGCACCATTTAAATAAAACTGCAAATCAAGTCAATTGATTACCATAAAAATAAGAAAGGAAGTTGTTAGATCAGCGCAACGTAGTTGCAAACCCTACCTTGCCAATCCCAGGGCAGTCAACTTCATTGACAGACTCATTTTTTACTCATTACACAACTCTGTGCATGAAGCGAACAAATCTTTGGGGGTACTTACTTAAAGGAAACGACGTTGAGGTCTCAGTCAGGGAGTTAAGAGATGTGCCATATGGTGGAACGCTTTGATTCAAATACAAAAGCGAATTGACTGCAAACAGGAGAACTCCCCCTGCAGCGAAATGAAACCACCGTTGAACGCAACACTAAAGTAGCGACGTGGGTCAAAAAACGCATTTTTTATAACGATTCAAGTAAACAAGAAACTTATCTGCTCACCTATCGGTTTCGGCACAGCGTAGACATACTTGCAATCATAGGGCAATCCGTTCAGGGACCAGACTATAGGATTCAGCCTTTCGGTCATGTTCAGAGAAATGGCTACGATGTTGCAAGTGTCCTGTCGTGCCGCAACCCTCCTGAAAGTTCAGCAAGTTTCCATGGCGATTATACAGTTGAGGAATTATTACCGTGTTGCGTATTTGTGAGGTAACAAGGAGACGCTCCTGCCAGATCTATACTCACAGAAACGCAGCACAATGGCAAAACAAAAAACAACCATTTCACATTGCAACGGCCTAATGTTGGCTTGAAAAAACGAAATATATATTTCAGATGACTATAACACTTGACATAAGCTGCGCAACAAATTAGACACAAAACGTGAGAACTGTCTTCATGCCAGCTGCCGTCCATAGATGGAAGAACGTTGCTACTTGCAAAACAAGTGCAACAGCAAATGATTAAGAGACTGTGTACAAGGCCGGACAAGCACAGCCATGAAGGGACTTACCCGGACCATGTTCGCAAAGATTCAAACAAAATCAACATTGTAGGTTCATAGTAACCGTGAAGAAATTGAATATCAACAATCCTTTGCAGTCTGCTGTCAATGTCGTGCAAGTTAATTGTGTAGCTGGTAGCAGCTTGAGCTGTCTTGCTGCGAAAAGATGAGTTGAAAAGCGCAAAATTTCGAAAAGCTGGTTAAAGATTTCACGAACGAACAATCACTTTCACTAGAATTTCCACACCTGCTTGCGATTACGTCGTTGTGCAGCAAGCTGTCGTCAGCAGATAGGTCGTTTACTTGAAACGGAATAATTGCAACAGAATCGACGGTCAGGAGCAAAGAGGCACAACGGCCTTCCGGATCAACACTTATTTGAGGGAGAGTGACTCTTTGAATCATTCCGTTCTGAAAGAACAACAGAAATTAGCGGCTCCTTGGCTCCTCAGGCGCTTCTTCCAGTGATGGCTTACCTTAGATTTTAATCTTCAAACATTTTACTAATCGCAAAACAATGGTCGCAGTGAAAGAGCTCGCACAGAGACAAAGGAACGCTTTGCGCATTCGAAAAATCTTACTTTGTTGATGCCATCTTCAAAGCAGTGCAAAGAAACTGTTTTAATGTCCTGGTTGGAAACGTCGAACTCAACGACAGACAACTGCAATATAAACACAGTTGTAAAACATCTGGGAGTGCTCGACAAGAAGTTGCATTTGTTAACCCGGTCTTTGTTGGCAACACATTAGGAAATGGCGCTGAGATTGGAAGCAAAGCTTATTTCACAAACGCAACGTGTTTAGTAACATTACAAAACCAAATCAAGGCGTGGTAAGCTTACTAAAAAAAATTTGTATTTAAATTCTGCTGAAAACAACAACCTTAACGACAACATGGTCAGCACTCAGCAGATCCACATCACAAGCCTCAGCGTGAATAATTTTGTCTTCATACAAGGTGATCATTGGTCTTGCCTTGTACATAGGGTACTTTACTTCATTTTATGCATATTTAATTTGATATCCCACATTTAGTCCATATTTGCCATGCTATAAATTATAAGTTCGCAAAAACTGGTTCCATCAAAAACAAGACGAAGAATTATTAAACACAAGAATTATTATCTAGCGGCCCGAGTTTGCAGCTAAAAATTCTACATTACCAAAAGTAATACACGATCGGCATCCTTTCGCAAGGCTGCATTTATCGCCACATAATACCTTTGCTTCTCTAAAACTCAGTAAAAGTGAATCCCGATTGCAACCACCCATCTTAACACTCTTCATTGAAACCACAACACCAAAGAGTTGCCATGTTCCAAGTTGTTCCAGCTTGTCTTTACCATCTGAAGAATCTTGGAAAATAAACAATAAGGTATCCAAGTACAGGTCAGTGCCAACTTTAACAGAACCACATGATGGTAAGTAATCAAGTAATCACATGATGGTTCATGGATGCAATGACAAGGAAGCAAGTAAAGGCACTTCCACTATGCCTAGAAGAAGTGTAATATGAACTTGTTTCCAGACTCAATTTATGTATTTTGCGGACTATAAGGCACACTGTCAATGAACAATCATTGATTGGTTTATTTTCATACATAAGGCGCACTGGATAAGGCTCATTAATCTTCCACAAATCCATTTAATTTTTCATCTTCAGTTTCTGAGTTCAACAGCTGCACGATTTCAACACCAAGCATGCTCCGATTACTCTCATCATTATCTGAGTCAGTTTCTTTGTTGTTACTTAGCTGTTCAGTGATGATTCTGGCCTTCATGAAAGCTCAGATGAGACGTGAGATTGATACCTTGGCCCAAACATCTACGTTCCAGTGGCAGATGTACAACTTCATCAATACATAAGGCGCACCAGATTATATAATGTGTACTGTCAATCTTTGATAATATTAAAAGATTTTATGTGTACCTTATATTCGTAAAATAGAGTAATCACTTTCAAATGAAGCTGCAGTGTTGCTTTGAAATGTGTTATGGAAGAAGTTACACTGCAACTTGAGTTTTACATAAATCAACATAATACAATCAACCTCATCAGTTCACAATTACAAAAATAACAATGACAGCAACACACATCCATATGAAGTTCTTAAAACTTACACAGATTTCAGAAGCTCAACAACTATGGGTATTTGAGTGACAACTGTCTATCACTAGTTTCCCTGACGTAATGACCTGGAAATTTTAAACTTAGAAAATAAACTAATTATGAAAATGAAGCTCAGAGGTGCAAAGAATCATTTGCTTTTGAAACAAGCAACTTTATTCTGAATTGACCTCACTTGGATCAAACTACTCATTAAAAAACAAACCACAAAAATAAAATACGCCTGGTAGTAAAAATCTTTCCTATTTCTAACACACTGTATGAACAGACAGGTCATTGAGTAACAAAAAACTGAGAAGTCTGCAATGAGCCAAAACCTTTCAAAATATTTCAGAATTTGTTAAACAACATAGAAGGTCATTTGATAAGGTAACTGCTGGAGACTTTAAATAATACAAAAGATTGATGCTGATCACATGCTTGGGGCAGAAAATGATGAAAAACACTCACAAAAACACGACCAAAGTTTGAGAATTTCTTTAAAAAAACAATGTTTTTTGGAACTGGTGTTTCAAAACACTGCAAGGTCTGTGCTTACCTAAACCTGGCGTAAACTTTACATCTGATGTAGCAAAAGCTTTTTCAGCAAACATCCAAATTGTGTGACTCTTGAGCATGGCAATATTGATGCATTGAGTACATGGGTATGATTATCAATTTTAACTCAATTTTTCTCAGCAAGATAAGCAAAAAGAATTTGTAAATCAGATGAAATTGTGGTTATGTTGTATTAGCCTTAGATTGGAAAAAAATTTCATTTATTCTTGTTGCCAACAAAAGAAAGTATTCTTTACTTGCATATAAAAACATCAGCGTATTGTGTTGAGCACGTACTAAGATACAGGCCAGATAAAACAATGAGATCTAGCACCAATAATGGTATCTGTTATTTTTCAAACAATGAGATGTTCGGCACACGTGAAAGTAGACACAAATGAGTTTTTTACTGATGCCTTAAGGGTGCTATGCAAATGGGCAACTATGGAAAATATTGAAATCTAGTATCAAGGGTATAAGAAAATATTTTCTTCTACCCTGGATATACATGTATCAAAAAAGTATCAAGGGTATAAGAAAATATTTTCTAAAATTAAATTTAATGAGCAGGATTCTGTCAACACAGAAGATGCCATTGAATCATTTATATTTGAAATTTCGATTGTGATGAATCTCAGTGCTCGCTTTAAGGATAAGACTGATTTTTATATGGAAGTTCACAATATAGTAGCACACCAATCTGCCAAGAATATCATCTAGTCTGAATCAGAATTATTTCATTGTTTTGTACTAGGGTATGGTTAAAAACATAATTTTTGAATTTCAAAAAAAATCGTGGATCAAAAGTGGTGGCCTAGCACTATAAAACATGACTTATCTAATTTCTATGGAGTTGCCCCCAACACCACCTGTGCAACCTGGGGTTACTGAATCGTGGGAGAGTAAAAACCATAAAATTCTTATAATTTGCAATCCATAGATCATAGAAACCTGATTTTGTTTTGTTTTTTCACTTTGGCACCCGGGCGCTTTTGGGAATTTTTGAAAAAAACACCGAAACGCATGTGGCTTTGCGTGGGAATTTCTCCCGATCGGTAAGTGCTATGGACCTGGTCGAAGCGTCAAAAGATGCGGCAAGTCTTCTAGTCTGCACTCGAAGAAAAATTTTTGCTTGGGGGATGCAGATTTTTTGTGAGTGACGTCATAAGTGGAGGACTTTCACACCACCTTGGCCCACTTTGCCTGGCCCTGGGTGCCAACTGTTAGAGGGTAGTATTTCGCTGAAGTTTTTACTGGAAACTAGGCTACAATCCGAATCTTTTGATACTTTGGATGACCTGCTGGGGTTTTAGGTTCAAAAGTTGTGATCTAAACTTGTAAAAATATTTGACTAATTAGCTGATTAGATAATTAATTTGTTTATTTTAGATCATAACTTTTGAACCAGAAACGCTAGAAAGTCGATCAAAGGCTCAAAAGACTCGGACTC
>JGI24158J21664_10008765_pt1 | contig 13470 bp, 8 predicted proteins | sample Ectturendosymbi3_FD_21664 | JGI IMG/M metagenome (IMG submission 21664) | reverse complement strand
TTTTCCTTTGGCCACCACTCACGCCAAAGTAGCGAATAGCGGTAGCGGTAAAATGGTGATAGCTCGCTACCGCATGCGTTATTTTTTTCAAAAAAGAGCGGCGTTATCGCTCCTGGAAAATTAGCCCCCTATTTTAGTAGCTCGCTACTGCCCAGCTCTGAACAAGCCTGTATCTGTTCTGTCTCCCCAGTAGTTGTAGCCTACATATAACTGCAACACAATAAAAAACGAAAGTGTTGTTGCGTAATTCGTGCGTATTTTCAATTCTTGTGTAGTTTAGTTAGCAAGTTTCAAACTGTTAACTCAGGGTGTTCGCCATTCAAGACGCATGGCCTACTTTCTCTTCTCGACCGCTGTTCGACGAGACATTCACGCACACGCAGCCTGATGTTTTTGCAGTTGTGAACTTCCCTGTCGTAGCATCGAGTGCGTTTTACTCCCATGTTTTAACGCGTTGCCGGATATTTTTGCAGTTACGGACTGCTCTGTCTTAACGTTGAGTGCTGTGTTTTGCTCCGATCTCCTAACTTGGAGCGCCGATAAATAATGTTCATTACAGTGACACATTGTACAACAGGGGTCACCAACATGGGGCCCGAGGTCGCCAGTTAACCCACACCGACCACGTGGATCGCCCGCGGTCCTGTTCTGAAAATAGCATAAACATGATCAGTGTCTTCACATTGATGCATATCTTAAATTTTTATTAATGATGACATAATTGAAAACACATTGAGCAAATTTTTATTTCGGAAGTGTGTGTATCAAACTGGTAGCCCTTCGCATGAATCTGTACCGAGAAGTTGGTCTCAGTTTCAAACAGGTCGGTGACCCCTGTTGTACGAGTAAGGAGAGTGCGCGTAGGATAATATGCATGTTGTATCAACACACTTCGCCAAAACGTTGGTTTGCAAACGTGGATATGACGTAATCTTGTGACGTCATAAACAGCGTATATCCAGTAACAATGACTACCGTACGCCACTGCTTAATACTAGAATTTGGTGGGGGGGGCTTGCAATCAAGCAGTTGCCTCGAGCATCATCAGATGGACCCAGGGTTGCCAGATTAGCCGTTTTGCGTCCAAATTTTGGAAATCTGGCCGTATTTCAAGTTGATGGGCCGTACGATTTTTGGGTTGGCCGTTTTTAAAGGTTGTTTGACGGAAAAATTTTTCTGTTGGCCGTTTTTGAAAATATGTCCATATACTGAGACTAAACTGTCAACAACAACACCTTTTTTGATAGTCTGGTCTTCTGTGTGTGCGTTTCGCCCTGTGTAGTGAAAGCGAGGCAGTGCGATTGTGCTTGCTGCGTTATGCAGACCTTGCACTGTGCAGGCCAAGCCGTTGTGCGTATGCGTATGCCTGTTTATCGATGCTGTATGTCATACAGTATATTTCTTGTAACAGGCCATAGGGATAGGGTTGATATGGCTTGTGACAATCCGTATGGTTGATATCGCGTGTAACCAAACATACTCCTCATATTGTTATCCTAATATTGCTAATTGCCTGTGTTACTAATCAGTGTTCGCAGTTCTTTTTATGTTGCCACTATATGTCTTGAACTAACGCTGTGCCAAGTGGTGCTTACACTTGGGCAAATTAAGTAAACCTTTGGAAATTGTTTCTTGAAATTCTTCATTTCCGAATGATCTTGGACACATGCCATATGCCTATAGTTTTTAAATGTGAGATTTTGTAGCGACACACAAAATTAACTAGTTTCTGCCTAGCTGTGAATCTTTTCTTGCTCCCTATGATTTCAAGTCTTAGCCTAAATAGCATTAGCCTATGTCTGATGTCCACAATCCCTATGTTTTTATGACCTATGTTCAACCCAAATAGCTCACTGAGCCAAAACGTATGCCGCTATCTTGACCAGGACCACACATTGAAAGACATATTATAATGAGGGCCGCACATTAAATGACTTACTTTGATATTAGCAAACTAAATTTAGCTTAATGTACTGAAAGTGTTCGAATCCACCTGCAATGGTAACAGACGTGATAAAAGTGGCTCGGTGGACTACCTGCATCAAAAACGCCAAATTCAAAATTATCGGAATAAGGACAGGTTGTCAGTATGTACTGTAGGATACTTTTGCTACAGCGTAAACCTAAACTGAGCTGCACAATACCGTCGACCGGGCCGAACCGCGGCCGCGGATTGGATATAAGTGGTTTAGAAGAGGGCCTATGTGTCTTGCTATTGCAGAGGTGGCCAACCAGTCAGAGAGCAAGAGCCACATTTCTTACTGTGTTACAGCAAACAACCACATCACGTACATTATACATGGACACATGAACATAACTCCCATCTCTTCCTCACTCACGTACATGCTTTTGCTTAGCTAGATTTATTGTAAATATCACACATCACCAACATGACAATAACAGAATTTTACAAGGCATTTATTGTTATGCATGTTATTTAGTGGGACTTCTGGTATATAATTACATAAGAGCCGGATGAAACTGGGCAATGAGCAGCATGTGCCTCGCGAGACGCGGGTTGGCCATCGCAGTTCTGTTGTATTCAGTGTCAGCGCAAAATGAAAATAAGCTTGTATTTGAATGCATTCTTGACTTGTTACAGTTAACTGCAAGCTCTACTTTTGAAGTTTTCAAAATTCTAGTGATGATGGTAAAGAACTGTTGATTTTTCAGGTACTTTTATTCAGGTTTTTTTGAAAAAGAAAAAAAACTTTGGCATTTTTCTGTCATAGTGAAAAATTATAAAAATAGTTTTGAATTAATTGCTTTTTGTGGAGGTGCTGTGAGTACACAAGATGTATTTTTATGTGAATTTGAGTTGTGACGAGGCAAATCTTAATAAATTTAGCTTTGTCAAGTGAAGGGTTAGCTCTTTTTTGGCCTTTTTTAATTGAGGGTTTGACTTTTTTCAGAAATTTTGTTGGCCGTTTTTGGCCATTTTTTACTGAAGGTTTGGCCTTTTTTGAAAAAATAAATCTGACAACCCTGGATGGACCTTTGCACTCCACTGCCAATACGCAGCAACGTACAGACGTGATGAAGTGGGACTGAGAACCATTGTATCAAAATTGTCAAGTTTAAGATTATATCAAAATAAGTACAGTTCGTTATTATGTTGTACATACGCAACAGCCAACTGGGCCACACATAAACTCAGACTGGGCTGCGGATTGGACGAAGCTGATGAAGACTTGTGCTTCTGACTTACTTGTGTTGTTTTAGCATGCGCATTCAGCAAAAAAGCATCTGTGGTTTGGTGTTAGTTTGTATTTGTAATGAGCTTTTGTCCACAGCCGCATGCCATACAAAGTCCTTGCTGGCATGGAATGGGCCTCGCAGCATTTGCCTGAAGACACCCTGTACGCGTCAGCGGACGATGACTTCCTTATCAATCTAGATAAGATGGTTGATTCTGTCACCAATGTTCTCAATCTCACGAAATGGCAGGTGGCTACGAATTCCACCACCGACAATCAAAACTATCTGAACCTTCTGCCAATCATGTGCATATTCGTTAAAGGGGACGGTGAAAAACCAATTAGAAAGAGAGGATGGAAATGGTACGTTACGTACGATGAGTATAAACCTAGTGTTTACCCTCCCTACTGCCACGGCGGTATGTACATCATGTCAGTGCCCACGGCTTCAAACTTATGGAACACGTCTTTGACTGCGCCCATGTTGCGTCTCGATGACGTATGGATCACAGGCATTCTGCGTCGCCGTGCGAATATCTCTGATGAGTTGGTTATGAAAATGCCGGATGTTGCGAAACACTTTGGTACAGTCAATGACGTCGTTCGTTCAACGATGGACAAAAAATGGAGGGAACTATATGCATCATTCGAAAACGCCACAGAATGCTCTTGCACTTTATGACGACACAAACAAGCCAAATGGGGTAACTGAATCATTGCACTCTTTTTCTGCCTACAGCTTGTTAAAAAATAGTCGATCGAAACGGAAGGTGAAGGCTGAGGCAAATTGCGTCAAAACAGCGCATTCTTGGCGATGCGATCACGGTTGCAAGAGATTGCACGACTGATCGCGATGCTTGAAACACTTTCGTTTGTATGGCCTGCTGTCAAGTGTCAACTTAGATCGATTCCACTCGACAGTGGAGTTATGCTCGTCTCGTATTGCGACGATTGACCGGGCAATTCTCTTTTCACGATCAAAATGCCTGGGGCGTTCGATCGGCTTTCGCCTCGGCTGATTGGTGGTTGGTATCTGCGTTTTCTGTTATTTTCTTAGATGAATGCCAACGAAAGCGATATCTTGAAATGGCAAGCCTAAGTAACGGTAGTGAAAACGAAAATAATTTTTGTTCATGAAATACATGCATCTTATTTGTGAGACATGATTGTGGTCGACAGTCACTGGCTTTTTGCGCGTTCTTTCGAAAAACGTGTGAAATAATTATGTTGCGGTCGTTGCAGGCGCATGGGCAATCACGGCTAGTCTTATTGTCACATATTATGATCACGACCTCATTTATCTTCTAGCTTGCCGTCCCTAGCGTTTTTGTAATCACTGTGGATTTTGCGCTTTTGAATTTAAGGTCAGCTTTGCTTTTGTTGACTGGGTACATGACGGTAGCAACCAGTTCGAAATCCGTATACTTAAGACTGCTGACTGGTGACTACCTGATCTTAGAATGTTGGAATTCGCTACTATTCAAAATTTCCTCATTCCGCAATGTTTTCGCGTACTACTCACGTCAATGTGCTTGTCAGAAGCGCACGAAAAAAGTTAACTTTGGTGCAGTAACCGCTGCAGTTTTGTCCGAAAGTTTCGAAAGTGCGCAGCCATGCGTGAAACAAACCACTTCAGGGAAAACCGGCAGTTTTCAGTGTTCTAAACACCGTTTTTGTTGAGCCTGCTCCCTGAGTTTTGTCTAAGGTATCCTGGTAAAAGATAGAAAGTAGGATTAGTGTCTGTAAGCTTTCCGCGAGCAGGCTTGCCTGATTTTTGGTTTTTGAAACTTTCGAAAGGTTTTGTTTGTCCAAGTTAGAATATTTTTGCAATCGTTACCGAAACAGTGTTGGACAAAGAAAATACTATTTTTAGTGAAGTCACGTACATCACCTTTGCTGAAGTATACGTATTTTTGAATGATTTAAAAATTAAGAATTTGATTTTAGTGCTGCCTGTGGAATGTGAAGACCATTAAAAAGCCTAAACTCTATCTACTGAACTTTTCAGCCGCAGCGGCAACGCCCAGTGTAAACCCAGGCTTGAATTCCATGATCGGGTATAGATACTCGGCTGCTGGTTTAAGAAAAACAAAAGGTCTTCAGTAAAGATAGGCCTTTTCATAAATCTAAAAAAGGCAATTTGGAGGCCGCTCTGTGATAGCTCAGTGGTTGAGTGACCGCCTCTCAATTGAAAGGCGGTTTGTTCGATCCACCGCTGAGTGGCAAGGTGCAAATTTCAGGCTTCTGCCTGCCGTCACTGAAAATCAAAATTAAAAAGCATTTTGTTTTCGCCACGAAAATGCACCTGTCAAACGCGTCACAGTGAATTCCAGAATTGTTTGTTTGTTTGTTGTAGCCCTGTGCGTATTTCGCTGCCGCTATCGACAGAGAAACCGTTGCCTCAAACGTGAATTTGACTTATATCTGTATAACTGGCTTGGGTCTAGTTGTTGTGCTGCAGGCTTAAGTGCTTATGACAGGGATGTTTATATGCTTTGCAACCGCAGCAAATGTGACGTTGCAATATAAACCAAAAGACTATTCCCCTTGTTGTTTCGTGATACGTTGACTCTATTGTTTTCATGGGGCGTCCGTGCAGTGAGGTGCTACATCGAATTTGTCCAGCGTTTAATAATAGTTTGATTTTCGTTCTTGAACCGAGCGAGTCTGGTGCAAACCCCGAGTAGAAATGTGTTTGTTTGTATTACCTGTTGTATGTTACGCTTGGTATAAACATGTCATGATTCAAATAAAAGATTACGAGGATTGGCGAAATGACCGCGAGTTCAACAAGTCAACCAACCCTTAAAAACAACAAAGAGAAAGGCAATCAGATCACAGTTAACGAAATGCCAATTACACTTAGATTTCATTTTTTATGATTCCAATCGTTAACCAGGTTTTTGCTTCTGAATGTGTTGGATTGTTCTTTTTGAAATTGTACGTTGCATACAAGCGTTTTGCGGTACTTTCGCTCAGATTGTGTCATTTCTGCGGTGACTTATGCATATCTTGCAGATGATAAATAAAAAAGCATCCCACTTAAGGTTGTCTTGTAAGGGTGCTGGTATGTCCGCCACTGTCATTTTGATCGTGATACGGTGTTCCATCGTTTTCGTAGTCGTACGTTATCCAACTATCGTAGACTGTGCTGGTAAAATTATCCAATGCACGTGGAAACAGACAAAGCAACGTCGTGGCAGGGATTTGTAATGCAGAGGTTGCCTGTGCCTCAGCCAACAGGGCCGAAACCAGCGAAAATTTTCGAGGAGAAGCAAAATCATTGTAACTTGTTGCACAAGTAACAACTAAAAAATGTATTGACAATTTCACAATGTTTTTGAAAATTTCGGGGAGCAATTGCCCGGTTGTCTCCCCCGGTTGCGGGCCTGTCATTCGCACCCACTTGGTCCTCATCGTGTTCCGATAGCAATTCAGGTCAAGACAACCCCATATTCACCGATAGCCTCATCACTCGCCCTAAAAAACTTCTCGCCAATTTTTCTACACCGTGTGCCAGGAGAAAGGTTGCAGGTCCTCTTTGTAAAATCGAACTCCGGACATGTCCGCCCGAAGCGGTCGAAGTAACAACTATGATACAATTCAGTGAATAGTTGTGAGGAAACCATTTAATGGCTTGGGATCAATATAATTGCAAACGAACGGTTGATCTACCATGACAAATCGATTTTTTACTTACTGACATCAGAAAAAGCTTTGAATTCGGTGGATTTTTCATGGATCGAATTTCGCGGTTCGCATGTGCATTCAAGAACAAAAAAGATAAAAGAACAAAAGCAAAGGTTACTCTCGGTCTCGAGGTCAAGCTTGTGCGCTCCTTCGTTGAAACGAAGTCGTATGTTATGATCTCCTTGGTTGAAACGAAGGAGCGCACAAATGTGAGGTTGCAATTTAAAACTGGAGACTGGTTAGCATTCTCACATAGCAACTGAAATTGTTTTGCAGTTCCAGGATGATTCAGGACAGTGGCACTTGTCTCATTGTGTTGAGCATAGGCGCACAAACCGAGCGTTCACCCTCCACGACTGCAAAATTTGTGAAAAACAGGCACAAACAGGCCCGTGACCAGCATGGGTCACCAGAAGGGGCGGAGAGTTTTTTGAGAGGGACCCAAATTTTTGAACTGTGTCCAATAATTTTAGACGATGTCCAATACATTTTTCGAAGGGGGGCTTCTCCCCCCCTGCGCCCCTCTGGTTACGGGCCTGGGCACAACCACGACAGTTGTTCTAAAATTTTCAGACCAAAATGAAAAATCAAAGACGTGGTAGTGAAAGTTGTGCAATTGAAAATGGAGATTGTTGTGAAAACTGTTCGGGACTCACTTTTTTGAGTGTTGTGTTGCGGTTGGGTAAATATGGATGACATGTTTTAGCTCCTCACTTTGTTTTTAGGGAGAAATTTGGAAAATCTGTCAGTTATGCGATAATTCGCACCCGCTGCCCAAAAATTTTTTGGGCTACAGCTGTCATCAGAAATCGGAACAATAACAAAATTTTCAGGACTCCAAAATCTCCAGGCTACTGCTCACCTGGAAATAAATCCACATAATCCTATGGAATGAGTTGCTCAAGCTGGCTATGATGCTCCTGTTTAGCAATTGGTTTCTCAATGAAGTTTTATGTAAAATACGCCAAGGTAGAACATTCGTTCGCAGAGGTTAGTCACATACAAAGCAGTATTATTAAATTGTTTCTAACAACGTTCAAGCAAATGCTGTTGATGCGAATCCAATTGACCACTTTGGAATATTCATGTACAGTAAACCTCGGTTAATCCGGATTCGATTTGACTGACGATTTTATCCGGTTTAGGCGAAGATCTGGATTAACCGAAGATGGTTGCTTCTAGCCTGACGTCATCTGAGTATTGAGATATTGGTGAAAATTATTCAAATTAAACACATTTACGACCCACAGCAGACTTTCGCAGAAGCAAAACGATTTTATTGATGTATTTACAATGGTGTATCAGATTAGCAACCGCCATATCCATGCAGTTATGAACAATCTCAAGTTCATAATTTAGATTACTTGGCTGCGAATAAATCTGGGATTTTGGACTGACAGAGAGGTTTCTGCGACTGATCCATAAGCAGTGAATGAGACATGTTATCGAGTACCATTCACTCAGGGATAATGCTCTACATGCGGCTGCCATCAACCATTAAAAAGTAAATTTGCAGCGAAACAGACCAATTTTGCACAGCCCAGCGGCAAATCGAGAAGTGTTAGCGAAAGCGATTGCGTTGGTGATTACCTGACCCGAGTGAGGCTGAGCATTTCTCACGCTGCAAAGGAACGGAACAATAGCATTGCTATAGAAGAATAGCATTGCTGATAATATTCGATAATAGAGGCTGATTAAAAGTAAGGCTTGCAAATCCTGCGGTTCAACGAAAAATAAAGCCTTGTTTAGTTCAGAACCTGGTTTCTTGAACTGGGGCGGGGGAGGAGCGAAACATTCGCAAAGGGGACGCTAGTATGGCAGCGACATATGGTTGAAAAGGATTAATTGCATTGTTTTTATCATTCGTAAATTTAGTATCATTTCATTATGAACGCTGTAATCAAAACAAAGCGGAGAAGAATAAATCTTGGAACAAATTGGAAGTGCAGCCGATTTGCGAGGTACGTTGTCTTCAACAAAGTATCGAATTCAACTACTAGTTTCCAAAAANAGTTGCATTAAGCAGGATGATGGCTAAATAAATTGTTCTGTTTTTTTGTGTTAGGTGAGCATCATAACTAACATCAAAGGGGCGCGACTGAAAATTTTAAGAACCTCTGGTTGAGAGCATATTCAAATCTCTGTTTATACTTCTATACCCTTCAAAAAGGAGCGCATTTATATCAGGGGGGCGCCAGAGACTGGGGTAGTTGCCCCACACTGCACCCCCTGGGTCCGCCACTGGTGTGACATCACTTTGTTTTACTCTTGTGATCGATACTGTGCCTCACATTGCCAGGCACTTTCGTAAAAGAATTTGCCCAGTTTGGACGAATACTGTAAACCTTATGTGCAAAAACTCAAACTCTGTTGTCGCCTATTGTGAAACGCGCGAAACGTCTCGTTCAGGGGTTAAAAAATGCGGTCGCGCCGCGCGACCAAAAATGTGGAGTACGCGAATGTTTTTTTAACTTTTTATAGTTTATGCATATGAATGCTCTATGGCAGGGGTGGCCAAACCTGCTCCACGTATGAACCGCATGTTGAAGAACCCAAGTTACAAAGAGCCGCAACATAAAAATCTAAAAGCACAAATTTATTTGCAATCTATACTTCTGTGACATCATAAGTCTTTTTTGAACGACTTGCAAAAGTAATACTGCAGGGCGCCCTAGCTACTACACTACCACTTTACAATATTTCTACACTTTGCGATAGAAATGAAAAATAAAAAACAAATATATACTTTTTCGGACAGCTTAAAGAGCCGCATGCAAAGGTTCGAAAAGCCGCATGCGGATCGCGAGCCGCAGTTCGGTCACCCCTGGTTTATGACAAAGCTTATACGTGTGCGCTACTCATGGGCGCAAATTTGTTGTGAAATGTGGGGGGGGGGGCAGCTTGATGTAAAACCAGTATAGTCAACAGGCCGACGCGGAAGTGAATTTTTGTAAATAACAAATTCCCAATCTTGTTTTTTAGAGGTATTTTCAAAACAACACCAATCACGCTTTGCTTTATCCCTACAAATGGTTTAGAAATCAATAAACCTAATTTTGTTGGACATGGTACTGCATTTCAGCTTGGTTGCACAACTATCAGACTATGACACAAAGAAGCACAGCAATATAGTAGAACACATCATTTGGGTTATATCAGAGCTGTCANTTGGAGTGCACAAAANGGTGAATCACATTGGTCGCACGTGCATANCACTCTTAAGTAGAACACATAGATTTTCATGCATTTTATAAGTATTGGTTACAGCGCGATTTGATATCTTGTTTAAGTTGCTTAACATTAAAAAGACGATAAATTGCAAGGTACGATATGTATGTTGCAAGGTATGGTAGCTAAACATTTTTCTTGCACATTTCTGCTTCTTAAAAATGCTACAAATTATTAGCTACTGGGCATCATTCATGCAGCCCACCCCTAGCCAAATCTCCATTGATATCCTCTTACAGTAGCAAAAAAAATTTGGCCAGAATTAGCGTAGGCTATTTCAAAAAATGATTTACAATTTATTTTTACTGCTGGTGTGTGGAGGATCTGTCCTTTCAATCTCCCCTTGTCAGCTCCTGCATGCTGTTGGGTACCCTTTCGATTGTCCAAACATCGTTTGTCTAACAGCCTTTCCAGACATCAATCAAACTTCCAAGCAGAATTATCCAAGCCAACTAGAGAAGATGTCAAGATATCCAAAAGAAAACGAATCAGATGTCTTTCTGAATACATACCCATTACTCATGTACCAATCTAGCCTACAATGTGATGTCTGCATACCTAATCATCTGGTGACTAGGCCCGTAACTAAGGGGAGGACTTCGCCAACCTGGAGAAACTTTCTCCTCCCCTGAAAAAATGACTTGGACGTATTGCATGCATAACCATTGTTCTCGTACATGCTTTCCACGTAAAATTTGTGCCTCTGAAAATTCTTCGCCCCTCCTCGTGTGCCAAGCTGGTTACGGGTCTGCTGGTGACTGTTGCCTTGTGACTTCTGTCAGTTATGCCACTCAGCTCAGTCTTCTCACAATCAATCATAGAAATATCATAATCAGTGATACCATACCAAACTCTGTTTCAAGATCAACATTGCTATGTGTAACATGTAACATGAAAAATTCTTCACACAAAACGTAACAAACGTCATATTTGGTTTTGAAACCTTTCCAAATACAAACCCTAAGAGAAAAAAGTGGGGGGACATGGCATATTATGTCCCCCCCCGTCTAAAAAGGTGAGGGGGACACGTCCCTCCTGTCCCCCACCAAATTGCGCCCATGGCGCTACTGAAGATTGCTGCGCGCTACTAAAATTCACAGAAATTTTGCACTCTGGTCCAGTTACAAGATTTCGATAAATGCACATTTTGTAATTTCACTCTGTGGATGACCCACTTGCTTGGATGTCCGGGGCCGTCGCCTCGTTAATCTCCCCTCTGCACATTCCCTGGGCTGGGAACAACATTGGGTAAATTTCATCGCTGCTCTGAAAGCATGCGCAATATAGCACTCTGCATGCACTGTGAACACTGGATTACTATCCCATTGTGACGCAACTATAAAATGGTAGGGAAGTCGGAAAGTTCGCAACCCAGGCTTTCTGAAAGCGTTGTGACGCAGCCATGAGTCCAACCTCAAGCGGGCGCTAATTGCTGGAAACAGAACTCCGCCATGAAAAGTCAGTAAGGTTCATAATTGCTCGCCGTGCGAACCTTGGTGATCTTGATGAGATTTCGCAACTACATTCGACATCTTCTAAATTGTAATTATTAGCATCCACTGACATTTGACATTTCGTAATTAATACGTAACATTCCGACCTCAAAATGGCGCCCCAAAAGTGCTTCGCCCGAGGCAGATGTACCCCTTGCACCCTCGTTACGCCACTCCCCATTTGTGTAAGCAGGAGCGAAAACGTCAGACACCCGTGCGGAGGCGGTTAAGCCGGATCCACGCTATTCTTGGAAGGGTCATACCAGGAGGGTGGGTCCCGCTGTCGAGAATGAACGTGCGGAGTCTTGCAGGGTTGTCTAAACGCTCTGTATTCCATCGGTGATCCGCCCAATGCGCCGCACGTATGTTGTTGTACGATGAAATGGTGAGCTGTTGTGCGGCGGGTACAAATGGATGCCTCGATTTGAGACACCGTGCATTCGCACTCAATGGACAGGTGAGCGTTGAGTTAAGCAAGTGTCCAGGCTCTATGGCACGGCGTGCGAAAAACAGTGTGGCTCCTCTGCGACGAAGCTCAGCAGGTTGGATGTCTGCGAGGATAGGAAGGTTGTCCACTTGTGTAGGTCGCAGGCAACCGATCACAATTCGCAAGACTCCTTGATGACAGGGTCAATAAGGCTAGTGTGAGCACTGTGGCCCCGGACAGGAGCGCAGTACTCTGCTGTTGAATATACCAGGGCTAGGGTGGCTGTTCGCAACGTTGCTGCTCCAACACCTTAGCCCGAGCCAGCGAGCCGCCTCAAGAGTGCGATGCGTGATGTCAGCTTTTTGCGAAGTGACTCAAGGTATGGGCGATACGTGAGCGACCTGTCCAGCGTTACTCCGATGTATTTGGGCTCGGAGCAGAAGGGCAGGATTTCGTTGTTGTAGTTGGCTTTTAGCTAACGTTTAGCTTTCCTGTTGTTGAGGTGGAAGACCGTCCACACCGTTTTTGTAGTCCTGAGGTTTAGCTTCCTGAAAAATCACTCACACAGAGATGCATTGTGGCAACGGAAGCAGTATTCGGAAAGCCAATTCAGACAGTGTGGATATGATTCACGTACAGCTCACCAGAACCGAGAAAGTTGCAGTTCATGAAAAATATCACGTGCGGATGAATCATTACGAAGATCACAAAATTGTTCCTGTGCTACATCAAGAATATTGGTTATATCCAGAAAGGTAAAGAACGGACTTCGCACAAGTGCATCTTCTTCCTCCTTGAGCTCAGAGAAATATCATTGGAACTCAATTTCGAGGGACTTCAAAGGGATTGAAGGTGGTATGCTAGATACCTTCAAATTACCAGCAAATTCTTCAGTTTTTTGAAAACACTTGGTAATTTCTCCAGCCTAGCAAAGTTTCCTTGCATTAATTTACGACGCCGGTTTAACAGCTTCAAACAAAATGCTTGCAGATTGTCGCTAAGCTGGATGATGTTTGTAACCTTTGCTCATAGGCGTACGAGGCGGGGGTCGGGGGGGTCGGCCTCCCCCTGTCCTGAAAAATTTCAGGGCAAACTCTGTTTTCAGGGCAAGCGCAAGTTGCTCAAAAATCCTGAATGTTAAAAAATATATATTCAATACAGTGAACTCAGGGCAAACTCTGTTTTCAGGGCAAACCCAAGTTGCTCAAAAATCCTGAATGATAAAAATATTTCAATACAGTGAAAAATATCAGGGCAACTCGTGTTTTTCGGGACAAGCGCAATTTGCTCAAAAATCCTGAATGATAAAAAATATATATTCAATACAGTGAATTCATGGCAAACCCTGTTTTCATGGCAATCGCAAGTTGCTCAAAAATCCTGAATGATAAAAATATTTCAATACAGTGAAAATATCAGGGCAACTCGTGTTTTG
>JGI24158J21664_10008764_pt1 | contig 13471 bp, 9 predicted proteins | sample Ectturendosymbi3_FD_21664 | JGI IMG/M metagenome (IMG submission 21664) | reverse complement strand
ACTGCCAAAGAACATTTTGCAATGCACCTGATCTCGACTTACAGTACAATGTTGGTGAAAAACTAAGAAATAAATATCAATATTCTGATCGCTAAGGGGGTGCTTGAGCCCCTTCAGCACCCCCCCTGGCTGCGCCTTTGGCTGCAATTCAGTAACGTTCGAGATGCTTGTCAGAACGCTGCGAGCAGAGCTGCACGGTTCGCGGGTGATTCGGATCAGTGGCGTCGCTACGATGACGACAATCACGAGCGGAATTGGTCAGTGATCGCTTAGATCAGCACCTCTCGCGCACTGATGTTTTTTCTGGTGCTGCTTCGCTTTGAAGAATGAGTATCCTGTTGCAGGAACCGAGAGAAGGAAGCCTTGTTCGTACTTGGGCATGACGCTACAGCGGCATAGACAAAAGACAAAATGATCGCGAAGCGGTGGTTTTGCGCCGCAGCAGGTCACATTCCTGTTGTTTTGAAGACCTTACTTGAATCAAGCGGTCGTTAATCATGCGAACGCCACAAGCGACAGCTTTACACTTTTTTTGTCAAACCTGATTCTGCTGAGAAATATCGATGACGGTTGGACTTCTGGTCGAACTGATTGAAACTCGGGCAAAGACGCGCCACAGTGTGTTCAGCTTTGCTTACTTGGACCAGCCTTTTGATCATAGGTTGGTCGCTATTGATAAACAACTGGGAGCACTTGATTTTACATGGAAACCAGACCAGTTCGCGTGAAGAGAATTTCGAGAGTCCTTATCGCCGCGCAGCCAGTAACTAGATTAATCGAGCAAGTGGCGAGACTACATAGATGAGCGGCCAATCGTGGACTGTTTGCCGTCCGGCGACAAAAGAAATTTGCATTAATGGTTCGGCGCAATGTGCAGAGGCTCTTTGCCCAAACGCAATTAAATGTTCCTTTTTAGGTAAAGGTCGAGGCGAGCCGATTAAATTCGGGTCGGGGCGTGGTCGCTGAGAAAGAAATCTCGTTGTCGGAAGAAGTTTTCAAGGTCAGAATAAAGTTCACGATGAGTCAAACAAAGTGTCAAGAAAAACGCAAGTGGTGAACCGCCCGGTGATAAAAATAACGGCCGAAGCAAAAACCGTAAAACAGGGTTTCCGCAGGTCAAACAAAAAAATAACGCCATTTTTTCACATGGAAAATTGTTTTGATGAAAACGAAACGGTCACCGTCACCAATTTTGCAAGCATGCGCCCACATTTTGCAGCTAATACAAACTCGTGAGAGCTTTTTATCCCCAAAACGTGTAATTCGGGAAGAGCTGCTTCACAAGAAAAACGCAGCAAAGCTCCTTTCTCAGCCTTCACGTACCTTCGGCTAATTCGCCAAGCTTGTTTTTGATGCTTGGATCGGCACTGAACTCTGCTCCTAGGATGTCGACTAGTTCCATCTGAAACGTATGTAGAGATAAATCGCTCCATCTGAAACGTATGTAGAGATAAATCGACTCAGCCGCACACAGCGCAAAGAAAAAAATCGTTCGCGTTGTACGTGACATGCATTGAAACAAGCTCTGCGCACATAAGTTAGTCCCTTAATACAAGCACGAAACAGTTAATCTTGAAGTTTTTCAAAGCTTTTTCGCCATCAACATTTTTTTCTCTGAGGTGACACAAGCTTAGCCATCGTCTTAGTTTATATTATACTTGGGAAAAAGCAACTGTAAAAACACTTCTTCGTCGGCAGTCATTCCGTGGCGCCCTCATCGTTCTTTCATCCACGTGATCAATCCGCACACTTCAACATTGCAGTTCCTTTGACTGAAAGCATGTACGGTAGAACGGTTTAAATTAAATTGTCACAAAGAGAAGCTAGCTGCAGCACCCCCTGGCACGCCGGCTGCTGAGCTGTTTTATCTCGAGAAATCCGGGTCGACTTTCCAGCTCAGCAACGCCGATTTCGACCAGAGTGGGTTTTGGCGCGTTTGGCACTGGTGTTGAACTTGAAGATTTGATCAAGCTTGGACGGGATTGATTTCGCGGAAATCACGCGTTGCGCGCGACGAATCAACTTAGAGTTAGGCGGAAATTTCTCAGTAGCGGCGTTTGTGCAAGCCGCTTGCAGTGTGATGCCCACGCTTGTCTTTTCGTGTTCACAATCACGCACCCGATGCGAACGGCAGGCCGCGAGCTATTGCAACCACAGGAATAAGCGTTGCTCAGTGTCGCCACACCTCACGACCAACCGAATTGCAGCATTTGTTGTTGCAACATGCAGGGTGCAGGGGCGAAAGAAGGTGGGCGGGCAAGTAACAACCACACAGGCGCAGGATGTGCAATAGCGTCACGAGCTGACGCAGGGTGCACATAGCAAGGTGTGAGCACCACGAACGCTGTAATGAAAATGTTCAACTCCGATCCTTTGCAAGTGCGGGGAAAAGCTTGCCTGGGCTTGCTCAGGGTACTTTGACGCTTTCCTACTCTACCAGTCGCCGCTTTCGTGGAGCAACGGCAACGTAAGCTCCGTAGCTGCGTGTATCGCAATACATAGTAGGCGAGGCGAGCAGCATGACACGGCAATCCCCGGAAAGAAGAAATGTTAATTCATGTCCTGCCCAGATCAACACATTGTCGCAGCGAAAGGCTGCATTATACTGTGTTTGCAAAAAAAGTGACAGCTTTCAGCCAGACATACAGCTGCTGTGTCGGAGCTCACACTGTTGCGCTTAACAAAGCGACCTTCATGCCTGCGCAATACGCGGAACGGTTATGGCACAACACCAGCTTGTTTAATAATCGTTGGACTTTCACCGGCTTTGGCACAGACACTCACACGTGATATTTGCTTTGCATGTCCTTTTGTAGTAACAACTTCAAGGCCAAAACAAGCTGTTTTCCGAGATTCGAATGGGCAAAAATGCAGGAACTCTTGCGTAGAAAGCTGCAGCGCTGGCGAAATTACGGAAACTATTTGGAAAAAGCCCGTCCTATTCTGGTTTCGACAAACCTTCGGACTTCTGGCTGCAACCGGTTCGACAAACGAAACTTTTTTCGGGCACATGGTACAAAGAAGAGGACTGAACGTAGAACATGACATCCTTGTCCGGATTGTGTCGACAAGAGTCAAGAAGGTTTTAGGAAATTTCGCAACACGCAGTTAACGAAGAATCTAAGTTGGGAAAATCGAATCGTCGATGGAAGTTCTCACGATACCACCACATAAGTTACAATGTATAGAACAGAACACTGCAAAGCGAAAGCAGGCCCGAAGTTTTCGACAGCAATACTTCAACTTAAATGTGTCCTGCTGCGCCAACTGAGATCATCAGTTCTCTGACCTCAACAGAACTTCTACAAACATTTTCAGATTTTTGTGTAGAATGTCTCTTGATGTGTGCACCACATGACATTCCATCCCCACGACGTGACAGATAGTCACAAGGTATCAAAAGGCTACCACTGCATGCAGCTGTAAGGGAACGTTATCTTTATCACAAAATGACCTTATTTGCGAGCTGGACGGGTAAATTGCATTTTGGTTTTCATCTGAACGTGTTATCAATCAAGGTCCCGAAACCCTAATATCCAGCAGCGCCTCTTCTTATTATGAATATTCTTTTTTGTTGAAAACCACTCAGGACGGAAATTTATTCTTAGAATCGATAGTTTTTCCATGGAGAAGGTTGCTGAAGCCATTCCGATGTTAATGGGATGCAAACTAATTTTTTTCCAGAAAGTGATAAAAATTTGCGCGGAACTATTGATGTTGTTTGATGCAAGAAATAAGCCTGCAATCCACAAAATTCCTTTTTACTTTAACATTTTCAAACCTCCTAACAGACTGAGAATACAAACGGGTGTGCGTATGACTCACGATTTTAGTAAGCCGATCACAAAATCTCTCTAATTGCAATGAGTAGTGTGAAAACAAGAAGCACGTACGCGAACTTCAGTAGCTGAAAATATAGCAAATAACGGGATAAATTTCAAGACGGAAGGAACTTTCCGAACGTAGTGTTGCAGTCACACGAAACAATGCTGGCAGCACTGACGTATATGCAGCAAAGTCAACTGTGTTCGCTATGGACAACTGCTGAAGAGCGACACACGAAAATCACTGCTGTTTCTCTTCGTTGAGAGCCAAGATGTGTTCACAAGAACACGTTTGCAACAAGCATGCAGCAATCGAGTAAGCATCGCAATCTAGCAACACAGTGCCTGCATTGGGTATTTACTGCTGCAGGGGTCAATATTTACATCGGACGAAAAGATGTCAGTGGAGGAAGGGCCCATAAACACTGACTTTGGAGATGCCCGCTTCACTGAAGATTAACTAGGGTACCAAGGTGTCATGGTAGACTGGATTTAACAGGTTTTTACTACGCGACAAAGCAAACGTCGATCGAACATTGCATTTCGCCAACAACTTTTCGACAGAGGTCCAACATCTATGAGGAAAGCAAGTGCACGGCACAAGTAATCGGGTGAAACACTTATAGTTGCCTGGGCTTCAACTTTTGACTAATCCGTAACGAGTGTCCAAAAATCTCGTGATTGGTCAAAAACCATACACATTTTTCTGCTAGATGATGCTGTAAGCGAATTCGCACTGCAGTTCTGGACTGAAACAGGAAAGATGCACTGTCGTGTGGCGCTGCAGATAATCCAACGCTAACGCGTTTTCAATAGCGCCGATTCTTGTCGCCGCACCACATCCAGGCACATCCTGATCCGTTCAAATCAATTGTCACTGTGCTTTTCAAAGGCGTAACATTGCCCGTCATTTCATTACCCAGCAATTTAAGAATTAGCCGCACAAAAGCGTTCTGCGCGGAACAGAAGTTGCACTTGTAGCGCGCGCTCTCAGCTGTGAATCCTGGTCGATATCGGCAACTGGTACTTTGTTAGAAGTCGTCCAATTCAGACGCGTGACCAAAAACGCAGTCTTCATCACGCTCTTCTGCGGCAAACGCAACTAAAGCGAGCCAACCTCCTTCTAAGCAATGTCGCAAACCTGCCTTGTGGTTCTGCGACAATCTGATGCGCATATGGCAAGTGCCAAACAACAGCGAAAAGCAATGTGCGAAATTGCATCGTGCAGACGACAGTCAAAACACTTGCTCTTCCCAAAAAAGGAATCGAAGTTTACAGCGGTGATATAATGCTAAGTACACACTTGAAACAACGACAGGAGCGACATTGCAAGCAGGATTGTCTTAGCAACCGCGCTGGACCGTGAAACTACATCAGAAAGGAAAGACGACATCATCCCCAATGCCAGTGGACCTTGCAATCGACACATAACTAATTTAGCTGATTGCACGCAGAATTTCTAGTTTGTGAGGCTCAACAGCAGCAAGCGAGTGTTGGCGCTGCAATTACGAATTTGGTGCAAAGGCGGTGGCGCTCACTGAAGCAATGAACTGTACAGATGCGGCGTGGTCTTTCGCTGTAAACCACAAAGTCCCGATCCACGGACGCTCAGCGAACCGTGATTGAAGCCACACAAATGGCGCAGATCAAAAAACTCTATCACGACAGTTTGCGTACGATCGGACGAATCGAATGTTTCTTGCGATTTGAGCTTATCGTTCACTGAATGTCAAGCTGGAGGAGGCGGGTGCAAGCAAGGCCTTCACCCCTTGCTTCACCGCGCATGCCAAGCTTGACGTTCCAGCTTGGAGACACGCTGCTTTGCGTCAGAATTACGTCACGCTAGACTGCCATCCTCAGATAAACGTCACATGGTTGTGCCACTCAGGTATATACAACCAGGCTGTTGCTATTTCAGTAACCGTAAACGGCTTTTCTTGAAAATGCCAAGACAGAACTGGCTTTTAACGATCAAGGCAATCCACCGCGTGGCCTAAATTAAAACAAGAGGTCGGTGATTAAAATCTTAGCGACAGTGGTAGTGCATCAGCTTTCAGCCAACGTGAGCTATTGTTAGCAAATACTAATATGCGTCACTATGCGTCACAAAAACGTACATACGTGCTGGTGGTTTACGCAATTGAATGTAATGTTATAAACACGACATACAAGTCAATTTAACAGCGGTTATTTCATTTCAGCATAACCTTTTCGCACTTGCGAAAGGCTGTATGAAATTCCAAAAACGAACAATGTGTAGAAGCAATTTTGTTTTTTCAAGCAGTGTATCATGCGCTGTTGCAGCTTACTAACCCAAGCCCCGCTATTGTGTGCGCAGTGATGACTTGTACATAAGCGTTTCTAGTGTGTCTCATCTCATCGCACTGCAAAAAAGCTTCCTGTTCTTTGTCACAGTCAGGCGCACTTTCAGAAACTTCGGTTAGCACCGATACTTAAGCGTTCAATCTCTCCGCTCCAGGGAAATGACTGCAAAAATCTAGTTCTAAAATTTTGATAACCCAAAGCTTTTCAACGCGTGGCTTTGTTAAAGGAGTTTACGATCAAATGACTTGAGGCTAATGCAGCAGTGCCCAAGATGGGAAGATAAGGTACAAAATTAAGTCTGTTAGGGAACGCACCTGGTTTCTTGGCGCAGAATAGGTTTTTAGATCATCGAACCGAATAACATATTTATGTCAAGTAGACACGGCAGTTGTCTCATGTCGACAAGCGTTATGGGAACAGCAAGATAAATTTTTACCTAACAATATTAACCAGGGGTCTCCAAACTTTTTTGTCCGAGGGCGACATAAGTTATCACATAACAATTCAAGGGCCGGACATTCTACGCAATGAGATTGTTCCGGGATATGTTACCTTCTATAAATCAGTGAATTTTTCGTCAATGTATTAATTTTTCATTATTGACAATATATCTTCGCGGGCCGAATCTGATCCGCGGGCCGTAGTTTGGAGACCCCTGATATAAACCGTGATGTAAAGGTTCGTCATACAAGTATCCATCGATCAATTGCTCCGTGCTCTCAGGACAATGACTTGGTCTGGTGAACGTCACACGTTTCATTGCCTTAAAAAGAGACGTGCCAGATTCATGTCCAAAAATATCGGTTTCGGTTCGAGACACAAGGTTAGCTAGCGCTTGGCATCAAACGCGAAACCCGTTCATGCCATGATCTAGCGACATAATTACATAGTACTTTCAATGCCACATATCACACAATCAGTAAAGGGTGTTGTCGCCTTCTGAGTAACGTCATCCGTGGTCAGAACAGAATTACGTAATTTCCTTCTTGCCGCAACCACTGCCATGAGGTCGCCCTTAACTGATAAACCGACGAAGAAAAAACTTGAAAACTCTGGCAAAATTGACCGTAGCAAAAAGCAAGCCTGTTCCTGCGCTGCACGCGAAGCATCGAATGCACAGAAAAAAGCATCATGCACTTGCAAGTTTCTCACCTGGCACCAGCAAGCGGCGGCGTGGAGAGGGGTCCAGCCATCGTTGTCTTGCACGTTTGGATTGCGCGAACGCGACAGCAAGAATCTGGTTAGATCAGCATACCCGTGAGCGGCAGCCACATGCAGCTGGAACAGAAAGCGGAGCAAAAAAATTATCAAGCCGATCAATCGGGACCGGAAAAAAGGGCAAAGGTCATCTCAATGACAGCTCAAACTCCGTTATGGCAAGTTTTCCCAGGATAATGGTTGCTATCCTGCCAGTTAAACTTTCACATTTTCACTAAGCATCATATCACGTGGCTGGCCACTGTTTGTTTCAGTCGGTGACTGAGTTTTCCTGGTTGTTGCATTGACTCTATTTCCGCACGATCAACTGTTTTCCACCAGGAAGAGTCCATTCTACTTCACAACGCTCTTTCGAACCTCTACCATTCTGACGCTGAAACTGCAGCAGCTGGTGCGCTTTACAACAAAGATGGTTGACGCACGTTTGGTCTACGGCATGAAATCCCACCAGCTACTTTTTTATGCGAGGCAAGCCGCCTTTCATCAACAACCATTAGGGCGACACGCAGAATCCAAGTCGCAAAGCACCGTGTTTCAAAGCATAACCTGTGCTTTGAAGGTGGCAAATTTTAACGACTTCTCCCATTTCTTTTGTGGCACTACACCAGGGGGGTCATCGACCTTTTTGAAATTGAGAGCTACGTCTTAGGAACCGATTACTGTAAAGGGCTACCAGTTTGACACAAACTTCTGAAATAAAAAGTTTTGCTTAATTTGCTTTTAATTATTTTAGTTTTGATATTCATCAATGTGGAGGTGCCATTGATCGCGCTAACGTTATTTTTAGAACAGGTCTGCGGGCGAAATGGTGCCCGCGGGCACTATGTTGATGACCCCTGCCTCCACTACAGCGTAGGCCTAGTGAAAGCTTGAATAAGGTACAGATGATTCGATGGAACGTAATTGCGCTGATTTTTACGCGTGAATTTTAACTGCGCACCCATTGCAACCCCGGTGCATTGTAAATATGTTAAGTTACAAAATTAAGCGCAATTGGTGTTCACACCGTAAATAACACCCACTGAAACTGTTGCAGCAGCACATTAACCGCTGACTCATACCATGCGCTTTCGCGGAGCCAAGAGTCTGACCAGGCAATGGACTACGTAATGCCGGTGATATCAGAAGCAGGAACAGCAAGGTGTGTGACTTCCTCTACGTTGCGTTCACTGGGTGGACTAAAGCAGCGACATTTCAGCCAGGACCAACACCGCAAATCACACACGGGTTCAAATTCGCCATGGAAACAGACTGGTACATTTAGTCATACGTTGGAGCAAGAAATTCAAAACTGGAACTTCATCAGAAGGTATTTGTTTCACACAATTGGTTGCTGAACCGCTGTTTCTGCATTCCAGAATAAAACAGGCTAAGGCCTCAGAGCATGATCTGCAGAACAGTTACAAGACGTTGTGATATTTGAAGCAAACTCAGGGCACAACTTTCACTTTTCGCGGGTTGCCACATCGCTGGGACAGCATTCCGGCTTCATACGGGTACTGGAGCTAGAAGAACAATACCTCCAACGCATGGCAGCACAGCGCAAATTTAAGGTCAACAAAGGGGCTTTGCTTGTTTGCGCGATTTAATACATGGGTAAACACGACAGCTCGCCGCGTCGACCACGCACGTGTGCCCGGAATGTGGCGAAGCTGCAACGACGCAGGCAGTGGCTACTCGCCTAAACAGTTGTAGCGGCATAGACAGCAGCATGGTAGAAAGCCGAAACGATTCGAGAAACATAAAAACAAAGCTGCACTTTTTCCAAAGAGACAAACAACTAACTGGCTGTCATTATAATTCAGCTTACCAAACCGCCGCGCAAGTGAGTTACTCCCAACGCGTTGTAGTCGACGCAGTACTTGATGTCGTAAAGTGTTGCAATTGTAAATAGGCGAAGCATGGGTGATCAAGAGCTGTTTCCAACCAGGCCCGTAGTCACGGGGTCATTTGGGGGCAGTTCCCCAAATTTTGTTGTGCCCAGAAGATTTCTTATACAGTTTGTTATAAACATATAATAAAAACAAAAATCTTGACCCCTAAAATGTTTTTTGCCCCTCCAAAACCTTAAAAACTGGCTACGGGCATGTTTCCAACTGAGTGATAGAAGGTGGTATCGGTATACGACGTACAATAACAGCTTTCTCGCAAATCGCTGAAAACGAAGGAAGTACTGTACTACTACAGTCACGGTGGTGGCATGCTAGAAAATGAATGCAGCAACGCACTATCAGCCATCAAACCGGAGTTTGTGCAGGAACGGGATCGCTAAGCTACCGCGAGCGAACTTTGAGACGTGCAGTCCTGCATTTTTCTACCATTATCCTGCTGTCTCATCAGAGAATGAAGAGCAGTTTTATTTCCAGCGGTCCTGCAGCCACATATCGCACTGTGCTTATTGACTGTTGACTACCACTTCAAACAGCCCGGTTTACTGGCAGCGAAAATACATTGCTCGGGCATACACGTGGACTTACGATGGTAGCACCAGTGGAGTCTTTTTGCGATATGTCCTCGCCGCACTCGTAGGCAGCTTTAACTTCCTTCAGAATCATCTGTTCTTTGGCGGATCTGGCCGTGTTGATTTGCTCTTGCGTGATGCCTACCAACGCACACAAAACGGTGTTCACCGTCACGCTCAGCACACGTAGACTGATTAATAAAATTACTTCGGGTGCCGTTGCAGTATACCACTTCCAGCACAACAAACTTCCAAAAAAGTTCGTTTCTCTCAAGCAAAACGACACAGGAATCGGCGTATTTCACACACACGAAAAAGGATTTTTCAATCGAATCCTCTACTTTCATGTAGGAAAACTAGCAGTGATATTTTATTGACTGTTGCGCATCAACATTTTTGATTTAGCCGTTGATGTATACCAAAAGATTTTCTGACATCTGGTGTTTTGACGAAACTTTAACGTCAGCATAGCTCTTTATCGGAAGCCTTTGCTGCTGACATGCGCACTAGGGAACTGGTTGCCTTTTTAAAACTGTCTTGAACACCAAATTTCTTGTCACGCGTCAAAAGCAGCAGTACTCACAGATTTTTCAACTGTGACGAAATGCGGCTTGTGTGCGCTGTTGCAAAAAGCACCGATACGAACGGCCTCGTAGATTTTGTTTAAAATGAAAAAACAAAGAACAGAATAAAGCAATGCGCTTTTTCAAAAGCTTCTCATTTTCACAACGAAACAAGCAAGGCGCAGTGAATAAGATCTTGGTTAACAATCAGAAACCTTTAGTGACGCAAGCTCAGTTTCTATTAGTGCAGTGCGACCTCGTTGCGACTTGCGTTGCCAGAGTTGCACCACAAGTGCGCAACAGCAGCGCAAGCTGCTAATTCCTTTTTTCTGCCTGACATACGCACATATTGAAAGATTTGAGCTGCGTGTTTTGGTGCCTACCGAACGTTAAATATTCATAAGGTTTTTGAGTGCAGCCAGATTTCAGCGATGCCAAAAGCGACTTCGGCAACAACACAGGACCCACATCATACCAGGTTTGAATTACTTCATTTCCTTGATAGAATTCGCATTTCAGATTGTCGAAAAAGGTGTTACTACCAAATACTGTCAGAAGAGCACAGAATCGAAAAAAGAAACAAACCAGGGTTTCAATGAAAGCCTGCACACGAAATCAAACGCTGTGTTGGTCTGCTCGTTAAACAAATACCACTTGCCATTTTTTGCCATGACCGACTCCACGTATTGCAATGTGTCTGGTTCTTCGCAAATGTCGTAGGGCATATTGTTGTCGGCATTCAAAGCAAGCAAATCGGCCCCACTTTAAACAACAAATTAGACGAACATAATTATTGCTCTGGACATAACAGTTCGCTCTCACGGCTAAAATGGACGATTGCTGACAATTTATTTCGCCACTGAGACAAAAACTTTTGCCAGTGAAGTTCACAAAACGAAGTTGCAACAATGTTCGGCGCACGTTATATGACCCCACGGTCAAACAGCGCGAAAACGATAGGATTGCGGTTTAGTTTTATTTAAAAAAAGCAAAAAAAACAACTAATAAAAAAGCACACGCGTCACTTTTGGCACGGATGCGTAGCCATCCACCAACAAGCTCAATATGCGGAAAATCATACTGTTCCAGCCAGTGCTATGTGATTGCTAGGCGACTCCTAATAGCATTGTTGCGCAGCATTCAATTCGTGCGCGAAACCTCCCAATCAGTATATGACCACGAAGAGGGTGTCTGACAAAATGCGACCCATTACGGCTGAGCTGTCGTGAAATGCTTCAGTAATCGGCAGACACTAAATTTTACGTAAATTATGAGTTGCGCAAACACACATTTCCGGCCAATACCGTTTCACAACTCGCTAAATCAAAGAGTTAGCGATTCATTCCGGGCTATTTTCAAGTACTCAGTCAAAATCGAAGACCAGTTTTTCAAGCAGTAAAGACCAAAGTTTAAGTAAGGCGTGAAACTGTCAAAGACTTTAATATCAGCTGAAGCGCAAAGTGCATAAAAATACGTCTCACCGCTAATTAAAGCCAGGTGTCATGCAAGCAGCATTCAGCACCATGAACTACTAAGATTGTTTGCTAATGAGACACATCATAGTATGCCAGATGCACGCGGAATGTTGGTGAATGCGCAGGTTAATTGAAAAGATCGACAGGCAACCATTCACAGTTTTTGCTAATTTGATCAGAACGGTGTCAAGAGTTGAAAACAGAACAACTTTCTTTAATGGTAGGACTCGTCTTTTCTGCTCGATTTGGTCCTCAACATAAAAACTCTATCCGTGTCTGTATGGATCCATGATTGGCAATGTGTGATTAGCCACTTGGGTTAGACACGCTAATAATGCCTTGAAATAATATAAAAGTATTTTTAATGAGTTGAATTACACGTAAAATGACCCACACTTTAATCCAGTTGCACGAAAAAGCTTGAAACGCCTTGGATAATAGTTGCCTGCGAGTCAAAAGAAATTCGACTAGGCCGCGATGACAATGATTCAGCTGCAATATTAGTTAATGGATGGCGAATAACACTAAATTCATCAAAACATTACAGAAAGAGCGTTAATTTTCTTTTAAAAACGTTGAACCTGGAAATATGAAGAACACGTTTGTACATTAAGTTTTAGGGATTTTTGATTAACAATTGCGCAATTGCAATGCATATGTATTGCAAGATGTGTTAAGAAATTGACACAAAAATCTTGAAAACTGCAACGCACTCACTGTTTGACAAGAATTTCAGCAATATTTGTATGCCCACATGTGCAGGCGGCATGCAGTGGAGTCCACGCTTCACTATCCAATGCATTTACATTTGCCCCATATTCAAGAAGCACTTCCACTATTTCCTCAAAATTGTCTATGCATGCCTGATGAAAAGAAAAACCAAATGGAAAAGCATAACATCTCAATAATCCAAACCATAAAACAACCTCATAATATTTTATGGCAATCACAAGAAATCTTCAAACCACCAAAATTTTCCCGACAAATAGCATTTTATTGTGCATAGCTTAGTCAGCACAATTTAATAGAAAAAAATTACCTGGTGAAGAGCTGTAAGACCATCATCATTTGCCTCATTCGGATCAATATTTTTTGAAAGGAGTTGTTTAACTGAAAAAGCAAAATTAAACACTGATCAACACATTGTGGGCTTACTTGTGGAAAAGCATTATTTCTGACAAACACAACATGATATTTCAGAAATATTGCAAAAACTGTAAAAACAGTTTGGAAACTCCTGGAATGAACACATCAGCTAGCGTCACTGAAACATTTTATGAGCACCTTCTTCATAGTCACATCTTGCTGCAGCTTCAAGTAGAGTAATACTGTCACCAAATTTGACAGACTTCTTGTGATTGGTCTTTGAATGTTTGTCAATGTTGTTATTTTCATTCATTTTTTTATCATACTGATTCCATCTCTTGACCTGCTCCAACCTTCTTTGAGAAGCATGATGAAGTCTGAAGTACAAACATGGTTACTCAAACAGGTTTGAAAAGTAGTAATAGAAGATTTACTTATCAGTGATCACTGATAAGTAAATCTTCTATTACTACTTTTCAAACCTGTTTGAGTAACCATGTTTGTACTTCAGACTTCATC
>JGI24158J21664_10008763_pt1 | contig 13471 bp, 3 predicted proteins | sample Ectturendosymbi3_FD_21664 | JGI IMG/M metagenome (IMG submission 21664) | reverse complement strand
TAATTGCAGCAATAACGATGCAGTGACCGTTGTTGTTCAACACATCGGGCATTACACTCAGATGCGTTTCGTCCGTAAAATATGCAGAGGTCTTGTTGTCAAAGCNTAAGCAACAAGTTGCTTCAACGTACCGGACATGAACTCGGTCTTCTTCCAGACACTACTCCAAGNACTCCTGCCACCAATACCTGAATAAGCAAANGTTATCCAGCATTATTATTACGATCACGGTGGNTTCAAGCTGCAGCACCCAAACAGAATTAGATTTGAAACAAATTTTGAAGCAAAAATCNCTGCCTCAAATACGCTGTTTTTCCTGATTTTTCCAATAAACACGATTCCGGTTTTCTTCCGGGAGCTACAGCAAACTATACGCCANACGNCCACAANCANCTGTTAAAAGATTTCACAAGTAATATGCATCAATGAAGAACAAAGTCACATCAAGCTTCATCGGACAGTTCATGTATAACATGTGAAAGTCACCGCATCAAACACCCTTCGCAAAAAATATAAGGATACTTACGAACAGTCCACACCAAATACCAGAACCAGCGTAGCTCAGAGGGCTGGAAGCGTTAAAATTGCTGGATGTGAAGGCAATAGCCGTGATTGCGAATATGATGGAAAGAGTTCCGAGAACAATCTGAGCAATCTAAAATATTGTTCTCATTAGTTTTGGAAATCCCGTAAAAATGTTCCTGCGCTTTTGAAGTTGCAAGATAATTTTTCACTAATTTGAACTGTGTGAAAATGTTTCTTTAACACGGAATTTCAAGTGATGTTTGTAGACATTTTAAGCTTTTTTTGTTTAATACATAGCAAATCAGCTTTTCTTTAGAAAAAAAGAAATAACTGAAAGCGGCAGTACTTTACCACATGACGTTTTTCGCGGGATACAAATATTGTGATATGCCCTTACGGTTTTACCTGCTGAAAGCGACAGCAAACTTATATTCACACCTGAATTGCGCTGTTTTTCATCCCTTTGCAAAAATTTCTTTGTAACTGCTTTTAATCTCATTTTACAAAATAGAATTATCAATCCTTCCAAAATAACAATCTCGTGCATTTTGTTCTGATCTGTACATGAAGAAGCACTACGTTTTGCGAAAGTTTACTGCTGGTCAATTTGTAAGCAACTCTATTACGCTGTGCTAATATTTTGAATTTTGCTGAAGCAAGAATATAAGCCAACTTCAAAGTGTTGATGAGCCAACTGAAAATGCGTTAGATTTTGCAAGGAAAGCAAATCTACACGACACTGTCCTGAGTTTTGCAATGCTCTTTTTGGAATCTTTTATAGGTTTCTTTTCCTGATAGTGTTTCCTTTTCTTTAAAAACCATCGCAGCCATCCAGGTTTTTGAGCTGTAGAAATCATTCACAAATCCAAAACACTCATCGCTACCCAATCCAAAGTTGTTTGGTGTGAAACCACTCTTTTCCTCTTCATGGGTTTTCCATGTTTGTAGATAAGTTCCAAAATTACGTAACAGACGTCAGGTGTTAGTATTTTTTCAATTTTACGTTACATTTGTATTTACCCAAACATCATTCTGATTCAAGCTTCATTTCACGTTTTTGTCATTACCCAAAATGCAGTATTAACTGCATGCACTGATTTTGCAGTGAGAGAAAATGAAACCAATTAAATACTTCCCATTAATAAAACACTGCCATCAAATAATCTTGTTGTTTTTTTTATTAAATTGCTACTTAGTCACAGGAGAGAATCCAGGAAAGGCGGTTGGGGCGATCGCCCCCCCTAAAACCTACGAAAGTAAATTTATTCACGATGACTTTGTACCATTCGGAAAACAACATTCGCGATATAAGGCCATTTTGCCGCCCATTGTTTTGTCAGAAAAGTGTTGTGATTGGTTCAATACTGCAGTGGTGAACCCCACTTGACTACAAAATATTACTGAAATTCCCCCATTAACCTTCTTGGCGAATACATCCTGCCAAGTGGTATTTGTTTCAGAAACTGCTTTGAGATAAATAACCTAAATGAAAAATGCACACCTACCACATGTCTTCAAAATGGCTTATCTCGGTATTTTTCAAACTTGTTGATCATTATTCACGATCAGCAACTGTAGAAAATTTACTACTGTTAGTCAACGAAGTTTAAAATTGCTTCAACATAAGAGGCACCGAGTTCCAGACGGTAAACGTACCACTGAGATTTCCACTGTACATATATTTGTTATAAGAATGCAAAAAATGTATAATCCCTGGTGTAATGCAATGCGGGATACCAAACATATGTTTGCTGGTGATTGGTGCTGGCAGTAGCGTAGGTAGCGCACAATTTTTTGAGGAAAATGTTTTTACTCTAGGCGAGCAACAATATTTTGTGTGGGACAATGCCTTTCAAACCAAAAAAACATATGTTAAAAATATCGGTAGGCTGTCCCTTTGTTATCTCTTGCTACGCCTGTGGGCACAGGATTAAATTCAATCACTGAAACCAAAAACAAAACTGATTTTCTAAAAAGACCAAGTTTTATTAAACAACAAGTTATGGCTGAAGTTTTATAGTCTCTAGAAATAATGTNCACTTCAATCCCTTCAACTTCGGGACATAACACGACAATAAATCCAGCTGAAGAACTGTCCANCCCTCTAAAAATGCGGTAAGTCTTGTAGNTTCGATTAAAAGAAATTGGGAAGTTTGGGATTTAATTTTTGCTGGTGACGTCACAATTGGGGTAGGCTTGTTTTTTGGTTGACGTCATCGGGTCTTGTGTCCAAACCTCAAAGGGCAATTTTATGTTTTTTTGAAACGAGTTTTATGGTTAAACAGTCATAGCCAAAACCTTGCAAATTAATTAATTCCGTAGGGATTAACCAGTTCATTGTGCTGCTTTCAGGCCGTAACTTTTGAACCACAAACGATAGAAGGCCAGCCAAGTGATCAAAAGATGCAGATTCCCACCTAGTTTGATTGAAGAAACAGAAAAACACTCCTTTTGTGGTTGGGGCCCAGGGGCAGATGAATTGGCCAAAAAAACCTTAACTTACCCCAATTACGACTTAACCACAAAAACTTCAAATCCAAAGCTTCCCATTTCTTTTTAATCGAAATACATGTCTTTCCGCATCCTTAGAGGGTTTAAACAACTCTCTATTTCAATCGGCTGGAGAGGTATGACCAAATATGTTGGCGCCAGTTTGCCCCCAAATTTTGGCGCATGCGGGACTTGAAGGGTGAAGAAATTCTGAAAATGANAACTTTTCACTAAATCACAGAATAACANCATGTAAACGTACCAAAGCATATTTTGTGCACACGCGGATATAGCAAAGAATGTTTTGTTTTCTCCTAATAAANATTNCCACTCAATTATTCACTCTTATCTTTTGATTATTGAAATTCGTGATTTAAATTGTAAATTACCTAAAGGTTGATTTTGCGACGTCGCTTGCGATGATCCATTTCAACATATTTGCACAACTTACGTATATAGAGGAAAAAAAAACAATTTTTTTCACTTAAAAAATATTTACTCAAAGCTTTCCACTTGTGCTCGCTTTGCACTTTCTCTGTATTGTTACGAGTGATTTCCGGGCCCCATGCGCCATGGGCCCGCGGTTACGTTCGATATAAAATTTGCACTGATGGCAAACTAATGGTAAGCAGCAATTTGCGTGAACTGTTGCGTTGCTCCCATCGATTAAAAGTCGGCCAAGATCCGGACAGATCGTATGTTATTTAAGTCTTCGCGATGACCCGACTTGGTTTCAATAACAGCTTTACAGCGTTGGTGGCAAGCGCTATCTGCAGGCCACCCGGCTCAGGAATTGTTAGCCACCTTAGCCCACATCAATTTCCAAATAAATTTCAAAAAATCGTAGCACACTTGTTAACCTGGTTCCTTCAGTAGCTGATTTTTTCAAAGCGTTCCGTTGATGTTGAGCAGTCCTAACGAAAGATGCATTATTTTTGCATTTTTTCTCTGAGAGGGGTTACTGCCAAGATGGCAGTGGGCTCCTCACATGTGATAAAAAAGCTCTGTTTATGTAGAATATCTGGTTTCCAACTCCAATTTTTCTGACTNATGGGCAAACTTTGTAATGGTGTCCCATGAAAGCATTNATCGATAAGACAAGCTGATACGACGCGATGGCTCAAAACTAACCTCGGTTGCACTTTAAAAAGAAGGAATTTTATCATTTTGGCAGGAGTCACGTTGCGTGCCTCCCAAAAAAAAACTAATTGAAAAAGATGGTATTTGAAGAAAAATCTATGTAAGTAAAAACTGCCGTAGTGCCATAATTTTATTATTTCTTACCCCCAGGATCTTGTACGTCTTCGCATACTTAGCTCCAGGATGTTGAGTTGGTGCAACATACAGAACGGCCGCAGAAGGTGCATTTGTAACAACAACGTTAGCCATTTTTATCGAACTGAAAACAATTTTTTTACTAGTTCACCTGTAGAATTGAAACAAATATAATTAAAAATGCTAAACTAAGATCTGAAAAAATTATTTCACTTTCCTATTATTGCGCTCAGCAGAATCGGGAAGAACGCACAATTCGTTGCAGCGTATTAATAAATTTAGCTTGAACTATTTTAAAAAAATTTTAGGCTAACTGCTTTGCCTTTGTGATGCATTGTCATTGAACTTTGAATACGTGCAGTCAGAACCCTCACGGAGTTACGAAAGCACAGCCTGGCATCGCATTCCTCAAACACCACTTTATACTAAAAAACTTGATCAATTTAAAAAATGAATGCATTTTCCTTTGTGGAATCATAAACGCGTTTCTATAAGGTTGACCTCGAAGTGGCTTTTATCAAATAAAGTACCTGTTGGCTTCAGTTATTTTCAATTCAGACACTTATACTTGCGTCTCGCTAATATCCAAAGGCTTAATTCAAAATGAGTGTTTGCTTTGTTTTTATAGGTAGCTTTGGATCAGACCTGTTGTTGAAGCTTTTCAAACAAAGACTGTTAACCTTGTCGGCACGTTCCTTAGGAAGCAGGGACTATCATGAGGATGGGTGGAAATCGGTCTTCTCTTCATCACTTGGGCCAGTCTTTCACTTCACTGCTTGGCCGCACTAGATCTCGGGGCAGGTGTTGAGGAGCCAATCGATTGTCTCATCGTCCACAACCGTCAGGCCGTGCAGCCCATAAGGAGGGGTCGATGGATTGGACATTTGAGAACAACATGGTCGATAGTTTGCTCTACTGCGTCACACTCACAGGCCCCAGAGAAGGCCATACCCGATTTATACAAGCAAGAGCGGAAACGTCTGACACTGGTGCGAAGGCCGTTCTCGGAAAGATCATTCCGGGGCTTGGTTGCCGGTGTCGGGTTTGAAAGTACGAGTTATTCCAGGAGGCAGGGACCGAGTTTTTAGGGGGGAAGGGAAGGACGTGCCCCCCAACTTTTGGACAGTGGGAGGTAATATCTTTTCTCATCCCCAATATTCTGTGATGAAAAGTAATGTAGTTGTGCACATTTCATCGTTACATTACTGTTAGAAACGTTTCCCCAGCATAAAACCAGGAAATAAATGAGAAAAATGAGCACTATCACTGGATTATGTGGAGACACAGTGTAGGCTACAGATTTCCTATGTAAACTGAATTCTCATGATTGTTCAAAATTGTGTTCCTTAATTTGAATTACCGAATTGGTGTGCACATGAACTTCGCTCAATCAAGAATTCCTGCGCTGTTCTGTAGCCTACAATCAGAATACGGTTGCCACCAGGCGCGTAGCTATGGCGGACAACGGGGCAATGCCACCCCCAATCCAAAGTTTGTCGGTTAATAAAAAATTTGAAGTGCAAGCCAAAGAAATACTTCCGGCAAATGAACGAAACTGCCTCAGGGAACCTATCCTAATTCAGATTTTATTCGAACGCAAACTTGCATCTGACATTTTGTAATCGTAATCAATGACCGCAAGTAAAAATAATTGGAGTAACGCTTTTAGCAGCTATTTTTTGGCGCACCAGCTTGCTGCATCCCACCTAATTGTTATGTAAGCTTCATTTCAAGACCATCGTAAATTCCTCTCTGATAACCGTGGATGTTACAAATATAACCTACCCTTATTTCCAGTGTCAGCGTAGCCTTAAATCAATACCGTAGATCTTTGTTATTGCACAGTTCTAACACTAGATGCGTGAATATGGCGGTGACATAAATTTTATAAGCTCGAAGCTCAAACTTTGGCTAAAAGCGATTCGAACTTTGGCTAAGAAGAACTTTGGCTACGAACTTTGGAACTTTGGCTACGAACTTTGGTTCGTACTTTGGCTACGAACTTTGGCTAAGCGAACTTTGGCTAAGAAGCGACTTGAAGCTCAAACTTTGGCTAAGAAGTGATTCAGTTTCAAAGTATTCTTCATTGTGCCATAGTAACTGTCTAGAAAAAATAGCATTCATTTTTGCTATTTATTTGTGATGACGTGTATTGTGGCGGTTCAATCACAATTATATGGAGCCTTAACGTTTTCAACAATGATTTCCATTTACCTTGCCGGCGAGTAAAATCAATCTTGTCAAGATATTAGACTCCCACCTACTGTTCATAAGCTCAGTGTTTCAACTTTCATCTGATGTTAATTGCCATCCTATCCTACAGAAAATAATTTGAAATCATTTAACTTAAACGAAACGAGTCAACAGCAAAATTTAACGTAAGTAGCAAGATGCTTTTCATTTTGCAAGGGCTACGGGTATTGGCACTGCCATTACTTACAGATACTGAGGTAACTTGCACAGGTGTGCATATCAAGCTTTCAGAAAGGGGTCCCAAAACATCGCCATGGCCAAAGGAAGATGAGGCATTACGCGGATAAAAGAGTTAAATTTGTTTCACATTTCAATTTATGAACTAAATTCAAGAGCATAAGATCCATACAAAAGGAACAAAATGTGTAAAGTTTTGTAGCTACACAATTGAAAACTGCCTCCTATGGTACATTTTCCCATAATTTTTGCTTTATTTTGAAAAACATATGACTTGCTTCAGAGCTTCTTCAAATGTGGCTCATCACCTTTTTCACTAAACGATGGTGCAAAGCTCTCAAGAGGGTGGCATGGTATCTCTGAAAAAGAGGAGCCTGAGGCGACTGTCACGTTATCCTTCCCTACTATCCATCCCTGAGCTTGCAATCTGTTTTGTTGGCAAAGCGCATGTGACTAAAATCAAACTAAATTTGAATTTTTTCCCATTAGGGCTTCCAATTCCGCAGGTAAGATATTGTATTTTCATGAAGCCCGTGATTTGTACAAATTAAACTACTTGCACTGCCAAACTATCTTTACCTGCAGCTGAGCGTGGGCGGTCAATACGTTTTGTAAAACTGGGTTGGCTATTGTGTTTACTGTTTAATTCCATCTTATATTTCAATCAAGCCAGTTAAATTTAGCAAAGATTTATCAAATAATTTAAATGAACTGAGTTTAAAGTAGCTACAAAGGTTTCACGACAAAGGTTGAACATAGCCAAATACCTTACGGATTATCAAAATTCAAACATTTTTCAAACACGGTGAAAGACTCTAGGGCAGTGGTTCATAACCTGGGGTAAATGTATCACTGAGGTAAATTTCATCTTCCAAAGGGTAAATTCACTGAAGCATCAATTGCAGCAAATATAAATTTTACAAATAATTCTAAACTGCAAGAATTTGTTATTTCGTATTTTAAATAAATGAGCACCATTGAGTGTGTTGGGAGTAAATCTCGCAATATTGTTTGATGAATGGGTAAGATATGTGAAAAAGATTAAGAACCACTGCTCTAGCGTATACGGTTATCAACCACAGACGTAAATAAATTTCTTAATATTAGATGATAACGGGATCCACTTCTTATACGCGCGAAAGTTTTGTAGAAGACGTACTTCGGATGTCAGTGCCTCAGAGCAAAGTCGCTGTTAAGCTTCGGTTGAACGTGCTGTGTTGGTGTACATCAGAAGCGTGTAAATACAGTATAAGTGCAATCGTAATGGCGGCAGCGATGACTACTTGCTCACGTGCAGTAATGGGCAGTGAGAGATTTACTGTCGCTTTTGTAAGAAAGATTTATGAACATTGATCCAAAGTTAAGATCCAAACAAGAAGCTTCAAACTTTACTATCAATAATTTTAAAACTTGTCAATTCAATGACAGCAAACTTTCTATTTGTCGACTTAAATCCGAACAAATATGTTGAGGGAAAAACGCTAGAAATATGCACGTTTCATAGATGATGCTTTAAAAACAAGGAGCATCAAAAATATTTAAATGTTCAAACTCGGTTGTTGTTTTCCGCAGTCCTAATAAAATTTCTTCCTACGTGGCTGGTTCCACTGCTAGTATTTACCAAACGATCTTGTGCTTTGTTTTTGATTTGATCAATGTCGTGATTATTAGTAGCAGTTTTATTTGTCGAAACTGAGCACGTTTGAAATTATCACACCTTTTGAGCATAATTGTGTCTATTTAAGTTCGCAGAATTAATGTGTTTTCATATTAAATGCAGTGCTAAGTGCTAAATATCTAGAAATAGCACCGTTGTATACTTGTATACACTACTAGTTGCTGTGTCACCACGATGGCCGTAGCCAGGTATCAATTCCATAATACGTCCTCAATTTGGCCAATTTTACAAAAAGATCGTCCTACGGCTGGGTGAATATGATGACGTCATAGAAACGCAATCAAAATGTTTGTCTCCCCCAAAGTTTTTAACAAACTCGGTCTCTGCCAGGAGGTAAGTTCAGGTGTCGGGAGAGAAACTCGGTAAAAAGTGAAAAATGATCGTCAAAAAAGTTCAAGACGTTCGTTGAATTTATTTGAAGATAAAACACCTGTTCTACGGAAATATTTCGTGCTAATTTTATCGCATCTTGGCAAATGAGTAAATAAGATTTCGGTAATCACGACTCAATAAACTCTCGTATCAATTGTCTTAAAAATGGCGTACTTTCATTGCTGGTGATAAACTGGCAGTTGCTGATACGTCGTCTCAGGAATAAGAAAATGCGTTGTTCATGGTATTCCTGTCCGGAATGGAAACACGACGTACTGTTATTTGTTGGTATTTTTCATTGATTTATTTGCTAATGGCCAATAATTGCCACACCACACGCAGTAACGCAGAGGGCCAGCCGCCCCCCCTGGCAAGCTAAAAGAAAAGCTGGGACACCTTTTGCTGACATTTTGAGTTTAGTATTCCTTTGGTTTTGAGTAAGTTGTTGTTTTTTGCGTTTTTAAGCTGTTTTCGTTTTTTAAGCTAGTACAGACATCCACGACATTGGCATTTAATAATATTTCTTACCCTTTGTCTGAGTGTTGAGTAATGGTAGCCTACGATAGCCAGTGAGCACCCTTCAGTTAAGTGTTCAGCCCTGGCTCAAACGTCCAGTTACGCCACTGCATGTTAGGATCACTCATGAACAACGCAACGTTGTTGTGAATACATTTTTGAAGCATTTTTCGCCGTGAAGACGAAATCAAGAGATATTTTCAGTAATTCGTCCATGCTACACAAGAACGAATTTTTATAGAAAGCATTTACTTTCCATTTTGGCTGTAACAAAGTAGAAAAGTCAACAATTCTTTATAAGTGAGTACTCTCCACAACGTGGGCACTCACGGAAGCTATCATAAGATATTAATTTTGTTACAGATTTCACCTAAAATTATTACAGATTTCACCTAAAACATTCTTAGTCTTTACATTTCAAGCAGAATACATGGTGACAGCAGTCACCCAACGATTAGGTATGCAGGAANTACATTGTAGGCTAGATGGTTACGCTGGTATGTACGCAGGAGCCACAAGGGTGTTTACAAGGATATATCCTCCACCCACCAGCAGAAAAATAGATCTAAATGATTTTGTGAAGTAGGCTACGCTAATTTTAGGCCAACCGTGTTTTTGCTACTGGTAAGAAGANATCAATAGAGATTGTAGTAGGGTAGGGCTGCATGCATGATGCACAGTAGCATAAAAATTCGTAGCTTTTTCAAAAAGCGGAAATGAGCATGAAAATATTTATCGTCTTTGAAGCGTTAAGCAACTTGAACAGGACATCAAATCGCGCTGTAACCCACACTTATTATAAAATCCATAAAAATTGACGTTTTCCACTATATGAGCAGGGGTGTAGTGGGGCGGAAATGCGTAGGAACGGCGTTCCAACACCTTTTTCACATTTTGCTTTAAAATCAGTTCGAAGCTGTTTCAAGGTGGCTAGTTTTATGGGTACGTTCCCACACTTCTTTTGTTAGCATTTTAAACCCCATTCTTGTATAAGAGTGATATGCAAGTGCAACCAATACGAATCAGCATTTCGTGCACTCCAACTGACAGCCTTGATAAAGCTCAATTGATGTGTTCTACTATATTCCTGTGCTTGTTTGTATCTAAAAACGGTGGTATTACAAGCAGACTTAATTACAGTCCCGTATCCAGCAACAAATTTAACGTATTTTAATTTGTGACTCATTTGCAAGGATAAAGCAAAGCGTGATTAGTGTTGCTTTCAAAACACTCTAGAAACAAGATTGGGCATCTGTACTTATAAACCTTCGCTTTTGCATCGACCCGATGACTATATTGGTTTCACACAAAGTTGTCCCCCCATTTTGCAACCAAATTTTCTCCCATGATCGTAACTATCTGACTGACACCAAGAATGCAAGCTGCGACAAATGAAAACTGAAAAATACGTTCTACTCAAGCAAATGATTTCACTACAACCAGTGGCGTAGCAAGGAATGAGCATGGAGGTTCCGGGCCTCGGGCGACATCTTCTAGGAGGAAGCAATGTTTTGAACTAAAATATACATTTTAAGAATTTCATGTAACTCTTTTCGGTTTTTGTGCTTAGACGCCTTAGAATGATACGTCAAAAACTAAGTTGTGGTTGTTGAGTGAACAAATTGATAAAGCGTAACTCAATTGTCAAGAAACATGTTTGGCGCCCCCATGCTCGAAGTTGAGATCTTCCGGAAGCAAATGTGCTGTATTAAAGAAAGTACTCGGGACAAGTTTGGTTCGTTTCGGTGCCCCCCGAAGTCATTCTGCACCCCTACAGTGATTTGGCTCCCGGGGAATTGTGCACCCTTGCCCGCCCTCGTTACGCCCCTGGCAGCAGTTCGATGTTTATTTTTAACCCCTTACTCAAAATTATTTCCCACTTCCAGCTTCTTTTCATTCGGTGCAAAATATGAGATAGTGCGTGCAAATGGTTTCCCATAAGAGACTTCATTTATTTTGCTAAAATGGAAGTACCTAAGTCATTCTAATGCGCGGCTCTCACGACGATAGTGACATCATTTTTGGACCACAAGGCACTTTGGTTGGACATAGCTGCTATAGGTTAAAGAACAAGCAATCTTCTTCCACTGTATTTCATTGGAAATCATTCCGCTATTCTCACACGAATGTACTAACACACTGTATTTTTAACTCCGCTCGCTTTCTTTTTACTGAATTTCATTTCAAAAGTCCATTTAAACAATTTGTTCTCACCGTTAGTCTGAATTCATAGAAATATTTGACATAACCCACGCAAGCGCGAACCCTAGTTCGCGGTGCAGATATTTCTTAGTCTGAAATCACAAAAAAATTTGGAAGAACATCGAGACGTGCGAACTGACGTTCGCAAATGGATGCAAATTTAGAAACTTTTGGCAGAGTCCTGGAAAACGCGAACATACGCTCACAAGAGTTCAAAAAAGCGCTTTCCGTATCAGTGCAACACAGAAGGTAGGTTGGAAAGTTGCATTGCTAGCGCGCCATCCAAAAAACGCTTAATTAATATTTAAAGTGTTTGTTGCAGTGGAGTAGCTGACGGGTGGGAAGAGAGTCGATTTGACTCCCCTGGCCAGCTAAATGTAAAAACCAGGCCCGCACTTAGCTTATATTTCGGTTTCAGTATTCTTTCAATTGGTTTTCAACCGGTTGTTGTCTTTTGGATTTTTTAGAGTACTTTTCGTTGACTTGGGGTTTTAGTATAATCATCCACACCCGCATTCATCAACATTTCTCAGGTTTTTTTCTGCGTGTTGACTAGTAGGTCACTTACAGAGGTCAGTGGACCCCTTTCAGCTATGTTTTCCTTCTAGCTTAAGCCTCTAGTTGCACCAGTGCTCTTCAACGTTTTTGTTATGGTGCACCCTTAAAGATGTTTTGACGAATTCATGCACCCTATTTACTTAAACTCATGCACCTTATTTACTGACACTTCCCCCGTTTTCCCCATTAATTGCGCCCATGTCTGTAAACACCCTGGTCTAAATAAGCAAGTTCCTTAATTCAGCAACTCAGCTAAATAATTCAAGTGACGATGGCTCATTGTCTGTTGCTTATGAACCACAATTAACCAACTAATTACAACAAATAGCTTGAGATGGTCTGATGCTTACACACTGGACTTTAGAATAGGGGTTGGCAACCTGCGGCCTGCAGGCCAAATGCGGCCCGCCTGAACGTTTGATATGGCCTGGGTCAGAATTTTGGTTACCCAATTTAGAATATAAAATCGCGTGAAAACGAAGCTCCATGATAAGCAGGTACTTAAGATAGTATGTCATAAGAAGCCTCTATCCCTCGTAATAAGATAAAAGTAGAGTTTTATAAAATGAATTGCTATTTGCGGCCAGTCAGCGATAATCCACAATTTATGCGGTTGCAGTCCGCCAGTGATAATCCACAATTCATGACCCCTTGACAGTAACTAGGTTCCCCACCCCTGCTTTAAGGGTGTTCCCACCCCTGAATGTGAAAAGTCTAGGTTAAATCCTGAAAGTCATTGGTTGGTTAATAGTTCATTTTTGCTAACAGAAAGTTTGTAAAAATTAAGGTTTTGTAAAAATTACAAGTTTGTGATGCACCCTTGTGAACCTTTTCTTTGTGGTGCATCCCACACATATTTTCGTGTACACTAGGGTGCAACGTGCACACCCGTTGAAGAGCGCTGAGTTACACTACTGGTTTGTTGACTGCACGAATATCTCATTAAGAAATTATCTGATTTTTTCCGGTATGTCATCCTCACAGATTAGTAATTTCGTTTATTCCATTCATTCATGTCGTATGGTGTCTGAAAATATACTTAACATCAAACCATGCAAATGGAGTTTGTTTTCGCTCTGAAGATGTTTCAAGACAAATGTAATCGCGATTGTAATCGTGGTTACTTTCAATGTAATCGTAATCGATTATATTGTGATTTTGATTATTCGTAATCATAATCGAGCAGGTGGCAAGTAATCGTAATCGATTACATTTGTGATGTAATCGCTCCATGTCTGGTTACAAGGTGAAAATAAGTGCGAATATTTACGAGTTCTTAAAACTCTTGATAAGCATTGCACGTTTTCTTATGTGACCGCTGCTAAATGTTGTGAAGAATTGACTCGAGATGCTTTTACTCACGGTTTGTCGTCGGCGTCCATACGTCAATGACTTCTCGAGAAAGCAGAGAAAACTTTGGTGCAA
>JGI24158J21664_10008760_pt1 | contig 13473 bp, 9 predicted proteins | sample Ectturendosymbi3_FD_21664 | JGI IMG/M metagenome (IMG submission 21664) | reverse complement strand
TATTAACAGGTAAATTCGTACAAACAATTACATATCCTACACAGACACAATCATACCATGAGTTTGCACGCTGCAATATAAAGGTGCCTTTGCAGAATGCTGTAGACTGAAGCAGAACCGCCTGTTGTCAAGTAACTGACCCGGAAAAACGTGTGCTCGAATGAGAGACTCGTAAAGGGCGTAAACGTTTGTGCAAATTGCCCAGTCATCTTCGGTAGTCTGCGTCAAAGTAATCATAGTGCGTGATCACGTCACGACGAATAAATAGAACCGAATGCTTTGTCCTTTGTTTCTTTTACTGAATTGCTAGTTAATACAGCATTTAGAACAGTGGTCCTTAGAAGTCTTAACGCCTCAATACCCTTAAGTCAAATTTTCGTCAATCTGGATACCTCTTTTCAAAAAAATTGTAAGAAATGAAACAGAGCTGGTAAAGACATATTCATTAGAATAGTGAGGAAAAAGGTCAATGCAAAGGCTGCATCACATTCATCAGCATCAATTTTCTTCATGTGGGAACAATGTTGCTAGATAGTTATAGAACGAATGTAATGATGGAGTGTTAATATACTGTACATGTTGAATATCTCCAACGTCCAATCTCAGTACCCCTCCAACGTCCAATCTCAGGAATATCTCCAACGTCCAATCTCAGGGGGTATTGAGGCAATACTTTAGAAGTTTTAATATGTGATGTTAAATGTGTTTCGTTAACTCGCGATGAATTTTCGCCGAAAAATGGTATCACCAGGCTTTGAATGTTCCGACATTTCACGAAATAAAACCTGGTACCGGGTAAATAAAAATCGCAAGGGAATTTTTTTTGGAGTCACAGGTTTTCTCAAAAACGAGAATTTAAAGTAAAGCTCATTACTGCCTTCGCATGCTAACTCTTTCTTCTCTACAAATTGCACAGGCGTTCTGAAACACTTTTCTATGTTTCAAATGCCCCACCAGCATATGAATTTGAGTATTGAGTGGCATTTACACTGAAATGCTCACAGAAAAAATATCCGCTAGAGTTGGTTTCATTTTTCCTCGATGGATCCTGGTAGTCAGAGTTGCTTTCACAAAAAATTAAGAACTATTTAAAGCATTCAGCTGTTGTTTTTGCAAATTTTACAACACAGGTTGTATTCCAATAATTTCACAAAACAGACAATTGACATCTTGTAAATTACACGAGTAGTTGTTGAAACTACACTTGTTGAAATTGTGATTTTTTGTGAAATTCAAATCTAAAACAGTCTTCACACCATTCCAAAGACGATGTTTTCAAGTCAGCTCAGGAAGCAATTATTGACTTGGAAACATTTTTTCGGGAGCCTTGCATTATCTTAGGAACTTTTTGCGGTAAGCTCTTCAAGCCAAAACCCGCTATCGTCTAGTACTGCTACTGTGACAGAAAAGTTTACATTGCACTTGAATGGATAAGAACGCGATACCGCAGACAGGAAAAGAAGCATATGAGATAATAATGTAAAAAGGTGTTTACCAAAAACAAGTCTGCATTAATATAACCAACTAGCATGGTAATGGTGAGTTCCAATAGCCAACTTTCCAGGTAAAACATATCAGCAATGTCGCAGTTTTCATAACTATACACCAGTCAATAGATCTGGCATACACACCGGTGGCTGATCAAAAAAATAGATCTTCTCCTCACGAACAGCCACGAAACTTGTTTTCCAAACGACTTGAGCAACACTCGCAACACCGGGTCTTTCAGATATCCAGCCCATGTAAACAATGCGATGATTAGGACCGGCAGTTGTGATGCTGGAAGCCTACAACAATAAAAGTTTATTTGCGTACGAATAGGTTGTGGCACCAACTGACTTTGTGCGCTATTTCAAACGCATAAAAAATGCATGCTACAACAAGTTCTACAGTAATTCATTTGCAGCAACCTCAATACTATGCCTGGCGAAATTCGTGATGCTATACATTCGGGTAGACGCAATTAACTAATAAAAGCAGACATCAAATCAAATGAACTTAAATCACTAGAAGTCCTATGTTTCTTTAAACGGATAATGTTTTGGGCTAGGATTGGCTTTTACATCTTTTACATAAGCCCCAGCGTCATGACAAAACCTAGCTTACGCTGCTACTGCATGAGATAGCACCGCAAACGCAAGACACACTGCAAGTACTAATATCTACAGTCCACTTGTTATCTCTGCATTACAATGATCAATTTTTTACATACTGAACTTTTTTTCTGTAAGTCTATTGTGCGACTATCGATCACAAGTTTAATAGCTGAAACGGCAACTATTCACCAGAAGTCGATCTTGTTATATACAAATGAACACAGACAATACAATATGCGGCAAATCATAAAACAATGAGAGCAACAAAGCAGCGTGGAAATAACATAGAAAAGCAATACACAAAACAAGGCCAAGCGTGAATCAACGTAAGCAACGATTAAGATCCTAGACAGATGCTGCGAACTGGCTGCATATTCAAGCAAAAAAGGGGAAAAATTTTAAGTGGAGACAAATGACAAAACAATAGCCGCATAGGAGATTCAGCAGAAAATGTTGATGGACAAAATTATTCTCTAACTGGTTTATGCAATTGTACGTAAAAGACGCTACAGCTCAGCTGTGAACAAATCTGAAATCGTGATGATAATGCAACATCTCCCATAACGCCGTGGACATTACCCACAACCGCAGTTAATGGCTTTTTATTCCACGGAGACTACGATCTAATTGCAAATCAGTTGGTATGGCGACAAACCATTTCCTGATCACAGTCGGTCTCCGTGTTCACCAGCAGCGTGATAAGGGACAACGACTGCGGAGAGAGGTGACCAAGCCTCAGATCCACTGCAGCTGTAAGCAGTGCCTGGGAAAAATCGACTGTTGCACCAATTATATTGGTTGTAATCGATCTCAGGACCACTCAAGGATACATGCACTCAAATCATGCGAAGCCAATTGAAACAGCAATAGATTCCGACAACCGGAAGTAGAAACATGCTTGCTCTGAAACCCATCAAGCATGCACACTGCCACTGCTGAAGTACTACGCCAATTGCCCCCAAGTGTGCATTCTGAGTAAATTACGAGCGAAGGACCAATGCAAACACGTGAAAGCGCAATGTACATGACATGTAGTTTGTGAAAAGGATGCCCGAATCCTTTGTAAAGTTTTCTTCATAGTTCTGAAGACGTTGGCAGCAGCAAAAAGCTCACCTGCTTCATTGTAGCCTGTCTTGTCTCTTGGGAAACGGCGTCGATCCACTCGTTCAACTCGAGTTCATCGCTGCAAGTGATTAGACCGGACTTCGTCCCATCGCGCGCGATCAACTCGAAGCTGTCGCTCCTGCACGGCAGGAGTGTAACGACGCTTGACTGGCTAAACACTTTTCTCCGCACACCACGCGACAAAACCATAACTATGGATCGGACGCCGCTGGGAAATGTTCTCCGCACAAGATCACAGGAAGCCTTTGCTGGTCGTGCACCAGCTATTCATTTACCGTTTGTTGGATTCACGCGTTACTGCGCGAAGGCATTGCGTACCAAGTGCAATGAATGAAACATTTTCTCTTTACTCATTCAAACCTTTAAAACGCACACAAGAGAACGCTAACGTTGCGCATGTTTCTGAAAGCAATTTAGACTTTCTCGTGGCCTCTCGCAAACTTAATACTCGCGACCGTCAACGCAGCCTTTTTATAATTTTGACGAAAATAGTTGACACCAAGTACACAATAATCGCAGCCTGTTTTACGTTCGGGTAATGCCACGTGCAACGTTTCACAGATGCATCTTTTTGACACTTGCACTTGTCCCAATGTGTTTGTTTTTACAGATGCACTAGAGTTGTTTTGAAACGAAACAGATTTTACACGAAAGTAACCGATGCTCAGCTGCACGCGTGAACATTCAATGAATAATATTGCTCATGTTCTGATGACATTTGACGGCATCAACAGTTTATTGTGATCGTACTTCACATACCGGCGTCCATGGCAATTCCTGTTTCGTTAAGATTCATCAAACAGGCATTCATTTCACTTCAGCGATTACGAGCAGTATTTTGAGATTACGAGTTTAATACAGCGGCTTTGGCTGTTAAAACTGTTGGCCTTTGTAACAATTTGAAGCGTAACATCGGGCGAAAAGCAATCCTGTTGAAAAAAATTCGATACAACAATACAAACCTTTGCACGTCCGAGCCTTCGTGATAGCGTTCTAGACGCGCAAATGGTAAAGGGATGGTTATCTCGCGCAAGTGCGCTTTGATCACTGAAGAGTCCAGTTGAGTACTCTCGTTCAAATCCGGTTTGAACGACGTGTAAGAGCCTTTAAGCGAGTCTGTGGCGCTTTTCGATTCATGCGTGGACGGGCTCGGTAGAAGAGCGAGGCTTGAGTTATTGGAGTTAGCGGACTCTCTAGTGCTGATTGTGGGAGGGGTCAATTTGGTGCTGTCGGTAGGCGAATTCGGCTGGTCGGACGATACGGAACCTTTACTGGGAGCTGAGATACAAAACCTTGATTATTCGCATTCTTTGAAAAATCAGTACACACGTACAAACAACAGACACATTAACAGTCTCACAGAAATCTTTCCCTACAATGTGCACGCAGGGAAAGCGTCGCGGGTTAATGCTTTAGAAAGTCAATATTCAGCACAGACTGAAAAAACAAAAACTGAGAGAGAACTTTGCACAAAAGAAGTAAAAAACTGCACTCACTCACTTGCTGAAGACTGGCTAGCAGCAGTACGGAGCACGTGGCTAGCACCGTCGAAGGCGCGCACCGTGAGCGAGACTTGTGGACCGCAGGAACGTAGTTCTGCCACCACGTCATCATGCATCATGTTCTCCACGCGCTTATCATTGACAGCAAGAATAGCATCACCAGGATGCAAGAGATGAGTTTGATCGGCTGCAAGAAAAATTTTGCTTTAAAAAACGAACAGTGGGCTTCTCATTTCACAGCGATGAAGTGCAAACAGCGTAACGACCCATGAAACAGGCCTTGGTGCCACAACGATCTCAGAATTGAGAACACATTTTGTTTTTCTTGGACTTGCTGAACATAATGGTGACTTGGATTTATGTTCATTGCATTTTTTGTTACTGATGTAACAACCTCCATAGTTTTTACGAATCTATAGATCAATAACTTTAATTTAAGCAGCTACGAGTGAATGGACAATGAAAACTTTTGAGCAGGGTTGCGGAGTCGGGGGTAAAATGTCCGACTCCAACCTTTCCAAAATTTCCCACTGCGACTCCTTAACATAACGTGAATGAAGTTTGCCTGTCAACAATCTTGTAGTAACTAGCAATCAATGGAAATCGTGGTTCACAGCAAGAATTCTCTATTTCAATAAAAGTGTCAAAAGAAATTGTACCATTTCAACATGCACGAGTTCGGATTCCTAACTTACTTAACAACTCCGCAACCTTGATTTTGAGAATATGAATTGTGCCTTGGAGAGAATACGAATTGTGCCTTCCGCTTCAACAAGGAAGCTAAACGTGAGCTGAAAGTCAACTTCCATGACGAAATCCTACCCATTTGCTCCGAGCCCAAATAGCTCAGAGTAACGTTGAACAGGACGCTCACGTATCGTCGGCACCTTGAGCCACTTCGAAAAAAGCTGGGATCACGCGCCGCACTCTTGAGGCGGCTTGTTGGGGTGCTGGAGCAACAATGTTGCGAACACCACCTTAGCCCTGGTCCATTCAACAGCACAATGTTGCGAACACCACCTTAACCCTGGTCCATTCAACAGCAGAGTAGTGCGCTCATGCGTGGTGCCGCAGTGCTCAATCCCGCCTGTCATCAACGACACCTTGCGAACTGTGACTGGATGGCTACACCCCACACTAGCGGACAATCTTATCCTCTCGAGCATCCAACCTGCTGAGCTTCGTCGCAAAGGAGCCACACTGTCTCTAGCATGCCGTGCCATCTGCTTCACTCAGTGCCCACCTGTCCACCGGCTGGGATTGCACGGCGTCTCAAATCGAGACACCCATCTGCACTCGCCGCACAACTCAACTCGGTTAGTTAAGATGTTCTAATTTCTGAGCTTGTGTTATGATTTATTCACCTCGGACTTCAGATTGTTTGCTTTCTCTGCTCTTGTTTTAGCCTTTCAGCGTTTCACCTGTCAGGACAGCTTGCAGGTTTCAGGACTGACAATGCATAGTTTTACATTAAATCAATTTCCTATTAAAAATACTCTTGCTTATCTCACATGGGAGAGTAGTTCTTGAGACTAGTCGTGGATTTAGGACTGCTCTCAACATTGCCTTTAAATTTTAATTCCATTTCGTTCTTGAAATTTCACAGGCCTGGCTCAGTCTTGGATAAAACAAAAATGTTTAATGTTCTTTTTGGTTTCACTGTTAAAGTTTTCAACTTATCCTTAACTTTGGACTAGCCCAATTTTTTCAACCTTCTTGCTGCAGTGGAACATTCCGCAAATGTTTGTGTTGCTCATGGAACCCGACGCAATGATCCAAGTGTCTATCCTACTTTTTGTAATAAAACTGTGAATAGAACTGTGGTTGCGAATTTCGTCCCTGGCAATTTCGGTCTGTTTGGGTGGAACCCCTGGCAGCCACTCGCGGAACACTGGTTTAAAAACACTTGTCTAGCCTCAAGTATTTTGGTACCTAAAAAATATTCATACAGATGCCCAATTTAAACACTTCGCTCATTAAATACAGCGTTTTTAATTAAAGAGCTACATAGCACTACCCAAATATCTTAACCAAAATTTTGGAAATTTACATTTAGAACTACTTTTCAGTATTATCTTGTTTCCTAAAAATTTTTGTTATCAGGCAAGATAAAAAAGACCATTTTTAAAATAGATATTTTGCTGCAAAAATATCAGTCTTGGTTGAACAGTTAACCTTAGACCACTATGTTTTCAAATTTGAGCCATGGACCCAGTAGTAAGCCACAGTGATATTTTTAGTGGGTGACAGAGCTATTCAATCTTATGAAATGCAGCCATTTGGTCGTATTTTTTTCAAAGTTAATAATTTGCTATACAGAGTCATTAATTTTTGACCGAACTTTATAAGGTGAGCCATGAGACATCTTTGAGCAAACGTGCAAGACATGTACCCATTGGTGTGTTTAAGGGGAGGCAAGCAAGGCACTTGCCTCAGGTCCCCCCTTTTTGGGGGGCCCCTTGAGGTTATACGCGTGTAAATTTTCCTTATTTTTGAAGAAAAAGTTATTATTCACTCATATAATGTACTACAAAGCAGATCATAAGTAAGTACTCTGCTTTCAAAGGGACCCCTACAGGAAGTGTAATGTGTAGGTATTTTGCTTTCAAAGGGGCCCCAGCAGCAACTGCAACTTGAAGGTAATCTGCTTTCAAAAGGGCCACCAACACCCACTGAAATGTGTAAGTACTCTGCTTTTAAACTTCATTGAAGGGGCCTTAAAGAAACTAATGTGTAAGTGCTCTACTTCCAAAGGGGCCCCCAACAGCAACTGTAATGTGCAAGCACCTTGCTTCCAAAAAGGCCCTCAACAGCAATTATAATGTAAAATTCCATGCTTTCGAAGAGGCCCCAACAGCAATTGTAATGTCAAAGGGACCTCCAACAACAATTGTACTGTTTAAGTACCTTGCTTTCAAAGGGGCCCACAACAGCAACTGTTGTGTGCAAATACCTTGCTTTCAGAGTGGCCACCAACAGCAACAGTAATGTGTAAGTACTATGCTTTAAAAGGGGACCCAAACAGCAATTGCAATGTGCACGTAGGCTACTATGCTGTCAAAGGGGCCCCCAACAGCAACTGTAATGTGTAAGTAACGTCCTTTCAAAGCGACCCCTCCGCCATCTCCAATAAGAAAATAAACAAAAGCTTCAAAGTAACTTCTATACCTAAAAAAATTGTAGGATATCGGTTAAAATTTCCTCCACAATTTCTGAAAAGACCCTTATCAAATAAGAGCAAATAGGCCTACTTGTACCAAATGATAACTTTTTGTACCAAATGATAACTTTTTATACCAAATGGTAATTTTTTTATACCAAATGATGATTTTTAGAGATCGAAGTAATTGCTATATTGATTATTTTATGAAAATTGTACCTTAGTGAACATTTCCATCAGAAAATAAGACAACATGCAATTGTTTACAAAGTAATTTTGTATTATTGGTGTTGTGCTGCAAAGGCTGTTAATAAGCAAGGCTCACATAGCAGAAATGGCAATTTTTGACTATTATGAACACTCATTTTTTGAACAGATATTTCAAGTATTTTAGGTGGTTTGATTTGGCCTATGCTTGAAGTCACAGGTTATTTGAAGCATGACTAGTAAATGGTTGGTTTCAGGCAGACTTGGTAGGTGATGTTTACGCTCGTTTGCCAGCTCTTAGCCAGTATAACTTGAACCGTTATTCTTAGCACAGATTTAATCAATTGTGTTGGCTACTTGCTGCAGTACAAATATATTCGATAAGGTCCATGATGAATTATATCCTACTTTTGCAAATTTTTCAAACAAAGTGTTAATGCAAGATGAGGGCAGCTTTGATTCATCCAGCCTCAAAGCTTTCCAAAACAAGGCTCTAATTGGATGCTTTTGTGTGCTATGTTCGTGCAGTTAAAAGGATGAAATTTAAAACAAATTTAGTGTTTTAAATCTTCTTGTTTTTTTGTTAGTTTCATGGATTCCCACAAAGACATGAATGTGAACAAATTCAGGATACCAACTACCATGCATTTTTTCAAAGGAGGAAGGTGTGAAACTTTCAAAAGGGTAAACTTTGTATTTTATTGATGGTGAATGCAGAGCGAAACTAAAGAAGTGGGGGCGATGCCAACTTGCTATTGCCTAACTTTTATGTGTTGCCAGCCTTGTCTTCCCAACTTTCAGCTTTTTCCAAGTCGTGTATCATGAACACCCTTTTGCATTTTCTCCTGCTATTTCAGTTATGCCATAGTCTCAGGAACATACCCTTGGATGGCCGTATCTTAGGCAAATAAAAGGTGATTATGACGGTTGGCTGAGTACGATGACGTCATCAGAGGGCCCTCCTTTTTAGTCTTGCCTCGAGCCACCCCAACCCTAAACCCATCACTGCATGTATCAATAAGTTTTTTGAAAACACTGGCCTAGAATCATGCTACAGGATTCAAGGCTGGATAAATACTATTATTTTACATCTCCACAAAAATATTTAGGGCCATTTGCACAACTTTAGGGCACTGTTCAAAATACTTAATAACCTGTATGAACTTCAGTTTTTGATATAACAAATTTTACTCTTATATATATAAGAACACTTCACCTCAACACAATTTTGTCAGTTGCATTCCATCCCAAATGATCTTCACTTATGCCACTCAACTTGCCAAGCAAGATCACATTCAACCTACACTAGCAATTGCAAACCAACAAATAGTATTATTGAGAATTGCACACCAAAACACAAACCTTTAACAAATTAATGAGAAAAACATACTGCCAGCAATGCTCTCTTTACCCCACAAAAACGTTACCTGCTTGACCTGGAAATACTCTGGAGATCAGTACTGGAATGCCATGCTCAGCTCCTCCTTTAACACTGATCCCTAGTCCACCACCAGGCTGTCTTTGGATTGTCACAACTCGTTCTCCACTTGAGTCATCACTTGCTGGCTAAGTAAAAAATGTAAATATTTTTACAGAGGTTTTCCATGCCATTGCCAATACAATGCAATATTCTATAAATAGTTGCCACCAGCAAATCAGACTTGGTCAATTAAGCAGCATGATAAATCACCTCATCGTGTACTAGAAAATCCAAGTACTAACCAGATTATCACTAGTTTGCATGGCAAATTTTTGTATAAAAGGTGTACTTTTAATTGCTAGCAGTTTTGATGAAACGAATCACTGTAGTCTGTGCATTTTGCCTGATCTTGCTTTGGTTCTTTTCATTATTTCACTTGCAAGCTTTTGCTTACAAATTTGCTGGACTGAAGATGCATCACTGATGCGAAATCGATTTCTAAGCCAAGCAAATTGTGATCAGATTTGGCTGTGTCACCCTTGTGGTGTCTTGATGCTGAATTTTCTCACGTAATGGCACACTTTTACTCAGGAAATTGTGGTAAGTATGAACAACCAGACAGTTGATGCATTCAGTATGAGTGAAATGGAATAACATTGTACCCTGATAATTACCAGTGTTTTTCAACATTTTTGCTGCAGAGAACCTTCCGCAAATGTTTGCGGTGCTCATGGAACCCTATGCAATCATCCACATGTCTATCCTACTTTCAGTAATAAAACTGTGAATAGAACTGTGGTTGTGAATTTCGTCCCTGGCAATTTCAGTCTGTTTCAGTGGAAACCCTGGCAGTCACTCGTGAAACACTGGTTTAAAAACACTTGTCTAGCCTCAAGTATTTTAGTAGCTGAAAAATTATTTGTACAGATGCCCTATTTAAATACTTCACTCATTGAATACAGCATTTCTTTATTAAAGAGCAACATAACATTGCACAATATAGAAGTCAAGTTAACCTTTACAAAATCAATTCACACACTTTTCGTATCTAACAACTAGATAAGGAGTGCATACAATCTTAGTGCTTACAGTCTTTGTAAAAATTAGTGCACAACCATGTTACTGTACACCAAATTGCGTTCTGCAGAACAAGTTTGCTACTGGTCAAAACCACTAACCTTTTTCACTGCACTGTTAAAGGAAATCCAGAAGTGTATTACCAGCTATTGTTTCAACAGTATATATGCAATGAACTGCCTTCTTCAGGGAAAAAAAATTCAACAAATAGTTTACAAAATAAACCACAGGTTGGGGACATACGTCAAGTGGACATGTAACAGGTTTGATACAAAACTAATGTATTTGTAAAAGAATGCATTTTCACACTTATGGGGTTAGAGAAAAAGCAATTAGTGGTGGCCACCGCTCAAACAAACTCCGTGCCTCATTGACAATTTAAGCCCAGATGATCTCATCTAGAGAGCAAGTGGATACATTTGCCACCTGGGTTTTCAATACTTTTGATACTAAGTGGTTTGAGAGAAAAACAGTGCTGGGTACCAGGTAAACCAATGCAGTGGTGTTTGCAGACAGATTAACCACAGCAGTCATTGCATCAATTGCCAATGACCAGTTAATCTTGATTGATGCTAGCGTTGTGAGTCACCAGCAAGGACATATCAAACATGGCAGCTGTTGCATCAATTACTGGTAGCTGGTTAATCTTACATTATCATGGTTGATGTCAGCATTCCAAGTCAGTGGCACTTGCAATTGGAGCGTCAAGAGACATAGCCCAGTACCTTTGATTATTCACCATGTAACTCCTGAGATGCATCCAGTACCGAAAGTTTCAAAACAATCAGAAGTAAGCTACAGCTATTTTGAATCATTTCATGAATAAACTGACAATTTTGTAAACATCAACAATGTCACTCTGTATGGAAAAATAATAGAAAAAGATGTTGACAGTTCAACATCATTTTTCAATATTTTCCTACCATCTTAGATGAAGTAATGTCCAGTTTATTAGGTGTGTCCACACTTGGCTTAGATATGCTTGAATCAGTAGAAGAAACTGAAGCAGTCACCTGTAAAATGAACACCTTTGAAGCTAATCAGTTTTCTATAGCAAGGGGCTGTAATTTCAAGCCTGCGCAAGCCAGATTCATCCCAGTAGAAACATATAGACAGTGATATACCAATAAAATATTGTAAAATTATGGTAACACATTGTTTAGACACTCAATAAATTAGTCTCATAATTCATGTGAAAAATAAACTCATACAAAACTATCTATTTTTTGTGCAAACAGAGCTGAATTACTTGTGGCATGATTGTTTGTCTATAATAGGGGTTAGCAACCACCAGGTCGTGGCCCAGTGTCGATCTGTGAGGAATTTGTTACTGGGCCATGCAGAACCAAGGCTAAACTGCTCCAAAAATAGCAAATTTTTAAAAATTAAGTTGCCATGTTTGCCTCTGTAGAAAATCCCACAATTGGCCTAGGGCCAAGGTTTATGATTGCAAAACTGGTTGCATCATTAGGCTAGTGCAAAAATATATATTTATTTTTCAATAATTAGTAAACTTAGCAAAAATATTCCAAAAAATCAGAAAAACAGAATTTTATCAAGTTTTTTTCAAAAACACATAAAATCAGATTCTAGTTTGTTTTCAATTTCAAAAGGACTTTTGTGAGGCTTGAGTAATCAATCACACTATTTTCTTATTTTTATTTTATTGAGGGCCGGTGTGCAAAATAATGCTAGGCTTAAACCAGTCTGTAATGCTAAAAAGGTTGACCACTTATGGATATCACTACACTCTACAATATCATGCTTTGTCAGTTTGTCCAATGAATACCAAATTAGGAAAAATTAGCATTAACTGAAAATACAAGCAGCCAAAAAAGACTACAGGCTTTATCTTACATGTCACTGGTTTTAAGAAGATAAACTACAATACACCTACAATGTACATCATCCAAAAGATAGTGAAAATGTGCTGCACAACAGAACCGTAAAATCAATAAACATCTTTTTCCTAAACGTAACACAAACTTACTTGCTGAACATATGAAGATTTTTCTACAGAAGAATATGAAGGTATAGCAGCAGAAGTCTCACTTAAAGATCCTGAGGACTGGGTTTTATCAATGTCACGAATGACTAAATGCTCAGAAGTTAATTTTACAAAGACCTTGCGAGTACCACTCCCATCTCCATCTTTAACAGCTAATACTGCTTCTTTCATTTGCCAAATGCAAAATTACTATAAAATGTTGTTTCTTAGAATTGCAACAAAACATTTGCTAAACCTGCAACACAGGATGGTTTAGTTTAGACCAAAGCCATTTTTCAAGCAACTAATTTAAGTCTGGATCAAAGTTATCTTTTGTACATTGCCTATTGAGTTAAGTTACATTTGAGTTTTTACAATTATCAGTAATTGCTTGTTATAACTCTAGACAGTAGTTCTTAACCTTTTTTACATATCTTACTCTTTTATCAAACAAGGTTACCAGATTTATGCCCAATACACTCAATGTTACTCATTCATTGAAAACACGAAATTGACAAACTTTTACAGTTAAAAATGATTTATAAAAATTTACAATGCCTGCAATTTATGATTCAGTAAATTTACTCCCTTAGAAGATGAAATTTACCCCAGATTAAGAACCACTGCTCTAGGACAATGAAAAAGACCAGGTATCTTAGCTACACAATTTCTTGGCCCTTTAAAGGGCGATTCCACGCAAACATCAACCACGGACTATTTTTTCAAATTAAGTTGAGACATATTTTATTGATAAATCCTAAAAGTAGAAGCTCTGAAGTTTTTATTTTTGTATGTGGAACACATTATGCACAGCATCATCTAGTGGAGACATGTGGGAATAGTGGACGGTGAATAAATCTGGATGTGTTAAATATACACAATTTCTTTCTAATTTTTTT
>JGI24158J21664_10008759_pt1 | contig 13474 bp, 10 predicted proteins | sample Ectturendosymbi3_FD_21664 | JGI IMG/M metagenome (IMG submission 21664) | reverse complement strand
AAACGAAAAGTTAATTTTAAAACATGATGTTCCACAACACAGAAAAGACAGAAACCCGTCACGGAAATGGCCCACAAATCTTATTCGTCGCCAGAACAACAATGCCGAAGTTGTTGAAATGAAAACATTGTGGAAGCTGGCCTTGTTTTTCTCCTTCACAAACTTGTGTCTGTTGTTTCACTTGTAGACTGATGTGCGCGGATACGACTAAATGTGCGCATTTCCCTATTAGAAAAGAAATCTGTGACTGGAAGCACGCAGAGGAGCCACAAGCAATCAATGGAACATAAAGATGACACAATTGCATTTAGTCGCAGATGTAATTAATCACTATGAAGAATTGATACAGAGCTAGCTATTCAGGTCAATCAATGTCAACAGTATTGGAAATTGCTTCTGCAACGTTAGTTTCCGTTGTAAAATGTATTGCTGAGCGAGGACTGACGTTTAGAGATAAAGAAAACGTTAGATCGCCCAGAAACGTTTTTCAAGCAAAATTACAAAAAAATGAAGATGCTATGCTTCTGGTGAAGGGTTTTGCAACAATTTCACAAATCGATAATCATTGTCAATTATCATGTTGCATCATAAAGTTTTGTTAATATTGAGTTAACAAATTTGACGTCACAAGATTACGTCATAAATATTAATGATCCGTGGAAATACTATTGACATCATCGGCCATCCCCCACCTAAAGATTCTATATCCGCACATAGGGCCTCCCACCACGCCTGGGCCCCGGTCCCCCCAACATCTTAATCCGGCGCTGTCAACGACTATATAGTAAGATGACTACTTTCTTGTGTACCACAGAATGTGTTTTTCATCCAACAACATGAAAACAACAGCAAAGTTGTCAAACAAAAAAGCTCCACGTAATGCCAAACAAAACCCGATTTTTCCAAACAATTCATCCACTGAAAATTTTGGATATTTCTGTGTCTGGAAAAAAAGTTAATTTTTCTGTTTAATTACACCGCTTGCTGCATCAAAGAGTTTTGGTCGACATCACGGCGTGCAAAGCTTACCTTGGTACAACTACGACTTAAAGAAACTGTTGCGAAACACTATGTATTATATTTTACAATACTCTGATTGACAGATGAAAGCACATAGGCGGAAAAAAATCCGAAATTCAGGAGTATGCTCAAGATCTCCAACCAGAACACAACATTTTTACACAAACGTCAAAATATTTTGTCCCAGCACCTAATGATTTTACTCAAATGTTGAACACTTTCATGGAAAAATCGTGTTTTTGTAAGTCAGAAATTTGGCCAATCGACATCCTTCAGCGTGAAGAGATGTTTCTTTGTTTTGAGTGCCACTTAGCGTTTGCAGCGATGAACTCCATCATGCACCACAGGCATTAAGGCAGTGGATTTAATAAAGGCTAAACTTGTAGTAAATGTGAAGTAAGGAAAAGGGTTTTGAATTTTATGTCAAAGACACGCAAGACCAGCGAAGGTAATAATGCTTACCAAATGAGAAATGCGACAAAGTTGCACAGAATGTTGAGTTAATTCAAAGATCAAACAACGAAAAACATGAAGTCAAGCAAAAACCGTACAAGCAATTGCAGTAGCAAGAATGATCGGAAAATAGGATATTACTGCAGTTGGTAATGCACGCTGGTCGCAACATAGGAAATTTGCTTCACTCCCATACAGCGATTTGCAAGATGAAATGCACACGCAGACTTGACAAAGGATTTCAAATGACAAACAGTCCATCAAAATGTTTTCAAACATTAGATTTCCCAGGAGCATTCAAAGATCACAAATAAAAAAGGACTTTCGTTAGGATTTAATATGCTTGTAATTTTGGTGGATATTCCGGATGACTTTCAACTGAATTTTACTCAGTTTAGGCGATAAGAACGCGATTGTGGAAAGTTTGAACGGGTAAATGCTTGCACATGCTAGTTGATAGTACATAAACGCGGGAATCGGGGTACATCATACCCTTGCTTACGCGAAAATTAACAAAAAACAAGCCAACCAAAGAGGAATAACCAATTACAAGTTATACGTTTGCTGTAAGCTTTCGAGGAATCAACCGACTGGGCTCTGCTTTCATCTTTTTACGATGATTGGAATTGCACATACCTGTATGAAGGAGAATAACCAAGGACAAATGTTTGTGAGGCAATTCTTTCCTCAAACTCTGCAGTAGGCACTGAAGCAATCGTTTCATGTTATTAGAATTGTCATGAATAGCGTTTTACGCCATGTTTATAATACTTCCTTATACTGTAAAGCAGTGGTCTTCAGTGGGGGCCGAATTGCCCCCCTGTTTGCGATTTAATGCGTTATAGGGCGATTTTATGAGTTACCTGATTTGGGGGGCAATTTCTGTTGCCAGAATTGGATTTCTGCAGGTTGAATTATACTGTAATTTTTTAATTTTTAATAGCTTACAGAAATAACAACAATAATTGGTACTTTGGAACCAAATCATTTGATACACTTTCAACTTCATGATTGGTAACAAAGATTATGAAGCACGTGACATCGGACTGATGATGTAACAAACAAACTAACATTGTCCTGTGTAACGCTGCACTACACTATATATCCAAGTTCACGGCGAGTGTCACTGGTTGGGAGTCAAGCACTGCGATTCTGACGAAGATTACCAATTTGCAGCTATTTCGTTGAGTCTAATGCTTAAAATAAGATAAAAGCGTAGAGAAATGTTTGTGTTGTGTAGTTTGCTAGGTTGGTTCAACCAGTCGTTGCATTAGCACCCACAAAAAAGGGGCACCAAGCAATAACATTTGCCAGCCTGTACACATCAGCACGCACTTGATTTTGGACTTTTTCGTATAGTATGCATTAATTCTTGAGATTTGTTTAAAGTAACCAATACTGATATAACTATCGGAATATCCCCAATAAGCCAAACTCCATTATCAAAGGAGGAAAATTTTCAGCTTCTTCGAACATGCTAAAAATTTGAGCAATAATCACGAACTTGCTACCACTAAATCATTGACTTTCGAGGCGATTGCGAATATTAATCACAGGTTTCCAAGTTTAAACTGATTAATTTTCGTCGCAAACTGTCACAAATCACTCCAACCGTATTTGCTATCACTGGCAAAATTACCTTGATAGGCTTTGCTAGAGCATTGCCAAAACTTTGTTTCGTTGGCAAAAATATCAGAGCACGTCATCACGCATTTATAAACTTTTATTTGTAACTTGAGTAAAACAATGCAGCTAAGTGCGTTCTATAGCAAAAATGCACGGAATATCACTGTTGCGAGACATTTTACGTAGCAATTAATAGCTAGAAAAATTAACTACGGCTAGCAGAAATTTTTAAAATGTGCCGATCGTGTTTTTCTGTCAGTTTGAGTGTTTTACTTTTCTTCTGGATAAACCTGTAATGTGTTCATCTGCCATATGACAGAGTATAAGACAGAACAGCGAGCTAGGTAAGGGATAAAATAGACCTGCGAGTGAGTCCAACCATCCCCCATTTTGGTTAAAAAAAGGAGTCCAAAAATCTTTTTCCAAACCTGTTGTTTGATTTTTGCTAAGAAATCACTATGTTGTGGACATCACGCCAAATGTTGGATTGCGTAAAAAGTTACTATACGTGAAACGCTTTTTTGCCAGCGTACGCAGTTGTATCGCATGACACCCGTTAGACATTCACGTCGGTATCCTTCAACCAAGTTTGAAAATCTTCGCAAAATTTTTAGATCGTGTGGTGGCTACCTCGTATATTAGGATGCCAACAAATAACCATAAGCTAATGCGATTCTCTTATCCAGGAACAGCTCATCAAGTGACGGTGAAGCCCGTACTCTGTTTCATTCACACGGATGGTCATATTTTTGGAGCAAGTGCAATGAGCGTTTCTCGGCATTTGGAGGAAAAGTGAAGCTATAATAACTCATGGGCGTCTGAAGAGGGGGAAGGGGTGACATCCCTCCTGGATTTTGAAAATTTTAGCAAAACAAGTTGTTTTCTTAGTTTGGAGTGGGAAAGAAAACAAATTTCATCACTTTTGCCCCTGCTTAGAAAAATTTTCGAAAAATCACTTAGTGCACCCCTCTGGAAAAAATCCTGCCGACGCTCAAGTTATTAATACTGGTGTTTCCTATGACCTATGTTGCTAAGCAAGGTTTCAGTCAAGTACTGCAGATGCGTGGCGAATACCACTATCGTCTTGACATGAACAAGACCGGGGAAACTCCATACCAGTTAAGCGGACCTACTTGCAACCTGCTTTGAATAATCTTGCGGATAAAAATCAGTCGAAAGGGTCACATTAGGTGGATCCAGCTGTTTTTTGGAAATGAATGACATTTATTGCACAAACACATTTGCATTCGTTTTGTTTTTTCGCTTTGTGCTACCTAGATCGCCAGTTCACACTTCGTTAGCACTGATATTTTCAAACCAAAAGGACATTTCAGATAACACTAAAATCATAGGTACGGGAGATTTTCAAATAAGTTTCCTGTAGAGGGGTGATTGTGGAGAAAATGTTGAAGACCACTGTTGTACAGTAACATATTCATCCGCAACTTTGAAAAGAACGTAATTACCAACCTGTGATACTGCAGTGTTGTACTGTTCCTCAGCTGCCCCTTTTTCTTTCACGATTCCAACGTAGATGCGTCCTTCTATTTCCCTGCACACAATTAACAAATACTTCCATTCAAGTATTTCATCAGATATTTTTCATGTTCGAAGCAATCAAATTTTGTTATGGCTTGCTGGCGGGGAGTTGTGGATCAATTCTCTTGCTGAATGTAAGATAGCTACCTGATTATTGAAATGAAAAAAACAGCGGGCAATAGAGTCAATAAAATATTGGATGAAACAAACTAGCAGCATGCGCCACACTTACATGGAGAAGTTCGATATGAAAGCTGTTTTAGGAAGGCGCATTTCCACAGAAACTTCCTGCCCAACCGCACCGTCATTGTGTACCACGCTGTTCACTACCACGTTGCTGTAGCGCGAAGTAATCCAAGACTTGACGTGAAAACGTGTCATCGTTGTCGAAGGAGATCGACGTTGGCGCCTGACAACTGCCTGGGAGAATCGCAATAATGTTGAAACAGTCGTTAGTAGGGTTGGCTGTGTAATGTTCTATTGTTGCCATGTGTTTGTGCTGGAGCAAATAAAGTGCACCCCTACAAATGAAATTTCTAGTATAAATTCTGCTAAACCCAAACGAGATAGGTGCAATTGGAGACTTTGCTTTATTTTGGATCTGTTCATGTGCCAATGACAGCAAACGTCGAGAGCAAGTGATCTCATTTTGTCGAGCAAACCCTGGGTGTCGCTTCATTCATGTTTTTTGAACGCTGGACGCTAGATGGTGGGAATTATGTTACTCTTTATTATTATCAAGGTTCCTTTGCAAATTATCAAGTTTCCATTGCTTAGCAAGCGCTTTCATCACAAATCCAATGAATCCGTTTACACATGGAACGACTCAAACCATTGCTCAAAATTGGACTCTTGAAGATACGCTTAAAATTGAATGAGATACGTTGTGTGACATGCAGTTTAAATGCGCAGTATGCACCATAAACCGTGGAAAGGTTTTTATCGCAGTGAAGAAAGCGCGATGAGCTAAAATCTCACCTGTTTGGAATGTGAAGGACCAACGACAAAGTTTGCACTTTCTACTTCGATGCATGATAGCAAAGCAAGGAAGATGGCAGCAAGCGTTAGAAGCCTGCGCATAATCAGTCCTTGATGAACAAACGTTATGATTGAAAGAATATCATGCGGCTACAGTAAATGTAAAAAAATTGCTTTGTGAAGTTTGCACGTTCGTAGCCTTGATGAAGTTAACTTAGTATGAATTTTAAACGCATATGTTTTCAACTTTTTTTGACTGTAAGAAATTTCCACACGTTCAAGCTCTGTGCAGTTGGAAGCGTTTGAAGCGGCTTCAGAGGCCATTGAATATTTTTTTTGATGACTTTCAGATATAACCAAGTCTTAAATGATAAAAAATTTTTTTAAATTCAAGTACGGAAGTTGTATTATATTTTAACCCTACAATCTTCAAATAATTTAGGTGTAGTTAAATCAGAATACAAGGCGGTCTTCGCTGAGAAATTTGCAGTATGTGGGAGAGTAACATATTCCAATATTTCCATCTCAACTAAGTAGTTTATTTGCAATTGAGACAATGGAAAGGGACTGTTAATTTCAGGAAGAGCTGTTTTAGAAGTCATTTATCCAGTAAATTGAAAATTACCTCAGAAAACTGTCTGAGCGTTTTTGAAAGATCTAGTAAACCACAGATTAATTCACAGTACACGGTTGGAAGTTTTATATTTCACTTTAGCTGGCTGCAATTTCTTATTTCAGGATTTTGTTAATTGTGCTAAACATATATGGTCTCTCGAAATTTTAAAAGTTCTCAGCAGAGCCCTCAAGAGAAATTCTACAGAACGCGCAATAGTATTTTGATGCCTGCTGGTCCCGAGGCTGACGTAGAACTTTCTCAATAATGAGTACAGTTCGTTTTCAACCAAATATACATCTACACTACCACACAATTTCTAGCATGTCTACAGGAAGGCCTTGGTTCGTAAGGTCAAAACGTGAATCTTTTATCTTAAAACGAACATGAAACAGATCTTTCGGTCATACTACACATAAAATTAGCTTCCGTTCACGCAAGTTATATTTCTGTTCGCAACAGCAACAGGACTTTTGTTGCCATGTTTTATCGTGGATCAAATTAGATTTCTCCAATTTTATTGGTGAAAATGTGATTCTCAAAACATTGTCGCTTCTCTTGAAATTGTATAAATGGTTGGCGTAAGTGTTCATGACAATCTTTTCTTAATGTTTCAATAATTGCGGTACAAAGTTTGGAGGGACAACCAAGATTTTCACTACCCCTGCCTATACGCTCCATGACCCCGGGCCCTTTTGGAGAGAAACCTGAAAGCTACAAGAAGCTAAAGTCAAGCTAATCTGATATCACATCAAGCTAATCTTACATCACATGTGCCTAATTGCTAACTGCATCACATATGACAGCCTTATCGTAAATTAAACTCGTTCTCTTATTTTATATTCTACAGTAAAACAAAAGCCGGGCACTGTACGTCAGGCGGGTCCTTTTTAGCTCTCAGGCTCCTAAACAATGTGAGGGCCAGACTTCCCTCTCATTGGGCCTGTTTCTCAGGGAAGATAAGTTGATTGAGAATTCTGGAGATTTGTCTGTGGGAAGCTAAATTAAGGACCTGCAGGTTGTATCAAATTTAGGAATGTAGCATTTAATTTTTTTTAATAAACTTGCTATACTGCTTACTTCCTTTGCTCTTTCGTTTACCAGTCTGCACCTACTTTCAATTCACATGAAACCTAGCCTGCCTGATTTTGTCACAAATTTCTTATGAAGTTGCAGACACTTTCCGCTATCTTTAAATGTATCCCAATTTAATTTTTATCTTTAAGTTTTTAAATGCCCTGGGACAATCTTAGGGCACTGTTGCAATAAATTCCTCAACGCAATCTTGATTGAAGCGTTTCTTTTGCAGTCCTCCACAACTCCAGGAACGCTTCCTCACCGCAACTATTACTAAAGTAAACTGCATTCATTACTGAGTGTCGTTTTGAAACCCATGCATTTTATTAAAAGGAATTTGAGCAAGTAATTCAGGGGAATTTTAAATTCCCGGAAGTACTTGCCTCTTCCGAAAGACGTCACGAAAATCATTGAAATGGCGGTCAAGGAGTGAAACAACTTCCGTATTTTATTTCAAATGCTGGTAAATACTACGCAATTCTACACTCGTCCTACTGCAGAGAAGCTTTCAACTTCATATTTGCACATTGCTGGGACGATTGTGGTAAATAGAACTGCGAGTAAACACATTGCATACACCTAAGGTCCGTAATGAAATAGCAATTATTAGCGAACACGTAATTCAACACAACCTAAGATATGGCCAGATTGTCAGGGACTCAAAAACGTAAGAACTTCTCATTTAACAGTAGTGTTGATGCTCAAGTACTGTTAAGATTCCTAAAATTTCTTTTGATGATTCAATTATAATCCTTCAAGGAAAAGGTTGCTGTAAAGAAAAAAACGTATGTTAATAGGTCGAACTAAATCTAAACGTTTTGGCTATGCGTCGAATTTTTGCAACAAACGCAGAGATTTGATGGCATTTTGCTAGACATTTGGGAATGGACCGTATTGATGCTTGATGTCTTCGCACCCGCACAAAACGAAGTTCAACTTGCAGGATTGGGAGACAAGATGACCTCACGGACTTTCACCAATCCTTTGTGACAAAGCAACCAGTAAATGCTGTTACTTGTGTAAAACTTTGCTATAGCAGGAGTGTCCAAACCTGTTCTACGTATGAGCCGCATATCGTAAAACCCAAGTTACAAAGAGCCGCAACATGAAAATCTAAAAGCACGAATTTATTTGCAATCTTAGTTTTTATGTAATCAATTCCAAAACTGATGACCGTTTCTTCCAAGTGCAGCGCTGATAGCTATAACCAGTGTTCCCACTAAGATTGTGACAAAAGCGAAATAAAACAACTGGTACAAAATTTGAGTAAAAAAAGACATTTTACCTTAATTTGTTTTTGTTTTTGCCCTTACGTTTGAACCAGAAACGCTATAATGCCATCAATTTCTCTAAAGACTCGTATAATAGCATATTTTCTAATTAAAACTTGACTTGGCGTTGGTGCCCAGGGTCCAGTGACTTCGGCCAAAAATGCGTAAATCTGCACCATTATGATAACACCTACAAAGAACCCACAATCCAAAACTTTCCAATTTGTTTTCGTTTTTATCTACAAGACTTCCTGCATCACTAGAGGGCTTCAACAGCTCCTTAGCTCAATCGGCTGACGAATTATGGTTGTGCAAATTTTACAAGAAAAGTGGTGCACGCGGGACTGAAAGCGAAAACATAAACAATAAAGCACGAATNATATACAGAAGGTGAAAAACTTATGTACGAGAAACAAAACATGCATAAACCGCCAGAATGATCTAGAATATTTCACAAAAACAATTGGTAGTTTGGAGTTTATCCGTAATCAAAGTAATCTTTGCATGTCTGCTAAAACCTTGTAAATCTCACCAATTCTCAACCTTCATTTCAAATTCTGTATTGGTCAATTTTGCAGCTTGGCATCTAGGCACCAAACAATCGAAATCTGGTACTTTCGGAAAATACGAAGGAAAAGATTTCCATCATTGGTAACAGAACCTAACTTCAAAATCCAAAAAATTTTTCTGCACTTTTAAAACGTAAACATCCGTCCCACCGCAATAAAAAAAAACGTTTCCATCGTTGAATCGATATTCACTGTTGCAACAAAGTTTTACGTATCTGCAAATTGTAACAACGTTGCTTTTACTGTAAAATAATTAAAAATGTGCACCTTTTTGTACTTGGCAAGAAAACCAATGGTACTTTTAATGTAGTTTTTTGTTTCAAGTTTTTTTCGTATCGGTGTTTCATCACATCCACCTATATTACAGCAAACTATTACATAAACAATCTAGGGAATTTTCAACCACATAAAAGAATCCCATATCCAATTTACTTCTTCCTTAAAAATAGTTTCTCCCCTAACCTGATTCAAAATCTTTTTTATTTTCTAGTGCAATCTGTGTTGAATCAGATCGCAACCTCTTTCAGAAATGTAACCCTATTAAATTCTCAGAAATTCATTAATCAACCTTAAAGCATGTTAGAAAATTNTGAAACTGTCAANGGGTGCCCGCGAGACAACCTGTTCAACAGTTTTTTGGGCTCCCAGCGCTGCAAGTTTGATTTGCACGAAACACGAAATTTCTAAATTTTGCGCCAATAACTTCAACTCAGCGCTGCTGTGAATCCCACTCATGCCTTTCAAAAACAGCTCGAATTTTTTGCTTCATGTAAGCTGTTCTTGACCGTATGCGAGCATTAAAATGATGGAAAGAGCAATGATTCTCAGGATTGGAAATATCCGCTGTTTGTCTAATGTCCCTGAGTTCCAAAAGACATAAGCAGGATGTTATGCTAAGTGCGAACGAATGTAAGCAATAGAAGAAAGAACGGAAGCAAGTTGATATAGAGTTTGTGCAACTAATTTTGATAAACAATTCAAGCTGACAGATAAATTTTGTGTGTTAGCTACAATTTGGAATTTGGGCTTTGAAAATTTTAACAAATATTCTTTTTTGTATTCTTAACCATTTCTTTTCATAATTGAAAGTCTGTTTGACGTGAATCCGGCATTTTCGGACAGACGAAATATCGCTTCTTTAAAACCCTACAACGCTAACCCTGGATGCATTTCTTCCGNTCACCTGAGGTGACCACGTGGTTCATACCTAAGCAAGCGTTGGAGCGCCCTCCGCCCTTCACTAGCTGGAGATGTTTGTCTGACTTTTCAACTGGTGCGCCTAAGATCGTGCTCGCTGTCTGCACTTTTCCACTAAAGAGAAAAGAGAGTAGTTTCGGGTCAATATCATCCTGCGCTACGGTTATTGTGATTTTTTTCTCCCGTGGAATGTAGGGCTGTAAGAGTGGCAATCAAGGGCTGTAATTCACTCACTGCGTGCTTCACTAAGGGCGTGTTTCCTTACCAACATGGAGCAGAGGTTCCTCAAAGGAAATATATTTTTTCATTGGCTTTTTTTATTTTAGATTTTTGTATCTTCTCTCTAGAAACTAACGCCGGGTGATTTCCATCCGGTCAGGTGTGGTATTCCTTTTCATCAATAACAGCACCAAGTTAAAGTACAAAGTAACTTTACTAGTGCGCAAACAACGAAATAAGAGTTACATTTCTAGTGTTGCTTGTGTAATTAACCTTAATTGAAAAAAAGTTTTGTTTTTTATATTTTAATTAAGGGTAACATTAACCATTGGTTACGATTCTTGAGACAAAACGCAGGTTCAGCGTTTCTGAGTTATAACCTCTTGCTTTTCTCTGGCGTTCTGTATATATTTCGCTGTTGACGTGTACCATACTTCCTGTCTTCACAAATTTTTATCAATGCATTTAATAAGACGGATATGTTACTATACGTCGATTTCGGATCGGCCTTTCTGATACATTCAAGAGTTTATGGAAAGCCTTAGTGTCCTTTTTCCTACGTTCCTTTTAGGGATCGCTTGAAGATAACAAGTCAAGTAAATAGTGTGTGCGACGAAGACCTGAAATGAGAAGACTTGCAATGTAGTTTTACTACGTACGCGACACGTTAAGATCTGAAAAACAATACACGCTAAAACTTCAAATTAAATGTCTTGGAAATAGGAGTACTGTTTGCTCTTTTTGATCTTAAGACGTCTTCTAAATTTCATTTTTATTTACGTTATTGGCAATGAGCTGTGCGGCATTACATACCGGTTGTTGCATTTGCTAGACTTTGCATATTGCAAAGGCAACAATTGCAGACAAATTAGTTGCATAACATTTTGACAATAAAACATGTATCGGACGGATAATTTAGTAACTTAAATTGAAATTTTAAAATTATCGCCGTGGTTGAGCTCCTTGGAGAAAATCTATCTCATTCACATAAAAAAAGATTTGTTGGAGAACAACAACGCAAAATGACAATGTCAGAATTAACAGACCAGTTGCATGTTGATAAATGCGGTAACAAAATAACAAAAATAGAAAATGTTTTCCTTGCAAAGCACAAGCACTATGACAGCCATACCATCAAATATAGTTATGGTCAAACAAACACAACCATCAGTTGGCACGTCACAGAAAAACTGGCCATGTTCAGCGGTGTAGTGCAACTTCGAGCATACCATGTTGATTTGCAATATGCAAACTTGCCAGTAAAATAATAAACCCATACTAATTAGTGGTTATCAACGCTTCTTCTCGTGTCAAAACGTCTTGGGCCAGAAAACGGCTGGAAAGGTCACAGCCTGGCACAAACTTAGAAGGAAAACGCCAGCCATTGAAATTGAGAGTGAGTGTGAATTGGCCATAGATCAAAATTGGGGTATGAAATGCAGCCGATCTTTTTTTTTAATCAGACAAGAACGCAAGAGAATATAAAAATAACAAGGTGTCTGGAGGTTACAGTCTATTCTGCATGGAATTTTCCTCAGTGAAACTAAATTCGCAGGTTGCATATATGTAATCTTATAGTCATTTAAATAATTTCGCATTGCAACCTAGGTTTGTAAATGTCGCAACATATATCGTGCAATATTGCAAACGATATCCTGATACCAAAACATGTTTGCTAGCTTGCAAACTCAAGGTAACTGCTTACAAACGTGTACAAGAAAATGCAGGTTCCAGGGCTGGCGCTCAGAGAAGCTCACTGATATTACGTGAAGGACAACGCGGCATGCCCGTCACGCCATATTAGAGTGACATCCTGTGTGACTGAAGGTCTATTAAATGCAACCGCAAAATTCTGTGTTTGCTCAACTCAAATAAGAAATACAAAAGCTGCAATCTGAAGGAATGCCAAGCAAAACTGTGGGTAGTTTCGCAAACAGGCAAAGTTTTCAATTTTCTGCGCAGTTGCATTTCAGGTAAGCCCGCATCTAATTCCGACAATGGAAAATTCCATTCACCAGTGTACGGAAATATATGACATTGGAAACATACCACAGAAAATAAAATGTTTCACATAAAATAGCACTGTCAAAACGATGAGATATACAAATGATTTTTCGAAAAATTCCTCCACTGGAAATATTGGTGCAAGTTGTTCACTTGACCGCCGGTCCACGGTATATTCGTGGCTAATGTCTGGTGCCAGAACGCCGGTATGGTTTTCGCGCTGGCGCTTGGGTGGGCAAGGCGTTGTTTTAAAAAGGCCTTGGATGGAAAACCTTGTACGATAGAAACACATATTCAGCACAATAACGTTAGTCACATTGTGTAGTTTATGAAAATCGAAGAAAAAAATTTATTCCACTTCTTTCACAGAGAAAAAACACGCGAAAACAAGGGTGGATTGCCTGTTTTTGTATTTTGAAAGTTTATCGCGCCTATTCCAACAATGGGAAAAATGTAAAAGTCACAGAAACGGTTGCTATAGCTGTTACAAGGCATCCTGCCAAGTTTGGAATTACAAAAATTGTAGAGAAGAAAAGTTATGATAGTTTTGATATCACTTGGTCCTAGACAGCATTTCTGCTTTTCGACTCTGTCCGAAAACGCACATGCGTTTAGCTGTGCTTTACCGATCGTTTAATCACTCAGTTGGTTTCGATTTGACTGAAACGTACAGCACTATTTAGTTTCAATACATAAAACCTTCATAGATATTTTCGTTGCACTAACTGAACTCCGAAAAAAAATTATTACGCACATTGTACCACAAAAAAACACGCACAATTTTATTTTCGCATGAAAAAGCCACACAAAAATTACTTTGCACAAAAAAACAACGCAAAATTTTACTTGCACGTGGCCTGAGCATTCGACAATTGCCAGCTCTTGGATGCTGAAATGTAACGCTTCTG
>JGI24158J21664_10008758_pt1 | contig 13474 bp, 13 predicted proteins | sample Ectturendosymbi3_FD_21664 | JGI IMG/M metagenome (IMG submission 21664) | reverse complement strand
AAAAATCTCTGCAGTGAGGTTCTAACCAAGAGGCGATAAGCTGCTATGTAAAAAATTGTCAAATGGTAACACATTTTGCCAACACTACATACATGTGCAGAAAAGTTTGTTTGCAACAACACATCAATTCACCACTAATTGAATTTTGGTCGAAATCCACACTTAAATAGATCGAGTGAATTTCATGTGAGTTTCAATTAGCTCCCAATAAAATGTAAGGAACACGACGGCAAAAATTTCTTCAATCGTCAAAATTGTTGTATTTACAGTATATTCTTTCTGCTTTGCGTAAGTTGAAAGCATGTATACTACCACGGGCGTCCGCAGAAATTTTTCCATGGGGGGCAAAGCTACAGAGCTTGTAAGATCACTGTAATCGCCAAGGTCACAATAGATCTTTATCATAGCTAAGGTTGCCAACATCACCGGCCAAAAACCACTACATTATTAACTAAGGTAGCTTATACACCTAAAGAATTACCAATGGAATATAAGTTCTCAGCATCAAATTCATGTTCAATCTTTGTTGTATGTTTTGCTCCTCCGACAGATTGAATGTGACGTACACAGTCATCAACTGATTTAAAGCGGACGTTTTCGAGTAAGCGTGAATCATCTTATCATCATCCTATAAGCAGGTTATGTTTTATAGTAGTTTGACAGAAGTTTACTTGCAAACGTGTGTTACCAGCTGGGCTTGTGCATCCAACACTGTTTTAGATCGTTTGCATAGACCGAGGAACAAATGGTACGCGCACAATTTATAACAGCATTAGACCTCAACTATCTTCTGATCTACAGCCTTAATCTGCGCACTGCACAGAATATGCACGTTGCTAAATAAATCTACTATATTCATAGTGTTATTTGAGATTCCGTATTTAAGGTAAGTTCTGATAACACTGAAGAGATGAAAACGTACCTCGCCACAAACGCTCACGCTGGTTTTGAAACCTAAGGAATGATCCAGTGAATAGCAAGAAAATTTTCCTGCAAAATATCAGAAAACTGGAATGTAGTTCAGTTGTTTTAAAATATTAAACAATAAGATATTGCGTAATTAAAAGTTGAAACGCAATGTTCCACTGCTTTTGCTTTTAACATCAGCAAGTCCTTCAACAGGTTAAGTTTGTTTAAATCTAAAATTTTTGTCGGTCTCACTGCATTCATTGCTATTCGCATTTTGCCTCAACATATATACCTCACTTGACCTTACATTTTTGACTCAAAAAAGTATCATTACATCTTTGTCAATGCTGTGTCTGTGCAATGGTATTTCTGAGTCGTCAGGTAAGCAGACGACACATCAAAATATCTGATACCATTGAAAAATATTTATGCTAGGACTATTATTTTTCCTGGGAAGAGGACACTTTACACATTGCATGCGATTATAAGTAGTTCATAAAGTAATCTGTCGAAAATTCTAAATATATTTTGGCGATTAACTGCTGGAAAAGTTATAACTTCAAAAATATACTTAAGACTCTTCGCTATTCAAAAGAGATTCGACACGGTATCAGCCAGGGGTCGGGAACCTATGGCTCGCGAGCCAGATGTAGCACTTTTGGTGACGGTATCTGGCTCACTTGATATTTTCTTAACACGATTGCTACGAATGAAACTTTTCCTGTAATTTTCCATCTACCAGACTACAAAGCCATCAGCAACACCATGCAGCACCAGAAGTCGAATTAACAGTAAGAAGCATGTTATTAAAGAGAAAATTCAGACACTTACCATTGTTTAAAAGTGTTGCTTTTGCTTAAAAATGCACACGTTAGTTAGTAAGTTAGTTGCATTAAGTGTTGAAAAATATCATATGGCTCTTACGGAAATACAATTAAAAATATGTAGGTTTCATGGCTTTCTTAGCCAAAAAGGTTCCCGACCCTGGACGCGATAGAAGCATTGTTTGTGTATTTCTCATACACTCACTCTATTATCATTCAATCTGCTGAAAATAGGCGGTGTTTAGTCTATCTCAAATCTTTGAAATACTTTCAAAATTATGAATTGTTAGTAAAGCCTTTAAAGCATTTGCGTCATTATTGTGCAGGCGATTTCAAACCATGCTTTCCAGCATGTACCAACAATGGACACTGTGACTACATAGTCGGAAAATGCACATGTGATCCTGGTTACTTTGGCCGTGACTGCTCAGAGTATGAAAAAAGTAAATGCTTTTTCTACATTTTCATCTTGGTCTAGCAAATTGAAATGTTTTGATTTTCTAGAACAGATGAGTCAACCACTGCACATTTTACGTATTGCTTGTCGTTTTCCAGTTCGCATTGAAAGCACTGCATGCTATTTGATGTGATTTTGCAATGCTTTATTTGGAAAGATTTACGTTACACTTTTTTCGAAGCAGGACATTGCTTCTTATTCTATGTTAAGACATCGTGTTGTGCAAATATGGTTTATAGCGATTTAATCACGGCATGCAATGCAATATGAACACTTGCTAATTCTATGCTTGAATTAGGTAGTTGCTATTATTTACTCATGGCTGCTTACTGTTAAAAAACTTCCCAGGTCCGCCTGGGAAGCAGTTTTACCACGCAGGTACTTGGAAAATTACTACATTGACCCCTGACAACCAGGCCCTGGGCCATAGCCAGGTTTTAAGGTTTGGGAAGACAAATATATTTTCAAGGGGGAAAGTCTTTTTTATATTTTCAGGCGGGCAAGTTTTCATTATATGTTTAAAACTAATTTCTGGGCACAACAATTGTTTTGGGGGCACAAAAAATTGGGGGGCACTTTCCCCGAGTGCTCTCCGGTGGCTACAGGCAAACGTCTCGAACATCTGACTAATATTAGTCAGACTGACCACAACAAATGCTGGCAAAAATAAACAAGAAAAGTGTACCTGGTTTTAATGTGAAATTGCTAAACTTTTAATTTTTTGCCGTCCGTTCCAGGTACAGTTCTCTACCTCCAGGCATTTACCGTCACATAGTGGTGCTTTTACCAATTTTTTTAACATTGTGCTGGCCAATGCACAATTTTTTTCAATTTTAACCAACTATGTTTTGAACCTGTTGATGATAGTCTCCACAAGGCGACGAAAATTAATCGATCAGTAAATTTTTGAAAAAGCAATCGATTTCAAGTAGCTCCACGCACCCTCAGTCCTGAAATCTTTTATGTAAATAGATTCCTAGAATTCTATTTGAATAGGATTTCAAAAAATTCTATGTAAATAAGATTTCAGGACTGAGGATGCGTAGGGTTGCTTGAAATCGATTTCCTACTAAAAAAATTGCTGATTGATTAAGTTTCGTTACTTGAATACAGATATGTGCAAGTCTGAATCATGTAAAGTCGTGAAACCCGAGCCCATTCGCCTGATTCTTCGAAAGCTTGCAAATAACCTAGAGCTTTTGAATTGTTTTTCATTCAAAAAACCAAAAATTGTTCTGGTATTTTATAGTTTGCAATAGACATCCATACAACCAGTACTGAAATCAAGTGCTTTTCTCGCTGTAAAAGAAAACTTTTTTGCTTTTTGCATTATTTTTACGTATTATCACTATTTTATATTTTTCATTAATGCTTTTCACAGCATGTTACTAAAATGATGACGATTTGATTTGGCAGCACACACTTTTTAATTAATTGCAACAGTTTTAAAACACTTTTTTTTAACCTCATTTTTCATGTAGTATTTTTACTCATAAAAACGTTTTGAAATTCATAGCAAACATTTTCCAATTAATTGCAGCAGCTTCAAACCTAACAATATTGTATAAATCTACAAAAAAGCAAAATTATTTTTAGCTTTTCTTCATTTCAGTAAAAACATATGAAAAACAGAAGGATGTTTGAAAGTGGTTCTGCGATAAATAAAAAATCCTGAACCTGTTAGACATTTGAAAATTATTTTTCTTGGAGCTCAATAATGTGGTAAAATTTTGAAATTTTTGTTGTTGATTTATACTTTACAGATCAACGCATGTGCATTCAGTGCAACAACGGGACTGACGGCAGCAGCTGTTATAACCCCAATGAAAGTATGGGCACTTTATGTCCTGGTGGAGAATCGTTTTGCACATCAGCAAAAACTCAGGTTTTAAGCAATTGTGAGTAATAAACATGTGTTATTTTCGTCTTCGTCTTCAGTTTCTTGTTACTTTTCAAAATACACACACCAAACATTTGTCTTTTTTTAAAGTGGGTGAAATCATCAAATCCACCATAACGAGAGGATGTTCGCTTTCTGCCTCCGTTGGAGACCAGTGCTTCTATAGTAATCCGGCTGACAGTTCTCTTTCTGGGTACATTGAATACACCTGTTTGAGTTCTTGCGATACGGACAATTGCAACACTGGAATACGTGAGCATTTTATATCGAAGGTCATTGAACATTTTTGCTTCGTGTTGTAAGCCATGCCAATTATTTTGCAGCTGATGGCGTCATTTCTGACGGCGAGGAGAAGTCTCTGTACTGTTTTCAAACAGCAAGCTTAAACTCCCGCACGTTGTGTCCAGCTGGATCAACCCACTGTTATGTCAGAGTGGAATATTTTGTGTCGGACAAAAACGATCTTACTATTCAAGGTTATTGTCACTACTGCATGTCTTGTGGGTTTGAAAAACCTCTAAAACTCTATGTTGTGAAGACAACCGAGTAAGACAAAAGGCTTGCTAAATATCATGCCTTATCTAAAGAACTGCGATGTGGTTATCTTTCAGCTGATCCGGAATACCACATCATCAGTGAGGTTCGAGGTTGCCTTTCGTCTGCTCTAGCAAGTTCATCGTGCGAAACCTTTGCAGTAACAGGCTCATCGGCACGAAGAGTAGTGTGTGAAGAAAGCTGTCAAGGAGATGGTTGCAACGATGGATGGCGTGAGTAAGCCTTGCGTCTTGAAAAGATGGTGAAATGATAAATACGAGCATGACGATCGAAATATTTATGTTTTTCAGAAAGACAGAACAATTTGTATTTTCAAACATTTATGAATTCATTTCACTGGCAATTGCAAATTTGCAAAGGATTTCTGGTTTTAGATAATTTGTGTTGATGTATAAAGTATTTTTGAAATAGTTGACTTCTTTCGGATGTAATTTTATCAGTTTCAACAAAATTATAAATTTGAATCAATATTTATTCTTCTGCAAATGCTGCTTCTATTTTGTTGCATAAAATATTTACAGCATCTAGACCAAAATGCGTAACATGCAAAGATACTGTTAACTCTGGAAACATCGGGTCTTGTCTCCTTTCTTCGTTTTCGGCTGCACAACGATGCCAGCATCCTTATCAAAAGTTTTGTTATACCAAAGAGGAAAAAGTAATCGAGTCAGGTAACTTGCACTTGTCCATAGTTTTTAGGTTGCTAAACAGTAAGCGCGGGAAGTTTGAGCAAATATATTTGTATCTGACTCTTTCACATTCCAGTCTATCTTCTTTGCAAGCTATGGTTAATCATGGCTTGCAAAGAAGATAGACTGGAATGTGATTAAGCTATGGTTAATCATGACTTACTTAAGTACATGATTGGATCACTGGTTGTTCATGAATGAACTATATATAAATTATCCTAAGTCAATGTATCTTTTGATAGGAAAGAAAGTACAAAGTATTTTAGCAAGGAATCCAAAGTTTGGCTTGGCAACCATCAACATGAGTAATCTGTGAAATATCTCCGCGTAAAGCTTACTGTAACTGGTCATTACATCTAAAACATCTTGAAATGAAGTTTGTTTTGACATCAAATGTGATCTACAAAACGAAAAACATATTACATGTAAACATACTCATTACATATAAAACATCTTGAAATGTAGTTCGCTTTGGCATCTAATGTGATCTACAAAACCAGAAACATATTACATGTAAGCATACTCAAATTACTTTACTATAGTTTTGCGTAAATAACTCAAACAAATTTAAGTTATTGTATTGCGGATTGGGGGTCTTTCCCCAGCCTGAGGGTCACATGAAACAAAAGAACATATTGCGCAACATGACATTCAGTAATTATGACATACATGTAAACCTCATTTGCATAACATTGAAGTTTCTAAATGTGCAGGATATACAGGCCTACTGCATATATTGGAATTGACCAAACTAATGCGCAGATTTCATGAGGGTTCCTGCCCAGTATTTACAATTGTCTGTTCCAGAGATCATCGGATGTATATAACTATAATACAAGATATACTAGCAATCAAAGCAATTTTATTTCTAGTGTCCACAGTAATATTAGTAAAAAATAAACATCTTAAAAAAAACCACTGACATGGTCAGAAGTTAATGCGAAATACAAAAATTTACCTTTCCACCTGCTTGAAAAAGTTATGTGTGATTATTGGATATCACAGTACTAAGCTTTCGTTTCATTTTAAACCACGCCTGTCAAATTGTGACCGAATATTGCTATATCTGTTTTCCACTAGAGCAGTGGTTCTTAACCTTTTTTCCTTCGTTACTCATTTCTGTTTAGACCAATTTTCAATTTTCCAAAATCTAACTTATCTATTTTGCTAGTTCAAAATATAATCTATCGGCTATACTCCATATAAAACAATGCTATTTATCAAAAGGAACAATTTAATGAACGAAGTCAACGTTTATACAACACAATTAGTAAGATTTTTTCTCTTGTTTTTTGTCTACAATCAATGAAATACGGGGTGCGATTTTGGAGATAGCGCAACGCAAATCTGAGTCCAAAACTGACAATCTGTTTCGAGCTTTTGTTTTAACAGCAACAACACTTGAAAATACTGATTCACAGAGATAAGTAGAGGGGAACAGATTCAACAATGTTAGTGGTTTTTCTGCAACTTTTGGATATGCTTTCTCCATCATTACCCAGAATTTTTCGAAACTTTCATCTTCAAAGGAAGCCTTGACAGTTGAATCATGAATCATAACCAGAAACTCTTCTTGAATACCTTCACCTTCATTTTGTTCATTCGGAAGATCTTCAACAGAAACTCCGAAAGAGTTCCTTGTTAATGCCATCATAGGTGTTTTGTGTTCAACACCGGAAAATTAACGATGAAATTCTTCAATCAGGCTATTGAAGTGGTCAACAGCTTCACTCTGAACAATGCTGATTATACCGTTAGTCTCATTCATTTTATTCATCATTGGAAAGACTGCTACTCTCTGTCCAGATTGTATTTTTGTTTTCCAAAGTTTAAGCTTTGCAATAAAAGCAGCAATCTTATCTCGTAGTTCCAGTATGTTTGCGCCGACACCTTGCAAATTGCAGTTCAGTTCGTTGAAATGAAAAAATATGTCCGCTAAGAATGCCAATCTGTTTTGAAACATTATGTCAGCAATATCAGTCTTCAGTTCTTGTTAAGTTGAATTTAAAAAAATTCAATAACCTTTGGTAATAAACGCGCAAGCCGAATCAACATGTTTCCTTTTGAGAGCCAGCAAACAGAAGTGTGAAACAACAGAGAATCATATTCAGCATCCATATGTTGGCATAATTTTCGAAAGAGTCTGGTATTCAGAGCACTCGGTTTTATATAGTTGACAACTTTACTAGCACAATCAAGTGCTTGCTTAACTGGTTGTGACATAGTTCTTGCTGCCAACTCTTCTCGACGAATAATGTAGTGCGTTCCTATTACTTTAGGATTTTTTTTTTTTTCAGTATAAGTGTCAAAAAGCCTGATCGCACCCTGAGCATATCTGAGCAAACACTTCCAAGTTTGTTTCAGTCCAAACCTTCTGCTGTAAAAAAGTCTTCCACAAGCTTAAGCACATCATTAGCCTTTGTGGTTGTTTCCAATGGATGGCAAAAAAGAAAGTCTTCCTCAATAGTTTTGTTGTGAATATACCAAACAAATACCAATTGAGAGAAGTTTGCAGAACCAACCGACTCATCAAGTTGTATTCCAAACACAGGTGAAGTTTTGATATTATCGATGAGTTGCGATTTGACAGCACAGGCCATATCTGCAATACGAGATTTAACAGTGTCACTGGACAAGGAGACCTGCTTTACCTCTGATTTTTCTCCCTCACCCAACAAAATACCAGCGCACTCTACGAGACAGGGCTTTATCAGCGTCTCAGCAATGTTATGTGGTTTTTTGGTCTTAGCCACTTGAAGAGGAATTGCGTAAGACGCAGTCACTATCGCCTTTGAATGAGTCTGAAATTGTCCTGTACTGTCCAATTTCATTTTTATTTAAGCTGGATGCTTTCATTTCAAAGAAGCTCCTGTTTTTGTCAATGAATTGCGGGTGGGTGTTCGAAAGATGTTGCTTCTGTTGATTCGCCTTCATGGAAGCATTCGAGAGGGTTTTGAAACTAATGAGACATTGGGGCAACTGCTCATTAACTTTCTCTGTGAAAGTGAATCCATAGTCAAGAAAAGTATCGTTATATTTTCTCTTAGCTTTAGCCATTCTTTTCTCTGCAACTAAAAATTTAACATGAAAAAACATAGCACTCTCTGCTCAACCCTAACAACTCTAGCAACTGTGCACTCGGCTATAGTAGCACACATAACTCTGCCTTAATCAACACACAGCTCTAGGTTGTTTTTCTAGCTTTCTCACATATAGACTAGCCAGCATAGCAGCACCAAAAATCTGTTACATCACAAAAATTGGTTACAACACGAGACAAATCACTACGTGGAAACAAGTCTGAAAATACTAGATTGCTAGAAGGCATCGTAAAATACTAAAATGAAAGCGAATTACGATTAGAAAGCTTAAAAAAGAGAAGAGCACCTGAAACATTGTTTATTATACCTATAATTCAAAACATTTAAGTTCAGCTAATTACCCACCTGCTGCCTTGTCATTACCCACATGTGGGTAATTACTAATTACCCATAGGTTGAGAACCAATGCACTAGAGCATCAGCTGAATCACAGTGTTTTGCCTTGGTAAACTTTTTCCTTACGCTGTTTTTCTTGCTTTCCGTACTTCGTTTGTTTATTTCTGACTCTCAAATATTTCTTTTGTTTATTTGTATCTCTCTGGCATGTTTACGAGTATCGGCGAGATAACCTATAACCTAAGGATTTTGCCGTCTCCCAACTGCAAAGTTGGGAATGTTTTCAGTTATTTACAGACAGCGTTTGCTTTTACTGTTACGCACCTGGGTGTTTTTTTCAGTACACAATATAATACAAACAAACACGTCACACAAAAGTGCTGGCAATTCTTGTGAAAAAAATTTTCCCAAAGCAATTGCACTGTGGGCACAACACTGACCTTGGCCAAATAACAACAAAAACACAATAGATACCCTCCCACAGAATACTTACCGTATCCTTTCAAGAACAATGGGTTTTTCCCTTATAAAAGATTGAGATGCAATAACTATGATGGCAGTCAATCACAATTGAAAATTTATTTCGCCAACTAGCCAGACAGGTTATTGATTGTTGTAACTTCAGGATTAATATCGTCATATAGGCTGATATGTAAGCTGAGTTGCTGCCTGTTGAAAATGTGTAGTGTTCGAAGATAGCTGGATATTTCAATCTATGGGCTGTGAATCAACAAAAGATTTGCTTGCACGCTGATCGCCAGTTTGCACGAAAGGCAAGCAGGACTTTTCTGTTAACCAGTCACACGTTTCCACTCCTTACAGTAGTAGCGTCGGTGAGACGTTGTGGGAAAAAAGTGCTACAACGAAAGTTGTAAATTTCTAAACATCCAGTCACATTTTTTCGCGGCAGTATGATGTTTTGCCCATAATCGTCCAAAAGATTGATAAGCCAATATTTACTGGCTCTGTTAACGGGAATGCAATCCAGAGGCCAACCAAGCACAAAATTGTGTGTTAAAAAAACTCTTCGGGTTTGTTTTTGCCTCGGTGTGCAGGCTGGCAGAGATTGTGGAAAAGTGTAAAGGATTTTAAGCCCTCTCAAGCCAATGATGTACGCCGGGATCAGTTTTGCATATTTTACTTTAAAAAAGTGAAAATAAAACAGTGTTTTTGTTGTCTTGAAATCCTTACAAACACGGGTCAAAATCAAAGAAAGTTATTATCTACTTAAAACATAAAGCACTGATGGTGATCACAATACATTGTATTATCACACATCGGGCTAGAAACATAAATAATGACCAAAACCTACGTTTTTACAGACTTTGAACATAATTTCAGCTCTATATTGACGTTCTTTAAAAAATTAACATTTCAGTGAAAAATCAATGAAAGTGTGCCTTGTTCACACGTCAGTTTGTTTGCGTGTCCACAATTAATCAGTAATGATTTTTCAGGTGCCGCAAACGATTATTCTTGGAACATCGAACGAGGTTGTAGTTACGAAAGCATAGGCAATGAATGCCAAAAGTTTACACAAGAAAGCATCTCAATACAAAGATGTAATAGCACTTGCAACACTGATGGGTGCAATATTGGTAAATTCTTCTGATGAGAATTTTGTATTAATGCATCAAATTGTATTAAGTTTTGTAATTGGAATGTACAATTAAGTTTTGCAATTGGAATGTACAGTATATGTAAGAAAAACTTTAAATCTGTTTGAGTATTAAATGTATATTGAGTAATAAATGTGAGTATTACAACATATTTTATCATACTTAAGTTTACTTTGTATCCTCAAGTTACTTTGGCACGTTTTTGCTCTAAAACGTTCATATTATAAGGATGATAATCACCGCACTGTGAAACGTATGTTATGTTTTGTTGTAACAACTGTTCATCAGTGCCCAAAGTACGATAATGTTACTGCCAAATATAACATTAAGAGTTGTATTGAATGTCCTAATGAAAGCCTACATTACAATATTAGTTATTAAAATGATATTTTTGGACTTATTTTTCTATTTGCAGGCTTATCCAATCATTCCGGAGCACATATTGCAGATCTTATCTTTTCTGTTGCCATTCCCATGTTTGCAATCTTACTGAACATGTAACACAGCTGGGAAAACATGACAAGCACATTTTAACAGAAATCTCGCAGAGGATCAAGACTTGAAATTTTATGGAGGCATTAGATCCATTTCACAAAGAACATTTTAAAAATCCACGTTTTCTTTAAATCACTGATTTAATGCATAACCTTCTTCAAATGTCTTCGAACATTTCGATTAAAGCAAGTTTTTCTTTGTTTCGAAACAATTTCTGTGTTTTTAACAGATTTAGTTCATCACTCTGCGAAAAGCAAAGCGTGTTTCTCTGAATTTACGTGTAAAATTTTTGAGAAGACTACATTTCGTGCATGCTGCTTACGTAAAACTTATTCAGAAGGTTGCATAATGCTTCAGCGATTCAGAAATGCTGGGAAACAGGATCACCAAAGTTCGATTTTGACGTTTGTGAAAGTTGGAAAACTCTGTTTTAATTTATTTCATTTTGCAAAAACATCTGTTGGATTTAGGATTTAGATACAGTATATGCATGTCAAAATGCGATACCTCTACAACTTTATATTTTCAGTTCAGAAAGCAGCTGCACTGGCCACGAATTTGAACGCTTTTATTTCTAGATGTTGAATGCGACTAATAGAACTTGTGTGCTGTTATCTTCTTGCAGGTACTGCGAACGGTATTCGATTTCATATATAGCACTTGTGTGTTATTATCACCATTATAACCACTTTTCATAATTGCAGTAGCACCACTTTGGTCTGATTTAGTTTTCTATTCCTTCTGCACTAAACGGCATTCACCAAAGCTACAAAGGTGACGGCATTCACCAAACCCACAAAGGTGACGGCATTCACCAAACCTACTAAGGTCATTTTCATTTCCGAACTGGTGAAACAGATGGAATTGGAATTAGTTGGCAGTGTCATTGTTTGCTGCTACAGTTCTATGTCAGCACTAACAAGTACATAGCTAGATTTGCTCTCCAGATTTAAAATCGGCAAAGATTAGATCCTGGTATTAATTGAATCCGTGATATTTTGTGATATTTGTGTTTATTGATTTTCATATGCTGTGCTTTGTTTGCTGATGACACCAGGCGACGGTTGATGTACACTTTATACTATGAATCACATTCAAAAAGATTGGTTAAAAGTTGTTTGGTTTGACCATGAAGTCGCGGAGCACGCCAGTAGGCTTAATTGGATCTAGAAATAAAAATCTGGTCAGTCTAGCAATACCAACTTTCCAAATTATGTCAATGAAAGTATTTATTTATAAAAAGAAATGAAAACCACGTTTGGCCTTCAGCACAAAGATTCGACTTTTTATGAGAATCCGCCTGGCCATTGTGTACCAACCCTGTTAAACCCGCATCAACCCCGCACATCCTCCAAACCCCACTTTTTTCGGTCCACACCCGCATCAGCCACTGTGTGTCTAAACACCACTAAAAAGTCATACAACAATGCGTTTCATCGCTAATGGCAACTTAGTGGATCATTTCAACCCCAAAGTGAAACCTTTTGGTCAACCTTGAACGCTTCGTTCTTAGCTTAAAAGCATTGTTGAAAAAGAGTATGTCGTTCACTGACGAGCTCTTCTACTTTGCTGTTCTGCTATTCAAGACATGCCCAGCTATACTAAACACTTATTCGCTAGCAGCGCTAGTTGCCATGAGCCAGAACGTATTTCTTACAAGTTCACTGAGAGCTGGATAGTGGATACTACAATCTGTGGTCTCGCCACCACTGGAAAATGTTGTTACACCCTTGCACCGCGAGCTCTCTCTAGCATTGAATTTTTTACTAATGTCTTTTTCACATGCATTGGGTGATCAATCAGTAGCACGCACAAAAATTCCTTATCTCGCGCCCAACCCACCCAGTTCAACCCGCACTCGCACGCATAGCTCTGCGGGTTCCAGCACCCGCCCCGCAAATGCGGTTACCCGCAATGCGCGCGGGTTAACTCGGCCCGCGCAGGACTCTAGTCGATACGCAACAAGCACTTAAATACTACGCAGTTTCCTTGAAAGAGAACTCTGTGTCAGAATGATTAATTGATTCGGGCGATAAAGTGAAGATAAGTGTAATTCAGGAATTAGCCAATTCTTAAATGGCAAAATCCTTTTTAAAATTCACGAACACGACTGAAATAAAAAACTCTAAAACAACGAGAATGAGAAAAAAGCCACAAGCAGAGTTATAACCTGTAGTTTTATGAATTAAAGCTGCGATTATTATGTTTTGCTTTACAGTTTATCCAACAATCAACCCAGTCAAAAACTGAACGCTTAAGTTTCACGACAAAACCCTGAAAACTCGGAAAATTTTTTTCATGAAAATAGAAACACACATCAAAAGTACATTTATGCTGCTTTCAACGAAGTGACCTTCAATAATTCATTTTGAAAGTTTTTTTTATTCCTGAATTAAAATGGCATTATTGCAAAAAAATAGATGAAATTGATGTTCAACTTGAAACAAATGTTTGTCTTGCATTTACAGGACTGATGTCTTACATTTACAGGATTGTCTTACATTTACAGGACTGATGATGCGTTGGAAAACGCGAAACTAGTTTCCCCGTCAATAAACTGTGACTGATTTACTTGCCGCCATTTTTGTG
>JGI24158J21664_10008754_pt1 | contig 13478 bp, 10 predicted proteins | sample Ectturendosymbi3_FD_21664 | JGI IMG/M metagenome (IMG submission 21664) | reverse complement strand
AACACTAGTCAAACTTATCAAATTTCCTGCGGAACACCTGACGATCTTTCACGGAACACTAGTTTTCCGCGGAACACCGGTTGAAAATCACTGCTCTACGGGTTCCAACGGATGAGCCTGAGTACTGCGCGAGAGAACGTATACGAGAGAATGCCTATTACGAAAAAAGTTGAAAGCAGAGGGCAGCTCGGGCTCTGACGGATGAGCCCGAGTAAACCTTTGTGCACAAGGCACATTCATATTAGCACGAGTTACTGGAAAATGTATCGTTCGTTTGAAGTTATTCTCGAATGGGGACTGACCATTGGATTGGAATTTAAATTCAATCCTCAATGCAAATCCATTGCTTTAAAAAATATTCAATTTGATATGAATTATATTTGAAAAAGTACTTAATCGCAGAGGGCCGCTCGGGCTCTAACGGATGAACCCGAGTAATGCGCGAAATAACGTATTGGAGAGAAGCCCTACTTCGAAAAAAGATTAAAGCAGAGCGCATTCGGCTGATTCCTCGAAAGCAGGGATGGGGGAACCTATTTACCATCACGGGTCGAATAAATTGTGGATTATTGTTGGGGGCCGCAAATAGTAACTAATTGTATCCTAAAATTCCACTTTTATCTTACTATGAGGGACATCCTACCTTAGTACTTGCTTATCATGAGGCTTCGTTTTGACGTGATTTTGTACTCTAAATTTGATAACGAAAATTCTGACGCGGGCCAAATCAAATGTTCACGCGGGCCGCAGGTTCCCCACCCCTGCTCGAAAACACACAAAAACCTAGTGCTTTCAATTGCCTGCTGCAAATGATATTTTGTGACTTAGGTCACCTGCACAATGAACACATGACCAGACATGAAGCAAAAGTAAAGGAACACTGACAAGGCCCGATTGAAAGAGCCCGGGTTAACAACCTTAATAAGAAGTGGGTGGTGGCACAAATGTACGAAATAAGCAAGCTCACATTCTACGATATAAATCGTGATCGAAGACTGGGGCTGAGCCTGAGTGCCGGAGTCGCCACTGACTAAAAAAACTGAGAAGTCAGATTTTTTACACTCCAACTGGAACAATATCTATACAAATTGAGAGCATATTTGGTTTCGGCTTAAGGATTTGAATCGTTCCGACATACTCGCAGCAATCGCTTTAGCCATCCCCAGCCTTAGTCATGATAAACTATGATCGCCATGGACCTGTTCCTTTTAAGAATATTTACTGAACAGTATTTACAGAGAAAAGACAATGTTTCAAGAACGCTCGCGCTTTGACGAAAGCTATCAGTTTCTGTCATCCAACTGACATCAGCTCTTCGCATAGTGCATGCTTTTATTTGGAAGGAACAAGAAAAACATCACCCATCAGTCCATTGTACAACGCATCAAAACTAATTTTATTTATTACTGACAGCGAACAAATCAGCGTTCGCGAATGTTTTGCTTACATTTCGAGAAAAAGTCAAACCTACATGAATATATAAAACAAATAATCTTAAAATATCACAAATATTTGTCTGAGCTTACCTTGATGGAGGCACTGGCAACAAGTCCAGGAAGAGAACATCAGCTGCACTTGCGCGTGTTGAAGTGTTGGTCATTTCATCTGCATAACACAATAAGTTTTTTTCAAAACAAGGCTTATTGCCTGACATAAACAAAAGTGAAGGCAACATAACAACTTTTAATTTTCTATCGACCATGCGACAAAAATTACCGTCAGACTCAACGCTGTCAGTCGCTTTCGATTCAACAGCAGCATCTGCCATGGAGACGAAAATTCGAGACAGAACGTTTTTCTCGTTTTTCCACAGCTCCGATATGTGGGATCTGACGTCAGACGGGGTAAGATCCTTCTTAGAAGTCTCCTGAACTGTAGACACACGCAAATTTTTCAAAAAGCTCAGGAATCTAATGAAACACAGCGATTCACTGACGCCGGATAGCACTGCACAAGAACGACTGGCGAAAAAACAACATCGTCTAATTGTACAGAAAACAGGTTATGTCTGAGACCACATCGGAACAATAGCAGCGGCAGACACGATGCGAACCTCAAGCGAACGCAGAAAGTCACGGACACGTACTGGCGCGAAAAAAGTACACACCTTCATCAGAATTCTCTTGCGTTTCTGTGATGAAAATCTTGCTGTTGTTGGCTGTTGACACAGTCACCGGCACAGCTCTGCAGTAAAATAATATAATGGGCTGGAAACATCCGATCATGACTTATCACTTTTAAATCCTGTTCAGACTAGCATGCATGCTACTAGTCAACTGACCTCACTTGAAAAAATAAGGTTGAATTAGTGCAAATTGCAAAAGTCTATTACCCAGCCGAAACCTCGCCAAGACAAGCAAAACGCAATACAGTGAGGAAAGGCAGTGATACCAGGCTTTCGTTTAAATAAATAAACCGCCTATCTCGCTAAGACCAACACCAAATATTCGCCGAAAATGAAATCCGACCTGAAATGTTTAGTTAAGCATTGATCAGAGGAGTTCTTTGGCTAACTCGCGTGTCCAAGTGGCCTGGTGTTCTGGAAGCCATTGAAACATCGGCAAACTGGGGTGATCATCCCCATACACAAGACGGGATGTACAAACTTTATAAGTTGGTTTTGACCACACCTCAAAAATAGCAGATTTTTTGGCAGAATTTCACTACCTTTAGCAGATTTTAGCTGAGTGAACATTTGTGACAAGATTTTTAGCAGAATCTAGCAGTTTTTTGCTTTTTTGTGACACCATTTAGCAGATTTATGTGACAACCATCTGGCAACGCCGGTTTGCTGTCGCCACTGCTCTTCATAGTCTATGAATTGGATAGACCAGCGATTCCCCAAGTGGGTTCCGCGGAACTTTAGGGTTCCATAGACAAATCTAAAGGGTTCCACGAGCTGTACTTCCCATTTTTAAGGAAAAACTGCTGATATGTCCTTTAACCCTTTGGGCGTATGGCAGCCGTTATATCGTTTGATCTAGCTTTCCATTTTTCCCGTTTTGCGTGCTTGTTGTTGATTTGTTTATGCTTTATGGTTACTTTTATTGTGCATAATTTGGTTTACAGCACGAAACCATAAATAACGGCAATTTGGGTGAAAAAGCGTTTATGTTTACTTGGCAGTTCTGGTGGGGATTCCTTGTCCACTTAAAATAAACTTGTAGTGTTCCGCGGACAAAAACGTTTGGGAACCACTGGGATAGACAATCACAGCCGAAGTCGACAAAGGTGTCACTGTTGGAAGCCGCAGGATAAACCGTTGCTTTTTGTATGATGCGGACGATTTGGTGTTGCTTGCATCCTCTGAACAGGGTCTTCAACATGCAAGCTGTCAGTTATTATCATTGGTCTTTGTTCCTATCCTCACCTACGACTATGAATCTTGGTACTTAATGACTGAAAGAATACTATCTAAAGTGCAAGTGGCAGATTTGGGATTTTTGTGATGAGTTCAAGATGTGACACTTCGCCACAACATGTGCAGCTGTGAAATTGGTGAAACCCTGAATGCCGAGTCACTTCTCCGAATAGCGAGGTCTCAGCAACGATTGTTCGGCCACGCAACTAGAATACTCCAGGAAAGACCGGCGAGGCAGGTCCTGCTGGCTACACCCAAGGGAAAACGGTTCAGAGGTTAACCAAGTAGCAGGTGGAAGGACTCCATCTCCAACCTTGTTTGGTCCCATCTTTGTGTGGAGCCAGAAGAACTATCGTACATTGATGAAAACACCGTGAGGCATTTCTAGTCCTCCTAGGGCGGCTACCCCCGCGACCCTCCTGAGTGGAAAAGCGGGTATGAAAACGAATGAAAAAGACTAAAAAGATTATATTAATAGTGAAGCACGTTCATGAATGCGTTTAAAAAAAACGATGCTTGCGGCCTGTCTAGCATCTGCTCCGACTCAATGGGTGCAAGGAAATGGTTTACGCATTTGTAATCGACTTGCCACCAACTCAGCATTCACTGCGAAAATAGTCACGTGGCCCCGGGCGCAAGGATGGGAAGATGGGCGGCGCTAACCACCCGTAACAATCTAGAGTAGAACGCGAGAACATGTATGATGAAACTGAACCGGAACATTCATGAATGATCCTTGCAATTACAATTGGACCAGCAAACCAGTTTAAGTGAGTCAACTTAAGGAATTTATCTCGCTGTTCATCTTCAAAATCAAGCAGGAATAATCAACAAGTATGCCAGTTAAACATTTCTTTGCAAAAAATACACCAAACTGACTTGGAGCAACAGTTGTACAAACAAAAAAGTGCTTCTTTAGACAAATACTTACCCGCAGTGGGGGCAGCGCTGAACTTTTTTTCCAAGCAAGTGAATGAAATCTTTCACAAGGTCAAGCTGCATTTCGAACGCATTTCTTGACAACCCGTCTTTTGTCGTGTAGCCACCTGACAAAAGAAAATAGGGGTGAACGGGCCGCGAGCTGATGGTGATGAAATTTTTACGTGCTTACAAATGGTAATCTGCCCAAACTTCTCAGGAATTTGTCTACGCGAAACGAGACATTGCAGTTCGTCAGTAAGAGCACACTCGCTGCACGCAGTAGAACTAAGGCTTTTTTAGATGGTCTTCTTGATAGGCGTTATCGATGTTAATTATGAGGTCAGCGGTACAAATCGTAAATGATTGGAAAGAATACCAACGAGGGTTCAACGGGCAATCGGATAGCGTACGGTTGAGTGCTTTGAAACATACATTATTGGCGATCATTCACATGGAACTTATTTTTTTCACAAATCAATACAGTGCATACACTACAATATAGGCTAACGTTAAATGAGGGCAACCAACTGTTTGAAACAGCAACCTTCCTGACTGCTGATCATCCCTACGCTACTACCTGTGCTTACTTCATGAACCCACAGAAGTTGCAGTAAGTGTTTAATGGAAACACGGATTTAGAGAACAAATTTGCAATATCGAGTATCCGTGCAGTTTCTTAAATCTTTCGTTGTAAATAAACCAGCTGATGGTTTGTTTTAGTGCCTGGATATATCTCTGTGCTCGTAAGCACGGTTCTCCTGTCCTCCTGAGCCAACTTAATCAACAATCAAGCAACTACAAGTGAGTCTTGCTCAGATTTTTCGTAGTTAGCTTGACTGTAGATCCGAGCAGTGTACCAGCAAAAGCTGTTTAAATAAGGGAAAAGTGCGTGTGTGAGCTCACTTGGTCAGAGGATGAAGAAGTTCAAATGGCTTTAATGGCAATAAATTGAGAGAATTCATTATGTCCTACGTGGCAGTTGTCTGGATGGCTGGAGATCATCCTAGATGGCGATTGTCCTAGGTGACAGTTGTGCTATGTGGCAGTTGTCCTGGCTGGCGATTGACCTGGGAGGTGATTCTCCTGTGCTGCGATCGTCCTAGGTGGTAGATGTTTGGGTGGCAGTTGTCCAGGTGGCTGTAGTCCTAGAACCAAGTAAAATGCTAACCTTCTTTAACAGATGATTTGTTCTTAGCTATGATGGAGCAATGCTTGGATAACACAGCTTCCAGATGATTTTGTAATTCCATGGCCTTGACAATGTCATCTCCATATCCACCACCACTTTGAAGTTTGAGCTTAATAGAAAGACAGGTGTTTATGACCTTGATAATAAATATCCTTACAGCACAGAAAAGCAACCATTATATGTTTGAGTATGCAACAAATTACAGTTTAAAAACGAACAAAAACTGAAAGTCAGTTGAAGCTATGCTTTATTTGTGCCAACTGGTAAACCCATGTTTTCTCATAAAAAGTTTGATTGTTCAGATGTAAGAAATGGGTTGTTTTACAGAAACATTTACTTAAATTAGCAAAAAGAGGAAACTGGAAATATGCTTTTGTTATAACAAGCTACAACCTCTGATTCAACTTCAACAAGCTGTTAATAAAAACAAAATTTTCCAAGCACAACTGCAGCAACATGAATAGAACCAGATGCTTAACCTATGCATTGAAAAAGCAAAAGTTTTGACTTGGCAAAAAACTTTATCCTTACCTAACTTAATAAGACCTGGTGTCAGTCTCAAGACTCGTGCAAGTCCTGGCGTCAAAGGTTTTGGGTCACATCTCGGTTTCAAAGGCTACAGGTCTTGGTCAAAAGCCTACTGCCTTGAGACCTTGTTTGAACAGTGCAACTGTGTTGCTCAGTAAACATCTATAATGCAACGTGTTTTTTTTCTTTGCTATATCTGCAGGTAAGGAACAACCAAAGCAGGTAGGAAAAATGCCAAGATCCAAAAAAGTTTCAACTTTGAAGTGGTGATAACATTTTTTGGAAAATTTTTACGAAAATATTGGCAAAATCCACAAATTTTCAAGTCTCGGTCTCAAATTTTTTGATGAAGTCTCAGTCTTAAAGTTTTGACCAGGTCTCAGACTCGAAGTTTAGATCTAAACTACATCTGCTAATTACATCAACAAAAATTTGTAATGTCCCTGGATTATAAATCCCAAAAAAACACTGGTGAGATTAATTGTAAACTACAAAAACACTGGTGAAAATAATGTGTAATTGTACCTCATTCTCAGCTTCCTTTAATTCATGTACAGCTTGAACTAAGCCATTTTCAAGAGCTTCCAGTTGCACAGCAAGCAGAAGAATCTTTTTACGTGGTATTAAAAGTTTTTGACACTGAAAACAAGAACCTCGAAGAAGGGAGTAAAGAGTCTGCAAAAAAAGACCAGATCTGGTTTAACATGACTACAGCAATACAATTCAACAAACTATGAGCAAGTTGATTTTGCTAATGCAATTGGTAACAGGTAGTATAAACACAACTTGTTAAAATGAAAACTATACTGTTAAACACACCTTAAAAAAGAAAGGATGGTACACAGGAAGGGGTAACTCAATATGGCCCATGTGCCCAGGGCACTGAACAGATCCTTGACCACATGTTGAGCAAACTTCATCTCTCGTTGAAGCACCATAGGCTGCATCATACAAACCACCTTCAGTGGGGTTCAACAGTGCATCCAAGCTGTGTGGATTGGTTACTTTTTTCACACTCAAGTCTCTGCAAAATATGCAGCAAGAAAAGATATTGTGAAAAACTTTAATAAAAATCGAATAAAATGAAACCCATTTATAAGCATTGATTTAAATGCCACATTTTGCAATGGGCTGTTACAAATGTGTTGGTAACTTACAATGTCTTCACTTTTGAAGCTGCTGCATCACTAGAAGTTTGTCAAATATACACAATGACACCTGAAGCTTTAAGAGTATGATTAATACTGGAGCAAAACAAAAAATACTATACTTCACATATGACAAATTCTTGAAAGAACAGCATAGTAAAATGAGCTAAGCCTCAACAGAATTCTTCAACCCCATTTGCAATAATTTGAACAAATAAAAAACTACATACTAAAATTGAAATATCCCACTGTCCCACGCACAAACAACTTCCAACACTGCAATAATTACAGTAAGAAAAGAACCAGGCTAAATGTTGTCTGCACAAAAGTACCAATTCTTCGGACATAGTTTAGAATCATTTTTTTATACCACTACTACTTGATTAATGAAGCACAAAACTTACAGATTACAGTGCTTACCTTATTTCATTAGCATTGAAGCAAGAAAACTTAACAGATGAAACGGTTCGATGAGGTGTACCCAAATGATGCAGCATTGTTGAAAAAAATCACCTTGACTTTCATTTGTTATAAAAACCAAAAATTTGTAAAAGCAATTCAACTACTGATTAAGCAGCACATCAGTGAACAACTCCTGAATACAAATTAACTTCATTTAAAAAACCTAATGCATGAGGTTTTTGCACTTAATCAAGGCAACAAAGTACAGAAAAAACAGTTCCAGAAAAAATGCAAATTTCCCAGGAATCTAACTTTGACTTCTTGCAAACTGTCACGGAGTTTTCTTTGAACTTACTTTCCACTATTGTTTTCTTTGAACTTAATTTCACTAAGCTCTTATCTACCTCCTCTGTTTTTCATTTTAAGCTGTTTATTGCCAGTGCCGATATCTGAAACGCCCTGCAATCTATTGCGGTTAAACACAAACAAAGGGCAAGGAGTGATAAAGACAACCAACTCCTCTGCCACACGTAACGCAATAACAGGCAACAGAAATATAATGAAATACAGTACATGTCATAGTAGCATTAATGGGTAAAGACAGATGTCACTCGATGATGAGTACACAAAATATGCATCACATCGAAATATTCGCGAAAAGAGCTAGTTTATTGGCTGAACGTTACTTTACCGAACGTTACTTTGGTGTCAAAGCACTAACATTACATTTTGTATAAACTTTAGTGAAATACTACCATCTAACGCTTTGAGCCCAGGGTCAGGTGAAGTGGGCCAAGGTGGCCTAAAAGTCTCCACTTATGACGTCACTCACAAAAAATCTGCACCCCCAACCAAAAATTTTTTTCAAGTGCAGACTAGACTTGCCACGTCTTTTGAGCCTTTCAACAGCTCTCTACCGATTTCAGCGCCAGAGTTACAAGCGCGCAAAGCCACGTGCGATCCGGTTGTTCTGATGCTAACCGCTTGATTTAGACCAGTGATCAAAAGTGTTAACGGATAAGCCAGAGTAAAGCGTGAACCAACGAGGTCGAGAGAAAGTCTGTTACGAAGGATACTTTTTGATTCAGGTCACCTGCAACATGAGCGCAAAAGGCCAGACATGGAAAAAAATACATGAATAGTGACAAGGCCCAACAAAAAGAGCCTGAGTTTACAACCTTAATTGGTAAAGTATGTGGTGGCACAAATATACAATGCAAACAAGCTCACGTTCTGCAATATAAATTGTAATCGAAGACTCGGGCTAAGCCCAAGTCACCACTGATTCAGTTACTTTGCATGACAAGTAAGAACTTATGCTGAGTAAAATACAGACAGATGACACATAAAGCTTTACCATCAACTGTTTCCAAACTCTTGTCTGTGACATGAAGGTCAAAGCAGGTTTCATGCGATTTTCCTGTCTAATACTATAGATACGTAGTACATTTGTGATCACATATCGCTACAGGTGAAGTGCCAAGTTGAAGTGAAGTTTTTGTGCCTGCATGACAACACTGTCATATTTGCTGATGTTTGATCCATTCCACCCTATGATCAGTTCATCGCTTGTACCTTTTAAATCTTCTTGTTTGTAAAAGTTTTAGATCCACCATGGGCTTCATGAATTTTTTCTAGAACACTGCCAATACTCTCAACCACAGACTCCAGTGGATAGCTGCAAAGTATGTAAACTATATGTTCCAGAACATACTCTGCTCCCAAATAAAGGTAAGATCTCATTAATACACTGAGTCTTTGATACATGTCTTTGTCAGATCGCCTTCAATAAGAGAATCATGGCGTCTATAGACGTTGACACACAAATTTTTTACCCCTTTGCTATGGTCTGGCACTTGACAGATTAGCACAGTTCTAATGATTTCATTTATGCAGTAATGGCTTTTCAGTCCATACCAAGAATAATGTCAGCGCTCTTGCGATGGGGTTAATAACACCCAACACACAGTACTTTTGATTGGTGTGGCATGGGCACAAGGTAAAATGCCAGTCAAATAGTAAATGCTGGAAAGAACACCGTGAACAAGCCAGCAGTGAACCAATGAACCTGAGTTTGCATAGCCCCTGCTGATCACATTGCGACTAAATTGCCACTGAATTTTAATTTTATCAAAACCAGCATGTCTTCCACCCAACTGACAAATATGCCACTTGGCATGACCACATGCACAACAACGTAGCAACAGCACTTACCACTGTTGTGATTTAACAAGAGGGGGTATACTTTGAGTAGAATGGCTCGACCTTTGATAACCTATCATGGTGGAGAGAGTGCACTTTGAGTCAAACTGAGTTCCAAAGCCTGAGAAAGCTAATGTGACATGTTGCACTCAAAGTCAATTCACATCAAGTGCAAATTTTTTATTAACTACTTAAAAATTTAAATAATTTATAGTGCTGCTGCAAAAAATTTCCAGAGCATATCAGATTTCCCAGGAATGACATTCCCAAATTCCCCGCTTTGTCCTGGCCTGAGAAAAAGTATCATTACTAGCAAAAGTGAACTAGTATTTAACATGATTTGTTGCGTCTAGAGCTTGATTGATGCCAATATAGTGATGTTGCCGATATGATATCATCAAAATTCTGCCTATATGTATTGGCAATATTTGCTCATAAAAGCCACCAAGCTATTGTTCTGCAAAGTGTTCAGAGACCCAAGTTGTTACTTCGTTTCTGAGTAATTAACGCTAATTCTCAATCCTGTTCCTTACAGCACACAGCGCTCCAACTGCATCAGGTAATGCGAAACATACAGATCACAGCACAATCATCCTAATAAACTACTCTATGACATAGCATTCGCTCGCAGGTTTTTGCATGATCCCAATCTGCTCATTGCAACTTCTATAATTATTTCATTTGTTTATGTGGCCTACATACTGAAGAAAAAAATGCATTGTAATGTCTTTCAATTATAGTTTGAGTAATGCGAAAATCAGGGTATCAGCATCAATGATTGTCAATATATATGATAAAACATCAGTATCAGGCCATAAAACCTTTATCAGTTAAGCTCTAATTGGGTTTAACACTTTGAGAGCCGGGGTACGATATATTTGTACTTTGAAATCGGCCTGAAACCAGCAGCTGTCAGTTGCCTTACCAACACCATAGCTCCTCCGCCGATTGTGCTAGAGAACTGTTCAAACCCTCAAATGGATCAGACAGTCATCTAGTCTGCACTTGAAAAGAAAATTTTTGGTTGAGGGTTGCAGATTTTTTATGAGTGACGTCATAAGTGAAGTAGTTTTTGGGCCATGTTGGATCATGTAACCTGGCCTAGGGCCAACCGCTAGGCCAAAGTACTTTGCTGAAGTTTTCATTGGAAACTAGGCTCGAGTCCAAGTCTTTCGAGCCTTTGATCGACTTTCTAACATTTCTGGTTCAAAAGATATGATCTAAAATAAACAAATTAATTAATTATCTAATTAGTCAAACATTTTTATTACTTTAGATCAGTGGTTCCCAAAGTGGGTGGTACTACCCCCTTGGGAGCAGTGAGAAACTCTAGGGGGTGGTAAAGCGGAAATGGGTGATTCGGGGGGCAGTGAAGCAGAAATGGGCGGTAACTTTGAGTGACCAAATGTCATAAAAAACAGTATTATCAACAAACATGTATGCATGCAATTTATAAACAAAAACTTAACGTTTTGGAAACAAAACAGAGGTGAAATGCTAGGAGATAAATTGATGAACTGCAGTTTCTATCACAAAAGGTAAGCTGTACAATAAAACTATCCTCCTCTATAATGAAATGATTAGGATTGGAATTTTCATCAGCTGTACTTCTTGGCAATTTGAACGCTCCAAGTTTTGGTCAATAACCTTGTCTGTCTGTCACCCTTATGCATAAACCAACATGCTTGATTCATTTTTCAACACACATAAAAATCCTTTTCATGCTAAATTTTTCAGGAAGGCTTTACCATTGCTCAGCATTAAATTATCTATAGCACAAAGAAAAATCATGATTTTCAGCTTGGTTGAGCTACATTTGCCACATACATCAGTGGGTTCTTAAGTTTTATAAGCACGCTGAATCCTTATGTAGTTTTCTAAGCTTTCATCCCTTTCCTAACATGACTTCAGGCTGATCAACCATGACTCAAAGTGAACTTGCTATTGCATCAGATTAAGACAAGCTCAGTATTCTTCCATCCGTTCAACTCTTTCACAACCAATACAACATGGTTGAAAATGAAAAAAACTCAACCTGACTTATGTATCTCTGTAATCTTGGGTGCTTCTAACTAGTGTGATATTGACATTGTGTTAGACCCAAACACACAAATATACAATTTAGTCACAATTTCTCCAGTTAAGTTTTATCCCATTATGCATGACTTAAGCTCAGATGCAATTTATCATATTTGTGATAAAAATTTTTTGTTTCACCGGATATAGATTATGTGAAGCATAAGTGTAGTTGAAAACTTTTGTCTTGTTCTTCCAGAACAACAAATTTGATAGAATCTTAGTTTATTCACAAGAATAATACACATTAAAATAACAATAAAAGACCAAAAATAAATTTAATGAGATATTTGTTCTTGTTTACCTTCCACCACTTAGGAGATGCGTGGCACAAATTTGCTAAAAGCACATTGGACGTCATAATGTTATGATACAATAGAAATAGTAGGCTACAAGAAATTTTATTTATTTAAAAACAAAGCTTGATATGTAATTTGCAAAGCTGTGAATCCAAGATTTTGTGAAAAAAATGGAAGATATTCGCATACCACATATGGAAGACCTTTGCGTACAGTGGGACGCGTACCACAGGTTGGGAATCCCTACCCTAAACCTACCCCCAAAGCTAAACCCTAGGCTAAACCTATCTAACGCCTAAACAAACCCCAAAAAATTAAACCCCAAAGCTATACCTCAAACCTATACAGTAAATCTGAACACAAAAGTTTGGAAGCTTTTGAAAAAAATAAATAAAACCGGTCCCACGAAAAATGTTACCACTACCAGTACTACCAAAATGCAAGACACTTGCTGATGTTAACAGCCAAACAAAAAAACATTCACATAGGGGATGTAGACGAGTCCGCTCAACTACATGACAGTGCCACTAGAGTTGTGAACGGGAAAACAAATATAACACCAGCAAAAATATCAACAAAATACAGTAGAATTTGTCTAATTCGCCATCGTTTAATTAATCATTTTGCTTAATTCGTCACTTTTTCGTCGGTCCCGGCAGAATTCTTATCTTTTGTACACATTTCTGTTCGTCTAACTCTCCATCATCTAATTCGTCAATTCGTCACCTCTTTATGTCCCTGAGAAGTGTTTTGTTTGGCTAATCTGTCATTTGCAGTTTCGGTTGTGATGTTTAAGCAGTTAACACATGTGGGAATTCAAACAAATTATGGATCTTTATCTGAGAATTGCTGCACCTTGCAATTTGTTTATCGAATTTATACATGAGGTGCGAAGCACAACCAGACTCCCCATTGAGAGAACATAGAAAGTCTTAAAAGTTTATTAAAGATTTTACACATGCTACATTCAATGCAGGAGTCTTGATAGAGTAGAGGCTAGAGCAATTAAAGAGTATAATTTGGTAAACAACCATAACGTCATAAAGTTGTATATTACTACAAATAAAAGGACTATCTATGTATACGAGTTGCTATGATAAAGTATACAAGCTGCTATGATAGAGTTTTAACCTGTTTGCCCAATTCGTCACTTCGCCTAATTTATCACTGTTTTCCAATCCCCTTGAGGTGACAAATTAGGCAAATTCTACTATACAATGATGAAACCAGCCAGTTAGACACTCTAGGCAGCCTACATACTCAACTAAGTTCGGTTCACCATGATCATGCTGCTGAAAAAAATTGTGTCAGGAATTTGTTACCTGCGAAACATACCAACCGGCTTTCAAAAT
>JGI24158J21664_10008753_pt1 | contig 13479 bp, 7 predicted proteins | sample Ectturendosymbi3_FD_21664 | JGI IMG/M metagenome (IMG submission 21664) | reverse complement strand
AATGCAAACTAGTGTCATCTGCAAAAAGTGTAGTTTGAAAACCAGAAGCACAAGGAAGATCATTCACATAGATTAAAAATACTAAAGGACCCATTACTGAATCTTGAGGAACACCACACTCAATTGTCTGAAAATTTGATGAATAATTGTTTACTTTAGTACACTGCTTACGATTAGTCAAGTAAGATTAAAAAAAAGAGTTTTGTTTACCTCTAATACCATAATACATCAATTTACGTAGCAATATTTTGTGGTCAACGATATCAAACGCTTTTCTTTAATCGAGAAAAACAGCATATGTGCTTTTACCCTTATCCATGTTTTCCAAAAAACTTTCATAAATGGGAGATGTAGCTAATTCAGTTGATGCATTATTTCTAAACCCGTATTGAAAGCATCCATGGCTTTCCAAGTTTTGATAATTCCTTGGAAATCGGAATTTGTCTGGTGGTATTGACGTTTATTAGACGACGGTTCAGTACGAAACTTTTGCGACAAATGTGCGAGAATGCATTTTGTAGGGGAAAATATTAATGAACTTCGCAAAGATTTTCTATGCCGTCGATTTTGGTATGTTGCGGGTAATATCGCGACATCACATACCAACAGCAGCAACGCTGAAGTGTTTCCCTTGTTTTAGTCCGGACTGCAAAACGCCTACTTTGTACCAAGGCATACTGAGCGTCCGTATAGTTAAAGCGTCCGTATAGTCCGTAACTTAGTAGGTAACAACTTCCGTCATGCGTAAAATTGAGATCGGGAAATAGGAAACGTTTCGCTGCATGAATTGTGAGGGTGGTTTGCAGTGGACTCAAACTTTCCGATTCACGCTCATGAAAGTTGACAGCGATGCACTCCTCCACGAAGCTTTTACATTGATTTTCTGATGGCACATTACCATGCGCAAGTCTTTTGTCACAACTGACTGAAGTGAAGTTTCATCCATCGTTTTCAATGGATGGATCGCATAGTTGAACATGTTCACAGAATAGGTGAATCTCTTTGTTCCACTGATGCCTTCACTTGGTCCGTTGTGATTCTATTGTAACTGTAGTGCGTAGGGCAATAATCTTTGGATTTAATGCTTAAAATATGTAAGTTCAAAATGTTTGCCTGTTACAAGCACTCTTTGCTACTTTTGAATGGAGCATTAAATCCTCAATACAACTGCTTTCAACTAAGCAGCACTCAGAATTCAAAAGCGTAAACAAATCAAATAACAGTACGACAGGTGATAGGATTTCAGACGGAAATGTGATGTTTCGTTACAAATAAAAACATGACGTTATTGCCTAAACCAGCAAATATCATTTTTGACAGACCCTGCCCCCGGAACTACCGTCCACTATGCGGTTCAGACGGTAAAACCTACTCCAACAAATGCGTGTATGATGCAGCTAACTGGTAAGTGATATTGCAATCGGTGATGTCACGTTTTTTAGACAGTTACACCATTTCTGTGGCAGGTATTCCTAGCTCTTGACATGAACGGTATATCGTTAATAGTTTGTTTAAGGAAGATGCGGGCCTTCAGTTTCGTTATCTTGTTGTTGTGATTATGATTTATCTGTGATTGATGGAAGCCACAGAAACCATAGAGACTGTTATGCCCATATCACCACGATATGTCGTCTATCATTTCACGTGTATCTACTGCAATGCAATGTGTAGATCAGCACCAAAATGCAACCATTTCAATCAAGTTTTTCTGCAATAGTTGGTCTTACTATGAAGTTAAACTATTCGTATTGCTTCCTTACAAGAACAAAACCATTGCTTTTTATCAACAAAACAGTCATGTTTCATCAGAAATGAATTATCACGGATGTTTTGCCATAATGTGTTGTCAGAGAATAGTGTAGTTAGAGTGTTGCTTTTCTATTCCAATGATGACGCGTAGAACTTCTGAAAGAGAAGCATACTGGGAAAATTGTCAAACAAACTGGCTAGCTAGTCGGGAATAAGCAAGATCAATGGCTAATGGTTCGATCCTAAAATTGGTTCATTGATCATGATAAAACTATGTGGACACCATTGATGGTTGCTGTTGAATTGAATGTACTAATAAATATATTGATGCATGTATTAAACATTTTCTTTCAAGCCAGAGTCGACGCGCTTTTATTATGGGAAGAACTTGTTGAAAAGTTTTTGTCGAGGAGCAACCTCTAGTGTCATGCATTTTTGTCGTGATCTGGAATTAATGGATGATTTGTAGTTGAAACGCGGGGTCACGCTGTTTCAAGTAATTCACATTGGTTGGATCAAAGCTACTATTCATTAAATATTTCTCAAAATGTGAAAGTTTTCACTCATTACGTTACCAAAAAATGTGCAAAATTTTGGTTTTCAGAAACCAATGCAGACATTTTGTTTTTTCACATTGCCAGGCAAAACAGAGAAAGTGGGTTAGTGTTAAATGTTGCACACATTCGACCAAGCACGGTTGAACTTGAAACAATAACTTGCATTTGCATCCAAATCTTTTGCAAGAGCTAATGCAATGCACGTTTTTTCCGCAGCAAGGATAACCTCTCATACAAGACTGGACCATGTGAGCTGAAGCAAAATGCTCCGAAGAAAAACCAACCGTGACATTTGCTTCTGTTACCGACAATAACCAGCTAGCAGTGTATCATCGCCTCTTGTATAATGCAAACAGATTTTTGTTCGCTCTTGAGTTTCATGTAATAAATTTCCATTAACCTTTTTCTGCAGCGTGGTGTCAGTGGTAAGCACACAAATAAATATTGAAATTTGATTTGAAGTGAAAGCATTTGGTATCTTCAGAGGTACAGTACACGCAGATATTTCAATGAGCATGGCTCCTTACTGCAGCATATTTCAACAAGCATTTCTCTAATCACTATAATAATTTGCCGAAATAATGGACATTTGGCAAGAAACGCTTTCTGTCTTCCTTTCTATGGCCTTCGTAGAAATCGGTGCAATTCTATTGGACTATAGCCGAGGAACTTTCCGCTCAGGTGCAACGTGCGAAAGCAACAAGTTTTAACTTTTCGCTCATAAAGAACCTTTACATTCTACGCCCAATTTTGAACATTTAAAGTCATTGGTGTCGACCTGCATTGAAAAAATCATTGCATTTACAGGTTTAGCAGCACGCATTTAGACCACAGTAACGACCCTCCAATCAATCCTGTTTGTTACTGGTCAGACTGGTATAAAGTCAAAGTGGAAGAATATTCCATTATGAGGACGAACAACCAAGCAGTTGCCTTCTTGATTGTTCCATCAACCCTTAGTTGTACAAGAATTCGTTCTGTGCATGAGCGATTATCAGGTGAAAAAGTGATGTTTCCATCCGAGCGAATGATTCGATGCACGTTACATGTTGGGAAGAGGTTCTCTTTTTCTTCTAAAACTACGTAGTTATCCCTAACAATATACGGTGCAAAAGCTCCAATTGAATTACGACCGATCCATCAATTACATGACGACGCATTTCATAAGTGTTCAGAATTACAATAGACCACTTTCCTTTGTGTTAACAGGCGTGTTTGAGAACAAGATTGAAAGGTTTGCCATTGTGAAACTGCCAAACGGATTTTCAAACTATTTAATCTGAATTTGGAGCAAACTGCGCACAAAACGCAAACAAAAGCGATAGCAAATCCGACTGCGATATTTCCAAGTCAATAGCACCAGGTAGAATCAATAGTAATTTCCCGGAGAACGAAAATGAAAGACACCATGAGGTCAACATGCGTCGTGATCTTGGTACTGATGCTGCCGTCCAAAATTCTCACAGGTTTGAAAAGGTTTAGCGTCCTTATCCTCACAATTGCAGTTCAACGATCCCGACCTGACAAACCCTGGACTCAGAAGCGTTGAAAGTGTGTTGGGCATCCTCGATTGTTTCAGCAAACGTTTTGGGACTCGTTAAATATGGCTTGGTGTGGATATTTTAGTGATATCATATTACAACATCATCGCAAAAATTAGGCTTTTCATTAACTGCAGACTGCCAAACACTTACTTGATATGAAGTAACATTACGAGTCTGCATAGTCAGTGTGTAACAAAAAGTACATATTCGTCAATACGAAATACTGATATTGCAGAAAGGGAACCATTCTGTTACGCAAATATTGGGTTGCAGTGAAAACAAACTCTACGATTGTGCGCTCCAGTGTCCAGGATAAGGCTTTTACTTTGATATTCTGATGGCGCAATTCCGTGCCAAAAGTCTTTTGTCACAACTGAAAGAACTGAATGTTCAGTCATCGAGTATATTCTGTATGTAATGCAACACATAGTTGAATGTGTTTTCAGCAGCTACTTACCTTAAATACCAGACTGTTCAACCTGGCACTTTACGATGTATCAAAAGACATAGATCATGTTATATAAACTCTGTGTTGCGTTGATGCTTTTCAAATCCCTGAAACTCAGACTCAGATTTCAAATCTGTAAAGCCAGTCAACTGTACGGTTGGTTGAGTGATGGGAATTCTGACGGAATTGTCATGTTTCTTTAAATAAAAGAACTCGAAGTTATTGCCTGAACTTGAAGGTACCATTTTTAACAGTATCTTCACCATGGGATACATGCCGTGTGCGTTTCAAATCGTGTTACCTACGGCAATAAATGCATGTATGACGCAGCTAACTGGTAAGTGACATTGCAATCGACGATTTTAATATTTTGAGACAGTTACCCGATGTCTGTGGTAAACATTCCTATAGCACTTGATGTAAATTATTTCGGGAACTGTTTGTTTGAGAACGAGCCAGGCCTTCGTTTCGTACTTTCAGCAATAGAAGCTCAGCGAATAACCGATAAATTGATTTTTGGTGGTCTTGGGTTTACGATTTGTTTGTGTTTAACTGAAGCTACAGGTAAAAACAGAGCCACTTACATTCATATCATCACGATACGTCAGGACATGTAGCATTCTGTCAGGACATGGAGCATTCCACATGTATGTGATGCAAAGTGTGGTCAAGAGAAGCTTAATTTCGAAACGGAATCCTAAAGTTCCTTCGTTATTGTTGAAATCTTGCATCATATGATGAAGTTCGCCATTTGTGTTGCTTCCCTGCAAAAACGAATTCATGCTTTTCTTTGAAAACTCATATTTAACAAGAAATGAATCATCACGATTGTTGTGCAAAATGTGATTATCTCAATGAATTTTGTTGTGTGGAATTGCAGATGTTGCTTGACTGTTTAAATAATGGCTCTGGGAAATTTTGAAAATTAACTACTGTGAAACCTGTCAAATAAACTGGCTACGTAGTTGGAAATAAACAGAATCAATGATTCAAGATTGACATTTGCTTATTTTGCGCACTATAGATAGCTAGCAGCGTATTTTCGATTGCAAATAACGCACATTCCGTTGTAACGTTTAAGGTTGATAGACTTGCTCTTGTCGTGAATTAATAAATTTTCATTGATATGTCTTTCCGCGTGGTGTCAGTACTGAGCACACAATCAGCTAACGAGGTTTGAAGTGAAAGTGCTGGTATCTTCAGAGTACACGCAGATATCTCGTTGACATGGCCTTTTACTGCAGCACATTTCAACAAGCATTTTGCTAATTACTATAATTAGCCGAAACAATGGGCGTTTGGCAAGAAACGCTTTCTGCCTGGCTTTTCATGATCTACGTAGCAATCGGTGCAATTCTATTGGACTATTGCCGAGGACCTTTCCTGGATGGCGCAACGTGCAAAAGAAATGTGTTCTAACTTTTCGATCGTTAAGGCCTTTGCTTTCTACGTCCAATTTTTAACATGTAGAGTAATTGGTAAAAAAAACATGGTATCTACAGGCATAATAGCACTCAGTTGGATCACAGTAGCGTCCCTCCAATCAATCCTATTTGTGTAACTGGTTGGACTGGTATAATGGCAAAGTCCAACAATAATCCTTTATTTCGGCGAACAACCAAGTAGTGGCCTTCTTGATTGTTTCAACAAGCCTTAGCTGTACCAGCATTCGTTCAGTGTATGACCGATCATTAGGTGAAAAAGTGATGCTTCCATCCGAGTTCATGATTCAATGCACGTTACATGTTAGGAAAAGGTTCTGTCAATTCATCTAAACAACCCAGTTTTCCCTAAAAAAATACAGTGCGAAAGCTCCAGTTGCATTGAATTCCGTGCAAAAAGAGTTGACCCAATTTCTGAACAGAACCTGTCATATTTTGAATATAGGATACTACCTTTCAGTTACAAGGAGTAACATTCTCAGTCGCGATAAAAGCTGTTATCGCGCGATGAGACAAACAGAGGATAAAAGATTGAGTAATCCCTGTTTTTCTTACTGAAATGCTGACGTTGCTTAAACCCAAAGAATAGAGCGGAGTAAATAAGTGGGTTGTTTATGGGTCACATAAACTCATACAACAGAGCTCAGAACTCACCGTCAGATGAATGGTCGAAAAAAGAGTTTGACCTAGATTTGAAATGACCGTTTAACAAACCACTGGTTGACTTTGCCCAATTTCGCTTTGTCCAGTTTTGGGACTCTATTAAAGCGAAAAGTGAGCGTATACTTTTGTACACAGCAGATACAGTTGTTTGTTGAGATCTTTTTCTCTCAATCGGTTCGGATGCCTTGGTTTCGGTGTGCTTTCAACTGACGTATTGTAACATTCTCGGCTGCCATGACCAGTGTAAAGGGAGGAGTTGTTGATTTCGGATGTTTTTCTGAGGTTTTTCCTGGCATAACCCCAGCTGAGCTTTCGTCAAAACGTTTCAGCTGAATGATTTCCACATGTAAACATGGCAATGTCGAAACAAAAGCTTGGCAAAGTAAAAAACGAAAAGACCCCTAACGTCGTTTCCGTTCATCGGTTTCCCGCGCTCTTTCCCATTCACGTTCATTTTTAAATTGAAACGTAACGTTGGAAATAGATCTAAGATTGCAAGTTGTGTATCGGTTGATTCATTTGTTATAAACACATTTTGAAAAGGTTAACGCAATCTGTTTCTGGTAATTGTTATGCATTTTTTTAGTTGATGTACTTCATTTTTCAACTTTATTTCCCTTATGTAATGTATTTATAGCTACAATAATTTTCTGTCATCTATCTGTAACTGCTTAACCCTATTGATATGTTTTTGCGCATTATTCTTACAGTTGTTCAGAAGCTTTAACGTTTTTTTGTATTTTTTCAGATTAAAGTTGTTGACTGTTAGTCATGTTTTACAAGAAAAAACTGTTTTCTAGATTTTGTGGCGATTCGAAATAAGATGAAGCACTTCGTTCCTACTTTACTGTATATAATTGAGCAAGGCCTGAAAGGACAATTTCTAAACCAACAGGCGTATCATGCTGCAGATAACGTAGTTATGTATGCACAATCATTTCAATTTAATTTACTTTTTACATGGCAGTCAAAATAATATGTAGCTGATGTCCAGTTGATTACTTACAAGTCCTCAGACAAGTATTTCTCTCGCGGAGTGTTTTCAATCTACGACAACTTATATTGGCACATTTCGAGTTCCATGGTTCTGCATATCAAACACTGAGCATCACAGGGTTGCGGAGTCGGAGTCGTAAGGAGTCAGAGGTTTTTGGAGTCGGATCCTAATAACAGTTGGAGTCGGATTTTCTGTCCGACTGCTACTCCAGATGTCCAATTGGATCATTTTTTAAATCACACGCTTGAATTGGGAATTCCTGTTGGAATGGTACAATTTCTTTTGAAACTTTTGTTGAAACAGAGATTTCTTGCTGTGCACCACGATTTCCATTGATTTTAACTGACAAATTTCATTTCCTTTATGTTAAGGAGTCGTATATTTTGAAATGGACGGAGTCGTAGTCAGGAATCGGAGACGGAAATTTTGGAAAGGAGTAGGTATGGGAATTTTTGGAAAGGTCGGTGTTGTAGTTGTTGTCCTATATTTTAGCTCCGACTCCGCAAACCTGCTGAGCACCATCGTTAATTTAATTTAATTGCAGGGCTTAATTCTTACATAAACATTTTCCCATCGCTTGAATTAAAACCAGCGCCACAACCGATTGAATATTTCCTGCATTGGTGAAATGTGACAAGGCACGACGGCGATAATCCATCAATTACATGGCGACGCATTGCAAAACTATTTACGATTACAACAGACCAGTCACGTTTCTGTTTGCAGGCGTGTTTGAGAACAAGATTGATAAGGTTTGCCATTGTGAACTGGCCGAAAAACTTTTCAAACGGTTTGTTCTGAACGTGGAACAAACTGCGCACAAAACGCAAACAAAAGCGATAGCAAATCCGATTGCGATCTTTCCTAGTCAATAACACCAGGTAGAATAAACAGTAATTTCGCGGGGAACATAAATGAAATCCGTCATGAAGTCAACATGCGTCGTGATCTTGGTACTGATGCTGCCGTCCAAAATTCCTCACACGTTTGAAAAGGTTTAGCGTCCTTATCCTCACAATTGCAGTTCAACGATCCCGACCTGACAAACGCTAAACTCAGAAGCGTTGAAAGTGTGTTGGGCATCCTCGGTCCGGGAAAACGTTGTACGTCGTATTGGGCTGAATTCCAGCAAACAAAAGTCTGATTGTTCCAAGGCGTTTGGAGAATGGACCGTTTTTTTGAAATCATAAGCTGAAGTTGCTAAAAAACGTGATTTGGCTTTAATCTGGCAAACTCGGATCTTAAGTAATTGGCGAATGGTTTCTCACTTTTGATAACATGAACCTTTGCTCTATGATAAACCTTGTTCATTTCATTTTTTCTTACAAACACAACATTATTATCAGTTGAAAGGACTTTTGCGTCTGTTGTTGTGTTTGTCGCTTAAGTGAGTAACTTTGTGTTTGTGGCTACAACACAGCATGATATAAATTCGTTTCAAAGAAGGAAGTGGTCTGGGTTTTACAGGATCCACAAAAGAAACATGATTTCTCGCAAACATGATTTTAATCGCATGGGAACTGTGGAAACATTTTTCTCAGAAAAAGTTTTTCTCAATTGAAATAATGGACAACAGTGAACAAACTGAAATAAATCATTAGAAGTAACTTGTTGGAATACTTGGTAGAAAAGATGTTTTGATATCCATTAGAATAGCTAGATTAATGATTTACCTGTTGTGAATGAAAAACCTAAAGTAATATTTGTTCCTTATTGACAGTACGACTTCAAACAAGCAATCGCTTTGATAGTCTTCTTTTTGCAGCATTTGTAAAGTTGCCATGCCCTAGCAGGTGGCTTTGATCAGTTCCAGATCGACTGCGGATGCGGCGCCAAGATCTTTTGTCACAACTGAAAGAAATGAAGATTGAGTGATCGATATTTTATTCTGTTTGTAATGCAACACATAGTTGAAGATGTTTTAATCAGTTACTTACCTTAAACACCAGACTGCTCAACCTGGCACTTTACGATGAACTGAAGGACACAGATCATGTTTTGCAAACTCTTTGTTCCGCTGATGCTTTTCCAATCCTTGAAACTAAGACTCAGATTTGCAATCTGTAAAAACCAAATCAACAACGCAGTTTGTTGCGTGATAAGAATTCAGACGGAATTGTCATGTTTCTTTAAACAAAAGAACACGAAGTTTTTGCGTGAACTTGAAGGTATCATTTTTAACAGTATACGCACCATGGAATACATGCTTGTGTGCGGTTCAGATGGTGTTACCTACGGCAATAAATGCATGTATGACGCAGATAACCTGTAAGTGACATTGTAATCGGAGATTTTCATTTTTCAGACACTTACCCGAAACATTACCAGAACATTACCAACACCTCAGCTTGCAAATGATACAAGCATTACAACCTCGACAATGCAAACAACAAGCTTGATTTTGTAAACGCTAAATCAGATGCCAAACCATGGTCAATCTTATATATACCTATTCTGCTTTTATGCACTCTGTTTTCATATAAAACGTCGGCATATGTGTAATGTGCAGAACTTCATGGGGAGATGGAAAGTGTAGTGTGCATCAGTTTGATGACTCGATCGAAACTACGAAGCATTCTGTAAAGGATAAAAGTTATGTGTATTCAGCAAAAGCGAAGCAAAGTTATTCAGGTAGACATCATTTAATTTGAAATGAGAATGTACGTAGATTGGCCAATGATTCACATTCAGGTGGGGCTTGAAAGAATATCTTTCGCTTGGTTTCGCAAACAAAAGCTCTGAGGAGTAGGATCAAGTTCAACATTATACAGTAGGTTGTCTGTAATGTGCCTTGTCTACGCCTCTACAGCATCACCAGCGCACAAAACATCAACTTTTCATTATCCTCTTCCTCACTCCTGTCCTGAAACCCAGCGATAAAAATGTCCATTTAGAATTAAACACGTGAACTGCAATGAATAGGTCAGCTTTTTCACAGATTTTGCATACAAGCGTGTACGCAACGGCAACATTGCCAAACTGTGATCATCATGAAGTGTCGAGAATTGTGTTTGAAATACTCTGTGGTCTCCCCATAGATGCGAACATCAGCTGTTGTTACGATACTGATGTTTTGAAAATCAACATTTTTCCAGTTTGATACCGTGTACGTACATTTGTAACCTCCTGCATCTCAGTGGACGGGATTATATATGATAAATGTTTTGATGCAAATGTGATATGCCACCAAACGTATTTCATTATGCAGACTCTCCTGCTTAACTTTTCTTTTAGTAGCATTAACTGACACTAAACTGAGTCACAAAAATTTTTTGAGACTCTCCCTCAAAAGGTAATCTCTGCAGAAAATCATTAATTGCTTACAGCTCATGGTCCGTTACTGGTACGATGACTCCTTTACATTTTTTTCAAAAGTAGGGTTGTTTAAGCTAGAATACGTTGATTTGGGAAAGATCACTGATATATCGTGTTTTCAAGTAATGTCAATAATTTTGCTTGCAACACTTATGAAATCAAATTTGCTCATGCTCACTGTGGAGTGTCACCATTGGAGTGGTTTGCGGCCATCCATCTCTATTCACGCATCGTTGCACGCAGGCCACGCCTCTCTTTCGAGGCAAATACTGCAAAGGTGGCAGGTTAATGGCGACACGCTGCATGAAACCTGTCGTTGCGACGATCCATGAAGGTCCAGGACAAGACCGGACAGATTGCAGGTATGGGCTTTCGCATTTTCAGTTTTGCCCCCGACTGGATATAAAAGTGCACAATATATGAAAAAATCGTGGTCAATCCTGATATCACATAACATCAACTAATTTACATAGGATTTGTATGTGAGTTCCTACTTCCACCCTGGATATATCGGCCATTGTGGGAAAGTTTTTACAAACGTGAGTAGTAAGAATGTTGTTGCTGCGGACGCATTTGTAATGGAGAGGCGTTGCGTTAAGTCTAATACAAGCGCAGCCATGCGGCAATCATTACACCTGAAATAAAGAGATTCTGTGTTCCCCTATCGCTGTTCTTTATGTAACAGGGTGCACCATATTTCTGGTCCCTTTTCTGCCACAAAGCCCCCAAGCACTGAGCATAAACGTTAACTTGTTTCCCCTAAATACAAAACTTATGGCAGCATTTTAGTGACTAATATTCAGTACTACAACCAATCGATTTTTTTCCTGTATGATTGTATAGTTTGCATTAAAATGTACAAAGGTTATTTCAAGAAACAATCGCGCAACTGTCATAGATTAAAACTTACGAGTTTTCCTTCTGTTTCCAGGCGTGTTTGAGAGAAGGCTTAAAAGGTTTGGTATTGTGAAGTGGCCAAAAAGCTTTTTGAAACTTTCTAATCTTGACTGAAATAGAGAAAACTGCGCACTACACGCAAATAAAGGGACAGTAAAACTGAATGCGATCATTCCAAATCAGTAACACTTAGTAGAATAAGCAGTATATCACCTTTATTGGGAAACCAAAATGCAATTAAACACGTCACAAAGTCATAATGCGTCACGATGGTACCCCCGTGCTACCGTGCCAAATTTCGGACAGGTTTAACAAGGTTGAGTGAATTTGTTCAAACCTAGAACAAAATTCACACGAGGCTGACGCACAGTCGAAGTTTAGCTAACTCCCACCTGATAAACGCAGGACTCAGAAACAGTGAAAGAGTGTTGGGCATCCTTGATCCAGCATTATCCTTCTGAATGATTGCACGTCATATTGAGCTGAACAGTAAGCACCATGTATCTGGTTGTTGCGAGTTTTGTTAAGACTAGACCGATGTTTGAACGTTACGAGCTGAGGTTGTTACAAAATCTGATGTAGATATTAACAGTCTAACAAATGTACATCTTAACATAAACACATAAAGATTCATGAGATTCATGTGCAAATAAAATATTCCGCACTCTGTCGCAAGCAAAAAAAACTGAACGTGTATTCACAAACGGAAAAGTGGCCAAGCCGTTTTTCCTGGCCATCTGGACGAATGTGGATGTTGAAAAAATATCTAGTTGATGTTATTTGCTATTGATAAAAATGAAGTAGACATTTGTGAAATCGTCTGCAAATTAACGTTTCTTCCTTGACATGACATCTGCTCGTACAAGCACACTAAACAGAACTTGATTGAGACAAGGTCGTGAAAGAGCCAATGATTTCCGCCTACTTGCTAGCTGGATTGAATGCCATGGAGCAAACGACCACCGGAAGCGATCGTTGCTTTATTCAGGTTTTACTCACTGCAGCAAAATTACTTTGCTGCTTGTGGGAACTTGGTTTGCAGTCGAGCAACTGCCAAAGTAGCTGGAAAGACGTCTTGGATGTTTTGTTGACAAACTTCACTTTAACGAATCCCAAACCACAAACTTTGACCATAAATGCTTCTTTTCATGATTCTTTCAAATCAGTGCAATGTGCATTTATGCGAGTGTATAGTTTGTTTAACCATTAACGATTTCGGGATATTTTCTTAAAAATCAGCATTTGTGTATAAGGTTCATATTTGATATAAAAATTAAAACCTTTCCAACTGCAGCAAAAAAATGAAAAGCAAAGTATAGACTTAAATAAAAATGAAAAGCTTTTAATTCTCACTAATCCTCTCACTAAAGCGGTAGTTCTCAAAGTGGTCGATATCGACCCCCAGGGGTCAATTGGACCATCCAAGGGGTCGATAAATAGTCACGGGGTTGAATGGGGGTCACTGAATGACCAGGGGGTCAATGAATAACAGTTGGGGTCTACTGGAACAATGAGGCCTCCAATTCAAAATTATTGTTAATCGGGCAAGGAATCCAAACGGCGTTTTTCAACAAATCAAACAAAATTAAGAGTGCTGATCAAATCTCAGCTACAGTAGTTTGAAAATACACTCGATTCGAATAGTTTATTATTAAATCATCCCATTGTGATGACATTATGAAAACTGTTATGTTTGTTACATCACAAACAATATTGTAGTGCATGTGTCGCAGTTCGGCAGTTGTTAGACCGGTTGTTGCACTACAGCAGTACGCTACGCAGTAGGACGGATAACAATTTGAGACATAAATTCCTTGTATTAGTAACCGTTGCGCTAGGCCACGGGGTCTGCAGAAAATCATATACT
>JGI24158J21664_10008752_pt1 | contig 13479 bp, 10 predicted proteins | sample Ectturendosymbi3_FD_21664 | JGI IMG/M metagenome (IMG submission 21664) | reverse complement strand
AAGTGAGAAATTTGGAAATCCTGAGAGGAAATATGTCCAAGGGAGAAATTAGGAAGGAAAAATCATAGTTTTTAGTTTTTATTTTTCTGCTGCAGCAATATCTAGCATTTTTAGCAATTCTAATGCTTTTTCTTTTTCTAGCTTGTGTGATAGCTGCTAGCATGCAGTGTAATAACTACTGCAGATTCTATGCTTGGTTGCATTTTTTAATTTTCCTAACCTGTACTTCGAGTTATAACAACAGCCAACTTAGGTGTTGTTTTGTAACAGTGCTAAAATGGCGGAGGGATTGTGAACGCGGACATGTTAGCTGTGTTAATGATTTACTTTGTATAGTAGCCACCAGTGTCTCAGCGAAGCGTTGCTGATTATTTTGAGAGATTTTTATAAATTTAAAAAGCTCAGCAACATCTTGTTGGAATGCCATTGTCTTTAGAGGTAAAGAGATAAAAATTTTGTTTACACTGACACTTTGCTCTGTATACCAGACGAAAAGTAGATGTAGCTGTTGAGCTTTGCATAGTAACTTATTGCTATTTTTAATAGTGCAAAAAGAGTACCAAAAACAAGCTGATCTACGTTTCTACAAAATTCGACAACACGTAGTTTCATACGGAGTCTTGTGTGGTTGATCTGATTGGTAAACCTTTATTTTGCAATGCAACTCTTTTTTCGCATTGCTCGTCTTAGCGATTAACTTTATTGTGATTCACAGTGGGGAGGAAACAAAAGTGCCTGGGGTCTGCAGGGAGGGATACGGAACAAAATATTGTGATCCACTGATCTGACTAAAACACCAAACAAGAAAAGCAAGACCACAAACAGCATGAGTTCTTTTCTACCCTTTCCCAGAAAAAGTTATTTGTACCGGTGGCGTAAACGTTCGCAATGAAAACACTCGTTGCGCTGTTGTTTTTTCCTTCGATTTCTCAAGCTGATATGTTCTATGCAAACCGGTTAAGAGGTGCAGTTACTTGAGCACGCGCCACCAATGCTGGTAATACAGGCACGATTCCCTGTCTGGCAATACTGAAGACTTGAAAAACGGTGCTTGCGGCCTGTCCGGCCTCGTGCTCGGTGTTAATGAGTGGGTGCAAGGAAACGGTTCGCATTCGGTGCTGCCATTGATTCGTCACCATGGTGAAGCATCCACTACGAAAGCAACCGCGTGGCCCACGGCGCAATAAGGCGGAAATCGGCGTCGCAGATCGCTTGTGACATTGCGAAACCAGCATTTCGAGTGAAGGGGAATCGCGCCAAGCGTCCGTGTTATGACGTTAATAATTTTTGTTTTGATAAAGCGGATTGTTCAAATTATGTCGAAAAGTGCAATTCTAGCAGCTTTTGTATCTTCCCGGCCTGGCGTGTTTGCTGGCGAATGCATTATTAATGTCGCCGGATGCCAGTCCACCATCGATCTTGTTTTGAACACATCGTGGTTTTCGAGAGTAGAACCGTGTTGCGAACCGTTCTGGGAACTTTTGATGAGAGCTGTGCAGAATTGTCGCCCCAACGACAACGTGGAGCCTGGCAACAACGAGTGGCGTTATTTCCGAGCAATGGCAAACCATAGCCAAGCACTGCAGGCAGTGTTCATGCTATTGCGCGACTATACAGACGCACAGCCAGCGTTTCAAGCGGTGAAGGGGTATCGGGCAGGGACCGAGTTGCAGGAGGGACGGGGGGACATTTCTCCTCAAGTTTTGGACCAGGGGACACACAATATCTTTTGTTTCCCCAATATTTTGTGATAAAAAATAATGTAGTTGTACAAATTTCGTGTTTACATTACTGTTGAAAAACCCCAGCATAAATCCGGGAATGAATAAGAAAAATGGACATTATCATTGGATTACCTATAGACACAGTGTAAAGATTCACTACGTAAACTGAATTGTCGTGATTGTTGGGGTCCAATGATGCAAGGAGGCGTGTGTTTGACAAAGTTTAAATGCTGTCCCGATGCACATGAACATGACAAACAACGGTGTATGATTTAGGCGTACTTGGGTGTACTTTTGCGTCATTGTAGGGCGCAGCCATGCCAGTTAATAGAATGTCAGAGATACATGTTTTCAGTGGCGTATCTGTGCAAAAGGCACCCATGGGAAAGTGTAAATGTGCACCCTTAAAATCATAGATATAAGCGCGATTTTCACAAAAGATAGGAAAATAAATGTTTTAAAACGGAAATTATGTTTATTTTTGCTTTTGATTTTTCAACAAACGAAATTATAAATTATTCCTAAAGACTATCACATCTATATTATTTTTATTGTAAAGAATATCAAAACATTGAAATATCAACGTTATCATAATTTGTACATACTATTGGCTGACTGATTGCAAATCAGGGTTGCGGAGTCAGAGTCGGAGTCGTAAGGAGTCGGAGGTTTTTGGATGGAGTCGGAGTCGGATTCCTAACAACACTGGGAGTCGGGGTCGGATTTTTTGTCCGACTCCGACTCCGGATGTCCAAATTGGATCATTTTTTACATCACACTCCTAAATTGAGAATTCTTGTTGAAATGGTATAATTTTTTTGAAACTTTTGTTGAAACAGAGATTTCTTTCTGTGCACCACGATTTGCATTGATTTTAACAGCCAAATTTCATTCCCTTTATGTTAAGGAGTCGGAGTCGGAAATTTGGAAAGTCGGAGTCGTGAGTCGGAAATTCTGGAAAGTCGGAGTCGGGAGTCGGAAATTTTGGAAAGGTCGGAGTTGGAGTCGGATATTTTACCTCCGACTCCGCAACCCTGTTGCACCTTACAAAAATTAAACATATTGAAACTGCAAAATACAATTTCTTTTTAAATGAAACATTTAATTTAAATGGTGCAATAAGTTTTAAATACAAGCCATGTGTTACTTATGTTCGAAAGACAATTCCAAAGAAACAATTTATCCAGTGTTTTCCTGCTTAAATAACACAAAAAGGCTAAATAAAACAACACTTTCTGTGACTTTGTCGAAGCAGATTCGCCCATGATATCATCAAAGTCAGTTTTCTCTTTGTCTTCTATTTCTCTACTCAAAGCTAGATAACACAATCTGTCGTGACCTATTGAGACTTGGAAGTATGAAAGGATCAGTTTCAGTTTACTGAAAGACCACTCACAGCTTGCAGTAGATGCTGCCATCGTCAGCATTATTTGCAAACCAACTCGAAGTTTGGAAAGACGCTTTCATCACCATATTAAACTATATGTCTGTCAGGAGAACTTCAGGACGCGTTAGTTTTAAGTCGGCGCCACTTAAATAGTAACATTTTGCAATCTAGAATCTCCTCGTATATAATTGCTTGCCATCTATAGCCTTTCTTATAGCGTGAGGAGGTCTAGTGGTCTAGTAGATATGGCTTGCAAGCGTTCTTGTTCTGTCACAATGTTTGACCGTCGCGTTATGTCACAATACCACAGTTTTGTCAAATGCTTGGTGGTGCTGGCGGTACACACCCGACTCATGCAATAGATAAGGTAGCTGTTTTGATGCAACTTTGCGGTTAATGGTCATATGGGTCGCAAAATAGGTTCAACAAACTGTTTTACTTTTCGCCAAGCAATATTGGCGTCCCAGTAAGTGGCGTCCATGGCGCCAGCCATGCCTGTCATACCCTAGATACGCCACTGCATGTTTATCATTTCGAATTGCATTAAGCAGCTGTCAATTATTTTAATCTTAGAGATGCAGGTTCACAAACTCTACTTTTAATCTATTGTTTGTTTGTTTGTTTGTTTTTTAACGAATAATTAACGTGTTTTATCTACTATGACAAATAACTAAAATTTTGTGTGCTTAGTAAAGAAGCAAATGCCTGGTAATCATTGTAAACTACTAGCACACATATGCAGCTTATGCAACTGCCATAACACCACGGGGCGTAGCCGGGGAGCAACTTGGGTCATGGTCCCCAAATAACTCATTTTCATAATTCGCCAAGGTCGTACTGCGGTTGACTGAACATGGTGACGTCATCGAAACGCAAGCAATAATATTATATTTGTGTGCAAATCACACAAACTTTGTCCCCAACAAAGTCTTCTAGCAAATTCGGTCCCTGCTATGCGACGTGTACACGACATTAAATTTGGAATGTTGCAAGTGCGCGAGAATGAGATTTCACTGCGCAAATGTTCTGTTGTTACTTCGCATTTGCGCACCTTAGAAGTAGCTTTGGCTGCAGTACCATTGACGTGACCCTTCCCCCTTGCCTGGATTGTCTCCAGGACCAGAAAACGCGTTGATCGCGATTTAGAAGGAACCGACTTAAACTGCTCAACTGTTGTGATTTAACCGCTGTATCGTTCCTGGAACTGACTTCAAGTGCTGTGTTTGAAGATCGGCAGCACACGAATCTCGAAGTTTGGAAACAGTAAACCCTGCGCCTTTTTTTCAATAAACCAAAGCATGTTAATGAGCTGAGTCACACTTTTCAAGCAAATCCAGCAACAAACCTAATTGACTTTTAGCAAATGTCGCTTGGGTGTCATTACAAGTTTGACCGCTTGTTCTTTGAACTTGCTGTAGCTTCTCGTAAACAAATGATGTTTTCTAGGATTTGCGCCTTTTTCAGTCCAGATCTCTGTCGGGGACATTCCTCGAACTCTACAAGTTCTTCACCTTTTGTAGATGCAATACAAAAACACTTTTGTTTGGCTGAATTTTTATTTTTTGCGAACCAACGCACGCATTTAAAAGCAATACCGAGTGCCGACCTTACTGGGGTATACATGAACTGAATATTGTATGTTCATAAAAACGCACTGTTGTATATTTACTGACACTGCCCTTGGACTTCGAAATACAGGACCGTCGTTGTCAATGGTACTTGAATCTTAAGGTTATTGTCAGCTTTGAATAAAGGTGTTTGATGTCGATACATCAAAAGCACAAAAAACACAACAAAATTTGTGGAAAGGAAAAAAGCTTGTTGACTGATTATGGTGCTCCTACAAACTACGTTTTTAAGTCCACAAGAGACATTATTGCCCGCAGCATTTTTTGCATAACTATTCAGTTGCACGCAAAGGGTGTGGTAGGAAACTCATGACTAGTACTATGTCAGAACAATGTGAAACACAATTTACTTCAGTTAAAATGGTGCAGTTGTGATTACGGCGTAATGCCTGACTCACTTCATACTGGTTCCGAAAGAAAACACAAAGCAACGCAGTGCATTTGACACAGGCCCGTAACCAGGGGGGAGGCGCCCCCCCAAGAAAAATGTTCGCCCCCCCCGGAAAAGTGTGTTGGACATGGTTTAATTAAAGCTACTGGACGTAGTTCAAAGAATTTGCGCCCCCCTCAGAAAACTCTTCGCCCTCTTGGTGTCCCAAGCTGGTTACGGGCCTGATTTGACATGTAACATGTACTGTCCTCGCGTCTATTCCCATTTAAAATTAGTCTGATTTTTAATCTGCCGGGGTGTGCTTGGAGTAGAATGAACAACGCCATGACAGATGGTTGTCTGATTTATGTTTAGGTCTTTTTCAAAAGTCACGGTCATAGTACAAAAATAACAGCGCAAACAAAACAGTTTCCACAGATACAGGTTAACCTGCGCAGGTCGTTTACCGGACACAATGGAAACAGTGCTTGTTTTTGGATGCTTTGCCTCCTCTCTGTTTGAGATTACGAACAACAATGTGGTGTGATTTTTTGCGTGTAAATTAACTGTGAAATGAATAAGGACAGAATGAAAAAGAAAACAAGTAATTTTTAAATTTTCATTCAGTGTGCAACAGACAGCAACAATAACGAATAATTCACGAGCAAATAACCAAACCCAACGAGTCGAAATTTGCGTTTCATCTCATGAAAAGCAACTTCTCCTTAGTGCCAATGCATCAAATCACCTTGGCACAGGTCACTCACTGTCTCAGGTAGTGCAGTTTCTTGTTTGCTTGAAAGCGTCAGTGTGAACTTGTATTGTTTGTCGGTTGCATAGCAGCTTGGCCAATGGCTGCTGAAAATGTTGCTGTGCGCGGTGTTAAACTCATACATTTTCGGTCCTGTTCTAGGCCAAGAGGACGTACTTTTGAGGTTTCCCTGTAATGTTTTTGAGTGGCTCGTCAGCTAAACGATACATTGTGACTTTTGGAAACAGCAAGGGAGATGTAATCAATGATTAACATTTGTTTTTGTTGTTTACTTCGCTTCCCAGCTGCGCATGTGGCTGTTGTATGTTATGTCGTATGAAAGAAGCACGTTGGCACACGGCTGCAACAGAAATACGAGTACTGAGCAGCTGGGATTCATTTCGTGTCAGTTTCTGTTTTTATTCGCGAGCAAATACAGCAGAAATGACACCTTGGAATGTTTTCTGGAAGCTCGAAGTTCTTTTGTTGCAAAAACGCAACCGTTGATCACATCAGTACTGTAGCTTTGACAACAATTATGTCAAAAAACGAAAGTTTCACCTGTGTTCATTGAGCTCCATTGTTTGTGTCAGCAATGTTTCTTCATCTCAGCATAATTCGAATGACTCATAATCGATGTAATATTCCGTATCTTATCACAAGTTGATCTATAAAAAATCAGGACGCAATAAACAAATAGTTTTAGCTTTTCCGGATCTGCAAGGTGAGAGCCGATGCAAATTTCTGTTGCAATGGAAAGACCTTGATAATTTTAAGTGGCTAAAACATCCCATACTGAACTACTGAACCAAATATGTTTGTTTTTTAAAAACCCTATTTGCAAAGAAGCTACAGTGGATGTTAAAGCTGCAAAGCAAGAAAAAAAATCATTTTTTAAATGAGTGATTAGTTCGCTTCCGTTTTGCAAAAGAAGTTCCAGGCTAAACTGCTGAAACTCTGTGCAGGCCGTATACCCAGCCAACAAAAGCCGTGTTGCTTCAATCAAAACTTGTCATGCAGAGAATCAAGCACATGCCTGTATACCTTGGTAATGACCAAGTTATTTCGCAATAGGCCGCTGATAAGCAGCAAGTAACCAACATTTCAAAGTTGCCGTGGAGGCAGTATTCGAAGAAATGCTGTTAACCTCACACACGCTACCCAAATGCTGTTGTTGTCATATGCGATCTCTTGGAATTGTTAATATTCAAAGGATGCAATTTCCCGCTGTTGTTATGAGTCGTATCAGCAGATGATTTTGATACACAAAGGCAAGCAAAATGCCTTTTTGCAAAGTCAACGCACTCAGGGACGCCGGAACGGGGGTGCATGGCTGGGCAATGGGGGAACAGGTGCCCTTACATAACAGCATCATAGGTAATTTGATGGTTTATCAAGATCGACTTGAGACAAGTTTTTTACAGCTATTCGCGCACACAGAAAATTCAGAATGGTTTTCTATAATTTCTGCTATTATTTTTGAGGTCAACATACTGTAGTTGCTGAACATGTAAATGCGAAAAGAATGACTATTGTGGGTGCGCTTTTACACTGAACTCAAGCAAACAGTTTTGAACTCTTGGTACGTCAAAACATAACATTGGTGGGGACAACTTTTGCATTAAAACGTTTCCTATATTTTATATAGCCAGTGATGACAGTATTAACAGCATGCGCCAGTCCTACTGTCGGTCCTACTGTTCAGCTAACGTTTTCATGTAACTTGCATTACCACCTGCTGTTCAGCTAACGTTTTCATAAAATTTGTATTACTAATCTCGTGCACGGACAAGTTGTGTCGAGTATTTCCTATAGATAATGAACTTTCAAACGTAATCTCGTTTGTTCGAAACTACTCTCAACTTGGTATGGTTCTTTTGTTCTGTGTGCGGTGACTGATTTGTGTCTTAGAAATTACTTCTAATCGGATACTCGGCGAAAGACTGTATCACGTATTCTGCGGTAGAACAGTGGTTTAGCAAGGTGTTGAAAGCTTTGTATCGCTTAATTTCATCGACTGTTTATTACTACAGTAACACTACATGCCGTGGTTACTTTTATAAGTTTGTTTTACTTGGTCTTTTGGCAACAAACATGCTTGTTACGTTTGCTGGTTTTACGGAGTTTTCACAAAATCTTCTAGTGTAAAAAATTTTGAGAGTTGTCAAATAAATACTATATTGGGGAAAAGACAATCACATTGGTAACGATTTTTTTGTTTTTTATACGTTTCCATTGCCCCCTATTCTGTTACTGCCCCCCTACCGCTGCTCCGGCGTCCCTGAGCGCACTCATCACGAAACATCTTTTACTGAATAACTGCTCGAGAAAGACGACAGTGCTTTTTATGCTCATTACTTAGCTTTTTCTTGAAATCGAGCGTATGTTTAATACTCTAGTTGTTGTTAAATTAAATATTGAGATCCACTTTCAATGGGTTTTCGACAGTTGTCCAACCTAAGTACCGGTATAAGCGCATAAGAAGAAACTTTGACTGTATAGAAGCACGCACAAGAGTGCGAACTAAGCAAGCCGGCGTCCTTCAGCGCGAAATACGCATGTCGTGTAAAACTTTCGTGTACTGAGTACGTCCCCGTCATAGGAAACCTCAGTAGGCTCAACATATCCGTTGGGGCGCGGTAGATTATAACTCGAGGCCGTGAACAGTTGTACGAGGGTATGACTGTAGCTGCTCAGTAACAGCGAAATGTGATGATATCTTGGATCCAAACACTGAATTTGCAAGGAGGGATTGCGTGCTCCTGGTCCGGTGTAGGCTGGGCAGTTGCGATAGCCTTCTCTTGACTGGAGCGATTACACCAGCCGCGAGAGCCAATGCTGTTCGACATGAAAACGTCAGTTTATATCAAGCGTTCCCAACCTGGAGTACGTTTAAGGTTAGCAATGAAAGGTAAAATATATTTGTATATTTTTCTTTTCAAATATTTATACAGAAATCAATGAACATTACTTTCAAACATCATTATATGCTTATAGTAAATATATCTATGATCAGTCATGATAAAATATTTGGGAAAAAGTCGATCAAACGAGTATGAAACATGTTCCATGTCAAACGAGTTAGGTACGGCAACAATTAACAATCATTTTGATCCCCCTGCAAAATAGTATAACGACAAGTTAAAATAATTTTTTCCTCCCAAACCCGAAAACATCAGCTGAATATGGCCCTGTTGGTGATGATGCTTGATTGCGTCCCTTGTCGCCCGGTGTGAACGTTGATCGTACTTTTGCGGTCAGATTCGTTTCAAAGACGCTGTAACGCGATGAACGCAGCGGGAAGAGTACGCAGCTATGCTGCAAATGGAGACGAAAAACAGTGATCAAGGAATGTAAATTGATGGGAAACCGGTCATGCCATGATTTTGCAAAAAACAAAGTGTGTTCTGAACTCCGGCTCACCACCGGAGGATAGAGTAGATACTTGATGCCTAGAACTCTTTTTGGATCTTGTTCTTCCTGCTGATGGGAACTCTACTACGCAGGAATAAATGAATACAGTTTCGTTATTCCGCATTCCTCGAAAATTCATTTCTGCAACGCACCCGATCCCGAACTAAAGTGCTTTGGTGGAAAAACACAAGCGATCAGATTTGGATTGGATCCGGAATGTAAATTGCTTCCAAAATTTGGCATCAGGACCGGATTCGGATTGAGTTAAATGGAAACATATGCGGAATTTTTGTATTTAAAAAACTGTCTTTTCTTCCTTTTTTGGACTTTCATTGAACTTGGACCTTACATTTAAAAAAATCTTGGAGTATGTTTGGACTTGGACTGAGTATTAAAAATTCAAGACTGGATCTGGGCCGTAAGATACTACAGACCGCTCATTTCTGGACTCCAAAGCTACTACGTGAAAACACCAGGCGTGCACTAAAAGCGGAGTTGCGGGCCGGATTCCGCTTCCGTTTACGGAGGCGGAGTTTGAGTATGTTTTTTGTTGACGGAGCGGAGGAGTTTGATTTTTTCTGCATTGTTTTTACGAAGGTTAAGTCGCTATTGCTTCACACAATTTTGAAAGTCTTATGGAGTTCCTTGAAAAACGCTCGTTACTGACACTTGTAAGGTCTGAGGTTAGTTTTTGCATCTATTAAGTGTACGCAAAATGTGATAAAGTTTGGAAATGCGGAATCGAGCGCCTACTCGCCTAGCTGCCTACGGTCTTTCCGTCATAGATGTGGTTTGGCAATCAGTTCTCAGTTTCCGTCAGGCAGGTTGTACAGCTGAACAATACGCCCATTAGTGGAGAGCTGGTCATCGCACTCGTACCTCGTTCAGTTGCTTGCTGGTGGCTTGCGTGTGATTGATGGTTGTTGCCAAGGTTCTGCAATGTAGCCTATACGTTTTTCTTGTGTTGACATACCGTATTGTACGGTAATGCAGTACCGCAAAGAAGAAGTTGTTGTTGTTGACAGTCATCTCATCGATTAAGACTTACTTTGAATTCTAGACTTATCGTCGAATTGAGCATTGTGGCAAGAGTGAATCTTTCGTGTAGCAGTACAAAGTTGAAAGAGAAGATAGAAAAACTGCATCGTGAGCAATTCTGTAGCGATACTGTATGCCAGAGTTGCCAGAAAAACATTTCAATAAAAAGCCAAACAGTGCTAAAAAGAGTACAGAAAAAAGCCAAGCCGATTGTTAAAAGGCCAGAAAAAAGCTAAACTTTGTGGTATTGCTATTCCTCTATCACAAGGAATATCATCAGAAATTTTCTTCGAAATTGAGATTAAGTCTTGTTTGGCCTGGTACTGGAACTTAATACTGATGCTTCGTACTGTAGATTTTTCATGGTTTGTGAAATTGCACACTTTGAGTAAAAAGGTGTCACAGTTTGCACACTGTTGAGGGGCATCGACTCGATAACCTTCCGGTTCCTTCAATGCCCTGGCGTCCTTGAACTAATTTGTGTTTTTTTCTTGCTGAATATTAATTATCGCCAAATAAAATCAACTCGACTCAACTGATCCACAAGCAACTTTCTGCACTCAAGCGAAAAACATCTCATATTCACTCCTATGCTTGACCATAGGCGTAGCCAGGGGAGAGCAAAAACGATATGCCCCCCTCAAAATTTCTAGCACATCTTGTTGTTTAGTGCTTTGAGAAGCGGTTTATTTAAACAAAATACAGTTGTTCGCTTCAAGTCAAAATATTTGCCCACCAAAACATGTTGGGTTGGCTACGCTACTGCTTACGATCAGAATCATACGAGCCATTCCACTTCCTCGACGTTATTGTTTCTATCACGAAGACGCAGACTTGTCTGCAAGCGTTGGGCCTGTTTAGTGCTTACAACGCACTTAGACAGTGTACACTTTTCCGGTCATTACGCAGAAACAGTTATTTCGAATCTAACATCTTTCAAATCGTACCAATATTAGAACGCGGGCTTCGGTCTAATATAGCATTCATTAAAAGGAGTAAGCTGAAACAGCAACACTAATGCCAGAGTTGCCAGAAAAACATTTCAATACACTAAAAATTATAAAATTCTAGTGCAGAGTTTCCGATAAAAATGATCATTCTGTGTGCCAAAATAGTGTCCAGAAACCTCTGTGAACCGAAACAGTGTCCAGAAACCTATCAGTGTCCAGAAATCTTCCGAAATCATCTTTAAATATACCAAAACGACGTGAAAACCGAATCGGCCAAAAAGCCACTTTTCGGGTCTCGTCAAGTGTAAGTCCGACCATTCCTACTATTCTCAATAGCGCCGCTCACTGCCTCTCAGCGCCTCCAGGCGGACAAAGAGAATGCTCTCACAGAAAGAGCGCGTTGAGACCGAAGGGCTCGCTTGGTGACGAGCACTGTGATGTAGAGAAAAACGCTCTCATAGAAAGAGCGCATCGAAAGGAAGCGCTCGGTTAGGCGATATTGCCCGAAAATAACGTCGGCAACACAGCAAAACACTTTACCGCTTTAGCAACTTTAAGCGGCCGTGGTGAGAATAGTGGGAGTGGTCGGACTTACACTTGACGAGACCCCAATTTTCATTTGGCTTTTTTTCAAAAATAAAACAAATCGAAAGGAGACAAATTTGGCTGGCAACACTGCTCCGTATCAGTCCAAAACTTTCTCGAACATGATCAATATTTGCTACGAATTGAAACGGGAGTGAGGGAATATTGTAGGCTATTGTGACGAACATTTTTTCGTTCTGTATGCAAACGAGCCTTAACAAGTGTTTACTGTGCGTATCAGCGCGGAAATTTGCTAGCAGCGCAGCGGTGGTCGGCGATGAAAGTGAGCTTGCTAGATGGTACCTCGGCTCAGAAATACGACTGTGGGAAATCGGCAGAAGGCCGTTTCTCGATTCAGCGCCGGGCGCGTTCGTTTACAGCAGGAAGCTCGGTGTTAAGCTCTCATTATCTCGTTGTTGATTGCCGGGTGGCAGTCAACGCATTACCATTCGTTGCAATGCTCACAGTAGGCAGATATTTCCGTTACGGGTGAAGCTGTTGACCAGCTTTCTATGCTTATGATGTGAATTGGCTGCGCTCTCTACGCGTTCCCAACAATTCCATGCCAGCAGTGCAACAGTGTCACGAGTACAGTTATTGGAAAGCTTCAGCTGTTTGGTATTAACGTTCGAGCGTGCAGTAAACGCTGCTTATAAGCATTCAGAGGCGCTTAAAATCAAGGTCAGCCAGAAGTACGTTGCGTTATCAAGATTCCGAACGGCGCCACGATTTGCCACTTCGACATATATTTTAATATACGAATGGCTCCTGCTGTGACCATAGAGTTGGCTTCGCACGGAAGCGTAAAAGCAAAACTGATGACCATTGCTGAACGATAAGCTTGAAGCAACGTAGCGATCAGTCAACAACGAAAGAGCTGCATGGTACGAGTCCGCTGAAACTTTCAAATTCTCTTGTATTGTAGTAAAGGTCAAATAGTCTCTTTGTCAGAGAAGTCAATGGCACGCGTTGAGCAAAAGCGAAGCATGTCTGACTGCGTCTCCACAAGTCTAAACCATGGATAGTCAAAGATTTTTCATGTTGTTATTGCTTCATTGTTGAGCGTTGTCATGCGAGGCTTACAGGCTGCGCTCTGACGTTTTTCAATTCTTATTGATTTCAAACGCCATTTTCACCTTTCAACTTTTTTACACTGCCCAACGAAAAGGTTCTTCGAAAAGACTTAAAATAGCAAGAAAATATTTGGGATTTTTTGTTTTTGTTCTGATTGCAACGTTTTTCAAACGCAGTAGAAATATGTCACATTTTTGGGAGAACTTGTCGCTGATCTTGATGAGCATGTGTCGTTGGGTCGTTGCCAAGGGCATACGCAAGGGGGTTGGGGTTACAACCCTCCCCCTTGAGCTTCATATTTTACAAAAACTTTATTACCTTTGCAAAGGAAATTAATTGTTTTCGCATACTTTTTGCTTGTTAATTTGTCGTCTTAATGCAAATACCACGGAATAAATTTGCATGCAAATTTCAAGGAACATTGTAAATCGGCTAAAAAGTAATAATTAGGTGTTGGTGGGAATCTGGGTTATCGTCTGCGTCCAGAAACCATCTCACCACTTTTTGCAGACCTTTCGTCCACTACGCATGTTTAAGATTGTGTTCCGCGATAGTTCA
>JGI24158J21664_10008751_pt1 | contig 13480 bp, 7 predicted proteins | sample Ectturendosymbi3_FD_21664 | JGI IMG/M metagenome (IMG submission 21664) | reverse complement strand
GACGAGAGTGCAGTAGGCTTGACAGAAACGAACTAAACGTAAAAGATAAACACTAACCCTAACCTTAACCCTAATCTAACCTAACCCTAAGCTTACCTGACCTAAACCTAATGCTAACCTAGCCCTAAGCTAACCTAACCCTAACGTGATACTAACCCCTAGAGGTAACACGTAATCTTGAAAAAAATAACATAATTGATAACCAATTAAGAAAAGGCAGTGGCTACAGGTCTGGTAGCGGACCTTCATATTTGAAAACTTTTCATCCGTCACCTGCAACATGATGGTAGTAATATACGACGAATAAGTAGTAGACTGCAGTAGGCTTGGTAAAAACGTACTAAATGTAAAACTTAAACCCTAAACTCTAAACCCTAAATCTAAACCCTAACCCTAAACCCTAAACCTAACTCTTAATNCTAACCCCTAAACCTAACACCTAAACCTAACTCCTTAACCCCTATACCTAACCCCTAAACCTAACCCTCAAACNTAACCCTTAAACCTAATCCCTAAACTTAACCCCTATACCTNACCCTAATACCTAACCCCTAAACCTGAACACTAAACATTAATAAACCCTAAACCTAAACTGATTACAGAAATCAGAGACAGAAATCAAGATTACAGAAATTGAAAATTACAAACTTAAAGATTTACAAACTTGTGCTCAATTTTTGTGATTGAGTTTTGATCTTAGCAACAGTGCGTAATTTTTTCTTTTTGTTTCATATGTTGACTTTTGCGCAGGACTGAAGATGTGTAACACATGAAACTAGTTTCCTTACGCAATAAATTGCGATCGATTTGCTTGGTGTGGGTCACTGCTGTGGATTTACAAATATTGCTTTCAACTAGTTACAATTGAAACTACTGGTGTATATGGCAAGTCTACCAACCTTTCTTTGAGCAGCCTCATAAAGAAACTCATTGTAAATATGTCTGGTGACCCCAGAGAAATACAGTGGCTCCACTAACGCCTATCCCTATCTGTGGCTAAAGGGAATAGTTCTAGCATATTATTGGCCTGTGTGCAAGTTTGATCTGATAATTGGTTGTTCCAAGCAGGGATGTGCATTATGGAACATTTCGAGGTTCTGGTATATTCGGGAATCTTTATTTCGAATCCAGAATATTGAATCCTATTCCAGAATAACTGTGGACTTGTGAAGCTCTATGCATCGGTGTACACCTTCTGGCATGCACCTGACCTGCTGCAGCTGATGGCATTTACTGTTTTCAGCTGTCCACTTTAATTGCCACCATTATTTGGAACTACCAATTTCTCATATTGCACGATCACTGGTAGTGGTAGAGACAATTGTCATAAAGTTTTTTTGCTCAAGGAAATGTGAAAATTTTTGTTGGAAAAGACCAAGTAAAAAAAGTTATTTTGTGTTAAACAGCAACCGATTGTACTGTACCTTACAAGGATGACTCTAGTTATAGCAGAACAGTTTAAATCAGGGGTTCCCAACCTGTTTTTGACCATGTACCCCTTCAGCATTCTAACAGATGATAATGTACCTCTTCAGCATTTCGAAAGATAAGCATGTACCCCTTCTGCATTTCGACAGATGAACATATACCCATAAATTTTGTTATGACAAATTATTTTATCATGATTAATCATAGATATATTTAAATATAAGCATATAACGGATTTTGAAAACAATATTCCCTGATATATATATAAATATTTGGAAATAAAAAGTATGTAAATACATATTTATCTTCTAGTGCTAACATCAAATGTACCCCTTCGGATAGCCAAATGTACTCCTAGTGGTACATGTACCCCAGGTTGGGAACCTCTGGTTTAAATGTATAAACCACTTTACCACATACGATTCTGGAATCCCAAACTAAAATGATTCTTAGGTAAAGAAAACAGTCTCACTAATTGCAAAATGTTTAACCATTGATATCAGCTGGATATTTGCATAAAAATATTGTTTTCATTGGTAGATTAGTATCACAATTGTATATTTCATTTCAAAGAAATGTAAAGTGCACTAGACAGATGATAGCTGCTGTGCCATTAATTTGACTGTCCCTGTGGGGATGGCCAGAAAATGAAATTACCACTCACACTGAGATGCTAAAATCAACACAGCAGGTTCAACCTCAAGCAGAAAATTTATAGATTCAACTGATTAGACGGCAACTTTACTAACTACAGTAATTGGCCCTACATAACAAAAAAAATAAGTTCTTGTGTCAGTAAACCACTTTTGTTGTGTTCGTCATTGTCTAATCTCAAGGAAAGTACACAACAGGTTTGAGACATAAACATGTTAATAACAACTGCATTACACTGTCGTAAGCAAGCAGAAGAATCATCGCCGCTGGTGTAAGAAATGTTTCACAACTGACACAGACGATTATTACGTCTCACAGTGCACAGGTTAAAGATATCATGCAATGCACGCCCCATAATAACTTTGTATTGCTTTTTAATTGATGACCTTTGGTCTGTTAAACACTACAGGATTTCAGAATTTAAAATATAAGGATCAAGGGATTTTTAGAACATTTACGAGCACTTTTGTATCCCACAGTTCTAGAATTCTCCGTGTTTGGCATCAAGCTACCAGATAACAACAGTGTCAGTAACAACATAGCAAGCATGTGGACAGAAATAGAACAAGTCAGTAAACTTGTGGATATTTGTCTCATATGGATAAGTGCATATTCCAGTTAAACACATAAAAAAACTTGGCAAATTGGCTATTTGATTAACTTTTTTCGTCTGATAAAAATGTTATAGTCTCAGCCTAGTAGAAAACATTTGATAAAAAAAACTGCAATCGCCCAAAGTTTAAGAACTCTACTCAGCGATCACACTATCTGCTAATTAACTTGTTACATCACTATACAGTTCTGTGAGCTTTTTGTTGAGTGTCTCTTTTATTCTCTTGCTCAGGAGCGTAGAGAGTGCCACCTCAAAATTTATTGCAACTGCTAAACTTGTTGAAACCATTTGTTTTGCCGACTTTGCAATTGTTTCACGTTTATTTAATCCAAAGTTATTGTGAATTTAAATATTCGAAAAAACTCTGATTTTTGGATTCGAGTGCTGAAGGATTCAAATCCATAGGATTTGATATTCCAACATATGCATCCCTAGTTCCCAGTGTACTAACCAGCATTATTGCCTACCACTTTCCATTGTTGTTTCGATGCAGAGGTATTTCTTTCCAAATGGTTAGGCTTATTGTAAGTTTTGTTGACCTGTTGTGCAGTGTTACTTCACTCATTGGTTAACTATGTTTCTAGAATAGCTAAATTCAACTCAGCATACTGAATCCTGTTAATGCTTTTTCCTACAGTACAATGAATTTCAATTAAACTATTATAAAAAAGGAACTGTCTATTTTCCCACCAGCGGCAAAAGCTCTTCTGCAACTATTCTGCTATTCGAACCATATTCAGCTTTGTTCACATATAATGCTGAGTTTGTGACACAAGTAGTACGGTGAACCTAGTTGAGTAGAATGTCTATTCCTGCTGTGCAAGTGGTCGTCGGTTCGTCACTTAGCATTGTTTCTTTGGTTTTGCTTTGCTAGTAGAGATGACACTTTGGCTTTTAATGGGAGTGCTTTTTTGCACTATTGAAAAAGTTTGAAAAACCTGGCATGGCTTTACATTTGAGGTTAGGGCGTAGGGCAGTGGTTCTCAAAGTTGTGTCTGCGAAGCTGTTTTAATAAGGCCATGTTATTAGGGATTTGTTATGAATGCACATTTCAAGTGCAGCATTGTGTCTTTTGTACCAGCATTGTGCAATGCTGCTTTGTGATATCATAAGTAACAAGATTTGCATGTTGATTTGTACTGAATTGTAATCGACTAAAATTTTGATGTTACATTAGCACCATATAATAATAAGCACATGCAGGCCAGGTTTTGAGACTTTGGGTGAAAATGCATTTTTAGGGGAACACAATTTTTATTTTTACTATCTTTTTTAATAAACATTTTTCTGAGCACAAAACAAATTTGGGAGATACTTTTCCTGCACTTTTCCCCCTGACTATGTGCACGTCACAGATGGGCACTGGATTTGGACTGCATCCAGACTATAGTGATTTTTTTATATGGATTGGATCCAGAGTGTAAATTTTCTCAAATTTTGGATTATGACCAGATTTGCACAGAGTTAATTAAAAAGAACTGCAGCATTTTTTGTCATAAACAGCTGTACTTTGTTAATTTTTTGGAGTTCATTTGGACTTGGTCTTCAGATTGTTTAAAATTTTGGACTATGGTTTGACTTGGACTGAGTTTTAAAAATTCAGGATCTGGATTATGAAATATGACAGCCCTCTTCTGTTTGGAGCTCATGCAAAGGCAACGAATATGATGCATGTCATTGATAAATGATGGTCAGCTGTGCTACGTGGATGTGGATGTTTGTAAAAGTTCTAATTCCGTTTCCAACAACCTATGAATGTGGGACAACTTTTTCCATATTACACAATCTGAACATGATTAAGAAACAGATTGGATGTGACACACGACATGAGTGTTGCACTTTCCAAAACAGAACTCAAGATGGAAGCATTGGGGCAAGTGAAATAGGGGCACCCATGCCATTGAACTGTACTCATTACAAGCAAAAAATCTATGCTTGAAAATTATCATTTGGTGTTGCTTGCCTTCAGTTTGATAGTGGACTAAAAGACATTGAGGAATTTTCAAGTGGAGTGTTATGCCAGTTTTTATAAAAGTTTGAGAACCACTGGTTTAGGTTTAGGGTTTTAGGTCATGTGACAAGGATGATGACCAATTCAACCAATTGGGTTCGGCAAATGACAAAAGAGCTCCAGCAGTGCTGTTGCTGCTGGCGGCAAAATAGACACTGGCCAAAAAAAGGTTGGCTGCTTAAAAACTAAGGAAGCCCACACAACCCACTTTACTTGATCTGGCATTGGCAATTGACATAAAATAATTTATTGTACACAAACAACACATTTTTGCAACATTGAATCACAATTTTGTTGCAGTGATGCACCAATCAAGGAAAAAGAGCTCTGTTGTGGAAGGCGAGCTTTTGAGTACTTTTCAGAATAAAACCAGATTTTGTAAAGGTGTGCTTTAGACCTAATCAAACTAGCTACTTGGCTAGTTGACTAGTAGAACTACTTATTTAGATATATAGTTGTATTGGTCATATTATTGAAAAACTCAGGGAAAGATTTTCAGGTTATCACTGGTCACAGCACATTTATTACATCACAATCAGTTTTTGTTTCTACAAACGTGGTGCTGAAAATACATGTAGCTGGTCAAACACTCAGCAAAGGCACTGTCTCAACAACCATATCCAGAAATTCTGGAATATTTGGGCTTGTTATAATAGGCTGCTTTGTGAGAAAATGCATGAAAGATGTTGTCATTATGAGAATCTTGCTATGAATCACCAGCAGTTTGCTTACCTGAATGTACTGGAACTGTAGGTAAAAAATTTCAGCAGATGTTGTATTTATATTGTTTCGGGTTACAGTCTTATATACTTAACAAACCAAAATAAATTTGTATGCTGGGTTGCGGGGTCAAAGGTTAAATGTCCGACTCCAACCTTTCAAAAATTTGCAACTCCAGACTCCAAAATTTCCAACTCCCAACTCGGACTCCTTAACATAAAGTCAATGAAGTTTGGATGTCAAGAATTTTGTAGCATCTAACACTCAATGAAAATCATGGTGCACCCCAAGAATTATCTGTTTCAACAAAAGCTTCATAAGAAATTGTACCATTTCAACAAGAATTCCCAACTTGGGAGTGTGATGCAAAAAAAAGTAATCGAATTGGACTTCCGGGGTCAGACAAAAAAATCTGACTCTGACTCCTAGTGTTGTTAGGAATCCGACCCCACACAAAAACCTCAATTCCTTTTGACTCCGACTCCGCAACCCTGTTTGAATGTAGTGCAATCACAACTCTTTTGTATATATGTACTGCAAATATTATGATTGTCTTTGCTCTTGCTTTCTCTGTTGATACTACAATCTAACTCATGGTTTCAAGGTTTACAATTATTTGGATTTTCTTCTTAATGCTCAGAGTTGCCTACATTATATTATTAGAAATTTTATCTGTTTGGCAGATGTTTTTTGATACAGATTTTGGGTTGGCTTGATTGTAGACATGATAAAAAGTTGCTGGCAATGCTTTCATTTTAGCTAAAAGCCCTTGGAAGTCTTGTTGTAGAATGAAAAAATCAAGCTATGATGAGTTCCTCATTGTGAATAATCATTAGGTAAAATGCACAGAGTGTTGTAAACGAGACTGTAGATGTTGGCTTTGATTAGTATCAAATCATTAAAGTTTCTTGTGGTGGATGACATATATTCAAAATGCATAATGAATGTAGATGCCGTCTTTTTTCAAATGCTGATGATAATTTTTCATTTCAGAAATGTATGTTACAGGTTGCAAGATGACATTGCCAGTTCAATACAAAAAAAGTCAGGTATGGGGAAAGAAACCAGTTCACACTGTACATGTACGAAATATAAAAACAGCTCAAGCTCTCAAAAGATACTTGGACCTAACACTGCATGGGAGCAAAAGAATTCTTGCTGAAAGTGGCAGAAGTGGTTGGTCTGCTGTTTTTTCTTTGCACCAAGAATTTATTATAATCTGCTCAAGCAAGTGATAGAGAATATTTTTCTCATTTGATGTAATGTGTAGTTTTAAGCTGCTTTTTTATTTTTTTGAAATTTGTTTTGCAAAATGGTAGAATGTTGTAAAATGGTTGAATGTTGCAAAATGGTTGAATGTTTGCAAAATGGTTGAATGTTCCCAGTTCTACATTTGTTCTTGGAGTTTGCATAGAGCAGTGCTTTTCAACCAGGGTTCTGCAGAACCTCAGGATTCCACAAGTTGCTGCCAGGGGTTCTGCAGAAACAGATCAAAATTATCTGGAACGAAATTTGCAACCACGGTTACATGCGCTTGCAGCAATATAGACACTTGGATCATTGCATAGGGTTCCATGAGCAACGCCAACATTTGCGGAAGGTTCTGCAGCAAAAAGGTTGCAAAACACTGATAGAATATGATTTCAGTGAGTCATCTTATCATTGGATGTTGAAAAGATTTTTATTTGAACTGTTTTATTAGTGATCAAATTAATCTAGAATGTTGATGAGTTCTAATTTGGTTTTCAAATCTTTAACTGCCTACTTGGTCATGCATCAAACATTGAGTGCACTGTTGGCTTGGGCTTTATCCTACATCAGATTTAGCATGAAAAATGTCTTCAACTGGTCTTGCATCAGATTATTGTGGTGAAGTTTAATACTGCATTGCTTAGCCATTTTGTGAAGAGTTTATAGTTTTCAGTCATGGAAAATATTATCTAGGAGTCCAGTATTTTTAACATTTTAGCAATTGATGGACAAAGTAGATTTCAGTGTTACACTTGTAAATAATGGTAGTTGATACAATGGGCCTAATGTTACATGCCACATAGAAAAGGCCTGTCTTCCATCATGTTCCTGCATTGTTGAGGTGTTTTGTCAATATATGGCTGCCATGGAAAACTTGTTCTTTCTTTGTTTCATGGTATAGTTGCTTTAAACATTCACTTTGGTTGGCTTGCTGGGACAATATCTTGATGGTATCTCTTTGGAAAAGATCTAGATGAGACTGTACTTAGCAGTTGTAGATAAGCTGTGAGTAGCATGCTATTCAGAAGCAATGTTTGGTTAGCATAACTTGTATAGCGTATGTATTTATGTGCTCATCACTGCCTACTTGGTTTTGCAATGACGGTCTTGCTGCCTCCTATAAAAGGATTGGTTCCAGTGAATGGTTAGTAAAGCAATGGTAATGTGGAAATAATTGAGAAAAATAAGTATATAATGACACTATATCCATTCCCTGCAGTCTTCAGTTTTCAGTATTAGTGATGTCAACTCTGTGCAAGGTGGTGTAACATGTAATTGTTTCCATTGTATAGTATATATTCTTGTTGGTGTGGTTAATTGTTAATGTTGCAAGCTCTGTTGATGTAACTGCTCTCAGGTGTTCTTGACAGTTCCATTCAGCTTATGTTTTGTCAACTTGTTGAATGTACCATGTATAACAGCAGCTGTGCATAGTTGTTTGATCTCTGGTACGTGATACTTTATCAAAAATTTAAAATTTGGCCACTTGCTGAAGCATTATGTTAAAGCTACTGATAGCTTTTGGGTGACTGCTAGTATATTCTCTACATTTCAATTATTTTGATTTACATGCTGATGTTGATTTTGCCACATAATCTTACATAGATACACCAGCGCTTTGACACAGTTTTAGCACATAGCTAAGCTAAACGTTTTATTTCTCATGAAGGTCGAAAAGGTCACCCTCCGTCGCCGTATACGTTTGACAAACCGGATGTAGAAAGTTCTGTTCGTGATGCTTTGCTTAGCAAGACGCAAGAAGCTGGATTTCACAGAGCACCAGAATGGATTAATGAAATCAATTCTAAAATCCAAAATCACAATGGTGAAGCACCAATGTTCACAGAAAAGTTTCTTCCAACGTCAAAGGTGAGCTTCTATGTCTGCTGCAGAATTAAAGGGTCGATGAGTTCATATGTATCATTTTTTTTGAAATTATAGCGGCTATAGGTGGAACACTGGGTTAAGCATTTGCAACTAAAGCTGGGCGGGTTGGACTCGATTCCTGGATGGGTTGGACTCGATTCCTGGGTGGGTCACATGTGAAAAGGTCACTCGTGACACTCCAAAAAGGATATAGCGAATGAATTCTACGTTAACCAGAAGTGAACCCGATCAGGAGGTGCATACACTTTCTTGAACATAAATTAAATATCTGCTAATGGGCAATTTATTCAAGGTGAAAACCGTTTGAATTTGAAAAACGTTCCGTTTGAATATTTGAATTTAGAGTTCGTGAAATATTTTCAACTTTCATGGTCTGTTGTGGAAAAAAATATTTTGAAATGTTTAACTAGAGCTTATCCACCATAGCTTGATTCATAAGATTTTAAATTTTTTGTGACATGCACTTGTCTGCCTTAAGTAAACCTTAATTACTTTACTTTCAGGACGAGCAAAGACAACCCCCAGGTTCTCGACCAATGTCGGGGCTGTCAACTAAAAGTGCGCCCATTGTTATTGACGGAGAAATGTACTACAGGCCTAGTAAGAAACACTCATTTTTGCAGGTAGACAAAAGCCTTTTTCTTTTTTTCTCTTTAGGATCCTTTTAAGTTGTATTCACTGGTTAGTGTTTTATTTAGCAGTTACTGCTAGTCTGCTCTTCTGCGATAGATGTGCAGTAGTGTTGTTCTATACCAGGCTTTAGACGTACTTCTCCAATCAGTGAACAGGCTTGCTGAATCGTATTGTGATAACAAGTGCTTTTGCACATTTCAAATTACGCTGCACTGTGGCAATATTTTGGTTTGCACCCACAGTAAATGTTCCGACAGCTGTGACATCCGTACATGGGCCAAATGTACGAGAAATGTATGCAGTCGCGATCAGTAGCTTTTGCTGATGTTCGCTTCACTGTGTACCATGGTTTAACTTATCTGTCAGGCTTGGCCAAGGTTTCCTTCACTTAGTTGTACCCGGGCAAAAGTTTGAGTAAAACTGGAGGAAACCGGAAAAAAACTGCTTTATTAAAATTTATATATGTGAATGAACTTATGATTACTGCTTGTGAATGTTTATTACCATCATATTTTGAATGATCCTATTAAATTTCCTTTGCTTATCGTATAAGCAAAGAAAAATGTTTGCTGCGATTCACTAGTCTAACATCTAATGAATAAAGTAGCATGTAGTGCAGACAACAGCAATAATAGATAAAGTAGATGCATACTTTCATCATTAGTTGACGCAGACGCATAAAGCCAGGAAGCATCGAAGAAGATACGTTTTCAAGTTAGATGCTCCCTGTGCTTAAATCTGCAGTCAACAAACGAAAATGTAAACATTGAATAGAATAAATAGAGACTAAGAGCCGATATAATCTCAATCATTAATGACTCTTCAACAGTCTTCATCATCTAAATTGAGCAGCCATGCATCTGAAGTCTCAGATTCTTTCCATCCAAAGTGTGTGTAAACATGCACTAATTTGGCAACCCTCTCACAATCTGTTTCTTTGTTGTGTGTGGATTAAAGCCATGCTACTTTACTAGCGAACAAGGTTTGTCGCGGGGTGTGGTAATTAGCACAAGTTTCAAAGGTTTCCTCCAGTTATCCCAGCCGGGAGGAACTGGGGAAAACCTCCCAGAGGTTTCACCCCACCAACCCTGTGTTTAGTCCATGTAATAGCCGCTTGCTGTTATGCTTTTTTCATTGAAAACCTGCCACACGACAGACGCTTAGTATTTGTGGAATGGGAGATCAACAGAAAAGTTTCGGGCGCCATAGTCACAGTATGATCATTTAAAACTTGCTGCACTATATAAAAGTATTCGGTTGAGAATGTGCAATTCATTTGTGTAGTAAAAAATTGCGCCAAACTGCACTTATGTAACGAATACAACAGCTATTCACGAACCTAGTACATGGCATCTGTAAATTGAAATTATGGAAATGTTGGCAATGGAGTTTTGGAAAATTACTTTTACGTTTGCGCTTGCCCGTATTCGACACTTTTCAATAACTTTTTTGAGTGTGATGCGTGGGCATAAACAGGTTCCAAATGCACAGTCCATTTTATGCACTTAGTTGAACCATGCAACATAATGCGTCTGCAGTTTTTTTACCTTTAGTGGCTTCAACTTTGATAAAATCAATAATAAAGCAGTCACGGAGACCTCAATTTCTCGATATGAAGAATAACGTTAACCAGAACTAATTATCGTTCGATGCCAGCTCACCGAGCTAACGCTGTGTAGTTTGTATCGATCTACCTTTTGAGCCCAAACAAACGTTGCGTTTTAGTTGCAGTACATTAAAAAGCCTAAACATAGAGAACTGAACAAAGAGTAATCGAAATCTTGTACTTGTTGCTTACTTTTGAGTAATCCTTAATTTTGTCAATTTTGTAAGATGGCAAGCAATAGCCGGTGTTGACATTAAGTTTTTTCCGACTTGCGTGATGCTTTCCTATCAAAGCTAACATGCTTTACGTAGAAACGCGAGCGTTCACTGTTTAGCAAAATCGTACTGTCTGTGAGGGCCTTGCTAGAATTATGTTTCAAGATGCTGATTGTCGGCGGAACGCTCTGGTCGTGTGTACGGCCAGCTTTTTTCGCGTTTGCCAAGAGCAAATTAAATGTTTTGTTACCTTGCAGGCGTCGAGTCGTCCGTCGTCCGCAAAAGAAAATCGAATCACCAGAGCCACGGCTTTACGCGAAGAACATCGGACGCAAGCGATGTCTGCTGTGCCTTCGAATGACACCAAAATGCAACTGAAACGTACGTAAAATAAAGATCGATCTCACAATAGAGGCGATGTTACTTTGACAAGAAAAACGATTATCTGCTCCGTCTTGACAGTCTACCTAAATTCTTTCTAGTGCTCTGTTGTAGGAATCAAGCGTTTTACTCCCAAAATCGATGGAAGTACGCAGACCAATTTTCGCTATCAGGCACAGCTACTACTGGCGACGTGGTTTTGGTGTTGTAGCATTTTTTTGTCTACGTAATTCTTTCGTGTGCGGTTCACGCATTTTGAGAACAAAGATGTCATTTGAAAGGCAAATTTATTAAATTTTATTTGCAGGCAGACAATTGTCGCTTTTTTTTGAAAAAATGAGCAGATAAATCCGTAAGTTTTTGGTAGTTGTCAGCAGTCAAAGTCTATGCCTCATTTGCAAATTGATTTGTTTCCCCGCCCTGCGGTTTTGACAGCAGCGTTGAAAAACATGCGGCCTACCGGTTTCCCAAGTCGTGTTTAATCCTGTTGACTTTAATGGTTCAGCGCTTTCATGTTGTGAGCAACATGGCCGATCGTATATGGGAAATACCGTCAAAAATAAGGCTAAACGTATGCTAATGCGTTCCAGTCATACGGCTACATGTATCTTCTAATGCAACAAGCATGTTCACGATTGTTGCTTGGAATTCTTTCAACTATTTAATTGCTTGTTGCCTTTAGTTCGTCAACTGATTTCGTTCTCTGTGGATTGTCTGCTGCGTTGTAAAAATGAACGGTTATTATTGCATGAGACGAACTTGTAGGGGCGAGAAAAATTCGAGAGAGAGCGGGAGCTTAAGTGAACTAGCACTAAGGAATGTGACCCTTCAATTCAGTCAAAATATACTGGATGGAGCGAATGACAACAACTCACTGACAGCTGATCAGAAACCAACTTTTGTTCGAGCTCCATTTACTTCTTGTCGACCGGAACATTTATCAGTGCGAGGTCGCGCGACCCGCACAAAAACTTACATGGATCGTGCGTTGCTTGTTCTCTTGTTGCCGCAGTGTGTTGGATTTGGCAGTCGCCTGTGGAAAAGGTCACATGGGACAGAAAATCTGTGAAAAGTCGTTTGTTTCAAGCACATAATCCCACACATTGTGGAAAGAAATTCAATGGTGTTGTGGCACTTTCATGAACGCTGGTGTGACTTTGTCAATTATTTGGGTCAAATGTATTTAATCTTTGAGAAATAAACGATTTCGAAGCAAAATGAAGGCAAAAACTTTAAACAGCGTTTTTCTTACCAGCTGGTAAATTAAGGAATGCGGTTTACCCTTAAACTTTCCACGCAAGGAAAGGTCGTTAATCGCCCGGCCTAAATTATCCAGACTGGCAAAAATAATTGGGGCCCTACAAATTCTGGAGAACATTTGATTGTTATGACACCCGGAAACGCACATTGAATTGACAGAGCCATCTGCTGAAACCTCTGAAACCGTGAAATGTTTATTTCGCCACGTGTCGTTTTACTTGTTCCTCGATACTGTAACGCGACACTATAGCTACAGCCGCGCTCACCGTTATTCCGCCGTGTTTACTTTTGTTTTTAATTGTCTTTTGTTTTCAATTGTCTTTTGTTTTCCGACAAAAAGTTGTTTCAAATCAAAACAACCGACACCTGGCACAAGAAATCACCATGTTGCTGCGACTGAAGCAGTCATGTGGAAGCGGCTATTTCATCAACCGCTTCCGCTTCCATACCTATCGCTTCCGGTTCCACCGCTTCCGCTTCCAACAGAGCCTGAACTTTATCTCATCTATGAACTTGCTGACAAGAATGACTATCAAAACCAGCAGCTTACGATTTACAAGGGCATATTACTAGTTAAAATGATCGCATAAGTTAGTATCTGTCAGCACGGTACTGCTGCTCTGCTCTTACAAAAACGCAACCAAGAAAACTGTCTTCAACACATATCAATACAAACAGCACTTACAACAACCTGACCTTAGCCTAACACAGGGGCGTGCAATTAGCGGCCCGCGAGCCACATGTGGCCCGCCACATCGTTTTCAGTGGCCCGCGAGAGCATTCAGAAAAAATCCTTAAATCTGAAATTTCCTCCAGCTTAG
>JGI24158J21664_10008747_pt1 | contig 13482 bp, 5 predicted proteins | sample Ectturendosymbi3_FD_21664 | JGI IMG/M metagenome (IMG submission 21664) | reverse complement strand
TAAAGAACAAGTTTCGCATCTGCGTGACGAATAACACCTTCAGCATTACCTTCTACTCGCTGTCACAACTTTGGAACGAAATTGATGCAACTTTCAAGAAGCGCAAAATGCCGTTACTCCCACCAGCATAACAATGGGTTTTGTATATCTATATATAATCGCATTAAAATTCTCACATTCGGTTTTTATGTTAGAATAATCTAAAACATGTCACATTTCCAGGATTTTATGGGAGTGACCGGGCCTCGCAAATTTTTGACATTTGTAACTGGACCCTTTCTTAAAATAATTCAGTAGCACTGCATAGCCTATAGGTAAATCAGGCACAGCGCATTTGCCACGCTGGCCGTACTTTGGAGAACTCTGCTGTAGTCAATAAATCTGCAAGCACACGTTTTTGAATCACTCGTATCTAGACCTTGAAACCAAGAATGACCATTGGGCTCTGGGTGCTTAGTGTAACCGAAACATTGTATCAATACACTTCTGTTTAGTTAAACGTAGAAAGTATGATTCTTACGCAAATGCTCGATGTTTCCTACGGCTCCCGATGAAGGCGAAATACCTCGCTCGCCATGCAATGCGCACAATTTCCCGATTCAGAGACGCGAGAGAAAGGAGTGAAAGAAGAAGGAAAGTGTTTGAGAGACGTTCCACTGAAAGTTACAGTGCATATTTTTTCTCTACTTACGGTTGAAACAACAGCAATCAGTTAATAGTGAAAAGCAAGTTGAATCGCCAACAAACCAACAGCGACCAGCAAAAAGTTCATGCTTACAATCTTTGCGAGAGAAGCAAAGTGAGAGTAGGAGAAAAAGTTTTTGTCAAGAAGTTCTCATATCAGAGTTTGTGGTTTGGAAGACAGCAAATCAAGTGAAACGAGAACGAGGAATCCCAACACCTGTTTGCAAGCTATTGCTGAATGAGGAATGCAGCACGTCAGTGGCGCAGCGTGGGCGATTTGACTACGCATGCAATTTTTGGTTTGCGTCTCGATGACGTCATCGTGCTCAGTTAACGGCGGCACGATCTGTTTGCAAAAGCTTTCAAGTAATTCAAACATGCTTTATCTCTCAGAATTTCAGTTCTTGCGCATTTGACGCTCTGCTTTCCGATCACAACACACGCACCAGTTTTTTGACATGGCAATGCCATGAAGTTCACTTGGGCCTAAAAAAGATCCTTATCATGTCATTCACGGTGACAATCACACGTTCAAGCAGAAGATCAGAAACCACATTTTTAACTACAGTTCTGGAGGTTTGGTGAATCGCTAACCAGGTCTTAAGTACATTCTGACTAAATCTAGGTGTACCATGTAACTGACACCACCGCGCTAAAACAGCCAAAATCTAAGTAACCAAATTTGTAGAACAGAAAGTTACCAAGAAGCAATGACCACAGAACTTGTCAAGCTAGCTAAACGGAATAAGTGGAAATGAGTATTTTTTATATGAGAAGACAACTTGTTCACACAGCAATATTCACCATGAGGAGATCAAAACATAAGAAGTATACAAACATTGAAACACCACAAGTTGAGCACGTATATTTAGGATTAGTGATTTGTGTTTCAACCTGGAGTTTATACGTTTCAACATACTTAAAGTATGAGACGAACAAATGTGTGTCAGTGTTCCTGTATCCGGTTTTTGAAGATTTTCATCTTAACAACGTTACTTTACGTGGAATAAAGAGAGAGTTTGTTTTCATCTTAGATCTAATGAACGAAACGTGGAATGCGTGCATCTTGAAACAATAAAATCTGACAGCTCAAAGATGCAGCCAATGTCAGGCCAACATGGTGATAAACCAATTTTCGTTTCACTGAAAAGTAAACATTTCCCAAACAAACATTAAGACTGTCCACAGAGCGGACATTTGATTGGATACGAAACAAAACAACTGAAATCGTTTATAAATCTGGCGTTCTTTTCAGTTGAAGCAGAATGTGTCAAGTGTGCGCATTAGAGAAAAGTGCGGAGTACTGCCACAACACTGGAAATCTAGATACCTTGCCTTGCTGGTCTCTTCCAATCAGGCGAATGAGACGAGAGAGAGAACAGAGCGAGAGAATCAGAAAAACTGTTTAGGACTTAGGTGACGCCAATATTCGGTTCGGATACTACTTTTCTGCACAGACAGTAGCAAATAGATAGAGTATAACAGGTTAAACGCTGTTTCCATAGCGTACTTCGGGTTGCTTCTATGGTTTGTGAATATTTCATATTTAATAAACATTACTTGATGGGAATGAAGATAAATAGCTTATTTTGAATGTTAGAACTGTGATGAGCAAAGCGTAGATTATTTGTTTCTGATAAAATAAACCCGTTGGAGGTCAACGAGGCACATATGTGACAGACATGCTGCGAGAAATTGGCTGCCGTTGCACTGAAAAGCGACGATTTCCTGAAATAGAACATTGAGAATGTTCAAACAGCCGTAAAAGTTGAGTAGATACGAAACAAAAAATCTTACACCGAATCAAAGTGTCTTACATGATTCAATATCCTTGCAGAACCAAGCCCTTATGAAGCAAAGTTTCTTATTGCAATTGCTGCAGTGCAGGGTTTCAAAGTTTGTGTCAGAGGGTGACATAATCTTTTGCAATACAGTTCGAGTGCTGGACATGTTACGTAATGTGATTGTTTCTGTATCTGTTACCTTCTACCAAATCAACAAGTTTTTTCTTAAATATAGTATTTCTTCATTATTGACAAAAGGTCTTCCAGGGCCGGTTGAAATGTCTTCGCGGGCCGCATTTGTCACGCTGGCCGTACTTTGGAGAACTCTGCTGTAGTCAATAAATCTGTAAGCGCACACGTTTTTGAATCACTCGTATCTAGACGTTGAAACCAAGAATGACCATTGGGCTCTGGGTGCTTAGTGTAACCGAAACATTGTATCAATACACTTCTGTTTAGTTAAACGTAGAAAGTATGATTCTTACGCAAATGATCGATGTTTCCTACGGCTCCCGATGAAGGCGAAATACCTCGCTCGCCATGCAATGCGCACAATTTCCCGATTCAGAGAAGCGAGAGAAAATATTGAGAGAATCAGAAAAATAGTTTGTCAGACGTACTGAAACATACGCAAAACCGTGTTGCGGGTAAAACCAACAGCGACCAGCAAAAAGTTCGTGTTATAATCTTTCCATGACGAAAAGTTTTAATGACGAAACAAAGCCACGAACGAGAGAAGCAAAGTGAGGGTAGGAGATAAAGTTTTTGTCAAGTAGTTCTCATATCAGAGTTTATAGTCTGGAAAACAGCAAATCAAGTGAAATGGGAACGAGTCCCAACGTCGGTTTGCAGGTTGTTACTGAATGAGGAATGCAGCACGTATATTTAGGATTAGTGATCTGTGTTTCAACCTGGAGTTTATACGTTTCAACATACTTAAAGTATGAGATGAACAAAATTATTTCAGGGCTCCTGTATCCGGTATTTGAATACTTTGATTTAAACAGCGTTACTTTGCGCGTAATAAAGAGAGAGTTTGTTTTCATGCTTAACTCTTATGAGAGAAACGTGGAATGTGTACGTCTGAAAAACATAAAATCTAACAGCTCAAAAGTGCAGCCCATGTCAGGCCAACATGGTCATGAGACAAGTTTTCGTTACACTCAAAATACAAGATTTCCTGAAAAAACATTGGGACTGTCCATAGAGTCGACAACTTGATAAGATATGAAACAAAAAACCTTGATCTTTTTTCTATAGTGTGTTCTTTTCAGTAAAAGCAAATTTCATGAAATGTGCTCATTGGGCGAAAGGAAGATGTTCTGCGGCAATTCTGAAAAGCGAGATACTTTGTCTTGTACTCTTTCGATTCAGATGATTGTGACGATAGAGAAGAGAACGAGAGATGCAGAAAAGTGTTTAGGTGACGCGCTAGAGGTTCTGATACTTTTCTGCACTGAGAGCAGAAAATAGATAGAGCAATTTTTTTTTAAGAAAATGTTAGGAATACGGTATGGATCTGTAGGGACCCGCTTTCTCTGATTCTAGGGACCTGATTTTCTCAGATTTTAGGGACCCGATGATAAATTTCTCTGATTCTAGGGACCCAATTTGAAATTCTAGGGACCCGAATCGGGTCCCTAAAACGCCTTGAAAATACCCTGATCAGTTAGAGCATCACAGGTTAAACCAGGGTTCTCAAACACGCTGGCCGCATGTTGCCCGCGTGTTTCTTTTGTGCGGCCCGCGATGCTTTTGGGTATTTTTAAATAATTAACATTTCCTTTCCAAGTGTCCTGACGAGAGATGCCGCGAAATACTGGAATCAAAGCTACGCGTTGCGGTTTGATTCAAAGCTATGATACGCGGTGAGGTTCAAAGCCATGATAAATCAAAGCTATGATACGCGGTGCTGTTTTCGTCCCGGCCGTAGCACTACAGTCCACATTTCACTCTCCAGCAATTTTCGAGGAATCTTGGGAGTATGCTAAGAACGTCTTCACATGTTTTGTCGACCTCGAGAAAGCATACAGTATTGTTCCTTGTGCAAAGCTTTGAGGTGTTTTCCGTGAGTGCGGTGTTGCATCCGCCTGTTACTGGAGGTCAATTTACTGTATTCCTGCTCAAAATTTGTCCGTGTCGGGAGAGTTTAATCATGACCGTTCACCGTTGTTTTTGAACTCCGACAGGGGTGTGTGCTGTCACCACTCCTTTTCATAGTCTACATCAGTGGTTCTCAACCTTTTCGCTCAAGGGAGCCAAATCCAGACCTACGATTTTGTTGGAGAACTCAACTAAAATTTTTTAACACTATTCAATTGACACGTTTTGTTTTGCAGCAGAACGAAGTCTTACGCAAAATATTAGAGGTTTTATTGAAAGACTGCTGAGAGCCACACAAAGGGTGCTTGGGAGCCGCATGCGGCTCTCAAAGCAGTGGTTGAGAACCACTGTTCTAGCGCTTTTCCTAGGAGTAGGAGAAAGCCACGTAACCCGATAAGAAACAAATGAATCGTGAGTCGTTCTGATTTGATATTTTCAAACAACAGTTATGAATCTCAGTGTTCACTGTCTGGCGTGGGATGAGTTACCGACAAGAAAGTGTTACAATTATTTTGTCATAATTCAGGAATCACGAAGCAAATGTGCAGTGATAAAGTAGATTTCAGAGTTATCGACTGTTACAAAACGCACAATATGTCAACAAAAACCTGGTGCGGAGTTTTGTATGAGTCATCAAAAATAAGCTATAGCGCATGCATAATGGAGAGCTTAGTTTATGTGATCCATCTTCACAGCAGACTAGCAGACTAAGGAGACATTTGGACGACAATGTACGTTTTTGATTTGAACCTCAATAAAAACATCTTTACCTGTTTGGAAAATGATGCAAAAATATGCATTTTGCATAATATTGAACACTGCTTTAAAAGTTTAGATCTGCATCAAGTTGTATACTTTCACTCATTATCTTTTCACGAATAGGTGTTCTTGCAGGTCAAACTTCAGATTTACTTGCATCATTCGAAACCAGGCTCATTTCCGAAACTAGACATTCTGCTTTGTTAAAAGATGTACAAATTGAATTGCAAAATTTCTGGAAAAGTGATTATCTTCACTAAGAATCAGTTCAAACTGGGTTCTAAACGAAATGTGATTTTCACGAGAATACGTTCAAAATTACATCATTTATTAGATACAGTATTTAAGAATTGTTTCTGCCATGAAGCGGTTCACCCATGCGTGACGTCATAAGCTGCAGCTTGAAAACAAAAAGTCTACAAAGCAATTGGGATAATAGGAATATAGCAATCAGTTAAAAGGAGATTTTTTGTCCTTCAAAAAACTGTCTTTTCAATTGTTAAAAACTTTCTTTGAGAGACAATATTTAATTTATGGCAGATGAATTTAAAAGCGGTTGCAGCCAAGCAGAAAAAATTAAAAAATTTTCAAAAAGTCATTTTAGTGTCCAGTTTCATAAACGTTACATTGTTCTTTCCTCAAAAGATATGTTTTTACATAAAGGTGTAGGAACAACCAATTCGCAAAAAGTATACTTGGGTTTCAATCTACACGTGCTTGAAGTGCCTGATGGCGGATGGTGTGATTGCAGATCAGTTTGCCATCATTTGTGGTATGGAAACACTGGTTTTTACTTTCGAGTTGTTTTTTTATGAAACACCTCTCACAGAAGGAGCAACAGAAAGTGAGGAAGGATTTACACCTGGTGGAAGATGCCTTTCAGCCCCGACGTCTGACCAGGAGTAGATTCTGCAGCAGATAAAACTTAATTGACAGCTGCTGTCCTCAAGAACTGCTTTGTTATTTGTAAATACACTGCATTAAACTGCTGTTGTACTAGACGTATTCCGTCACTTTTGGTGGTTGGTGTTGCAGCAAAAACTGTAGAAGCAAGAGCACAATGCAATGCATCGAGTGCAAACGATCAATGCATACGAACACGACACTGTGGCATAGTTTCGGTTTAGCCTTTGAGACTATGCAGAATTGACTTCACTTATGCATTAGCGTTAGATTTCTTGTTTTCTATAAAGCTGTTTCAACAGAAAACCTGACCAACACAAGTTTACTCCGTGAAGACCAACATCTCCCATCGTACAGGTCGCGGGACACTGTCCCCAACATTGTTTTTTTGTTTTTATCGAACGGCCCGGCCAGAGACAAACTGAAACCCCTCAATGCCAGTGCTAAGGCACCTACCGCTTGCCTAAAAGCTGGTCGTGCAAAGAAACAACAGATACAAGACATGCTTACTTGCTTTGTTCCATAAACAACAAATGTGATGAAGTGACGTGTGTAAACAAACCAGTGGTAACTATTGTATGACTCAATTAACTCCAAGTGATTTTTGGTAAGTTCCCGATGACCTGGAAAACAGCCGTTTTGAGAATCGTAAAGGATTTGGTGACAGCTGCATAGAATGAAGCGTAGGTCTTTGCAGAGTACAAAAGAGTAAATTCACAACTGGTGCTTGTTCATTTTCTTTGTTTGTGTGGGAAGCAGAATTCAGTCGAAAGGGTTAAATTTGACTTTATTTTTTCTTCGCCTGTTAAAAAACTTTGATTGTCAGTGATTGGAATGCAGTCACATGTTTTTTTTTGGAATGCATTTTTTTGGAATGCAATAAATTGGAATGCAGTCACATGTTTACATGCTTAACTCATCCTACTTCAATATATTTGCACTCATAAACCAAGGCAAGACAAGAAACTTAAAAATATCAACGTTTGTTTTCTTTTTCAAAATTCACTGCTTTTGTACCAATTTATTAGTAAAAAAGCTGTACGGAAACGTTTTTCTAAATGGTGAAAAACTTGTTTCAAACAACATTGATAAACTTGAAACGTTCTATACAGTACGCTTTACACATGTTTCATGTATTTCTGCATTGTAGTTATTTCTACGCTGGTCCCCGCAGTGGTGGGGGGAACCTTTTCCAAAATGGGGAGCACAAGTGCGCGTCCAAAAAGCTATGGAAATTGCTTTCGTTAAACGATCAACTTTAACAATCGACCCAATGCTAATTGTGTTGCTTAAACTTCTAAGCAAAATTCTAAATGTAAAAGTGCGGGCAGGCCCCTCCAGAAAAAAGTGGTGGGCCTGTGTCCATGCAGTCTCCCCAGTTCCGCCACTCCTGAGTTCCAGAAAATATGCATTCTTACAAAGCGTGACCTCTTGTCTTGTGAAAAAGTAATCAACCTGAAGGAGAGATGTTAGAGGCAGCCGAAGTATATTAAAGCTTTGTACGGACTCGGGCTCTACTTTGTTGATCGTTTTTGTTGTGCGCCATTTTTTGTAGTTCTTGAAAGAACTTTTTTCGCCCTATGCATTAAGGTTTATAAAAACGTAAATTTTGTGGTGAGTTTTTTCATTGCGCTTTTCTTAGTTTATTGCAATCAGACTGGCTGCCGATCTGAACTTCCTGTGGAGCATTCAGTCCGCGTTAATGGCAGTTATGCGAACATCTAATAAAAGTTGTCTTTCTGCGTGTTTTCATCAGACACAAAACAACTATTTTCGTTCACCGTTTGCAAAATACGCGCTTCATCCACGCGTCATGATAAGAAACCATAAAATCTACACACATTACAGGTTGATCGTCTGTTGCAAGATCATACTTTGCCTCTATTTAAATTTCGTGGAATCGAATCTTCTAAAAATTGGAATTTCTTGAAGTTAGTTTTGTTACAGTGAGGAAAACTAAATCCTTAAAAAATCGAAGATCAGCATATCATCTAAAAAATCCATATTTCAAGAGCGTGCTTGGCTTCTAATCCACCATCGGCCATGTTTAGCGGTATTTCGTTTAGAAAAGTTTGATTTTCTAGAGCAGTGATCTCAGACTCAAATTGCTCCGAAGGCCAAATGAGGACGGATAAAGTAACCCGATTATGACTACTTGAGGGCCGCATCGTGACGCTGTTTTGGCAATAGCGGTACCTAAACCTATCTAGAAACAGCTTTTACGTCTTATTTCCTGCAAAAGGTATCATGAGTTACAGACAAAACATTTCCAGCCATCTCTACGTTCGTGTAAACGGAACTTCTTCACGTGCTGACCGAGCTTTTATAAACACCGATGAATAAACTAAATAACGTAAATGTTAATTATTTGAAAATTCCCAAAAATGGCCACACAAAACGCCCTCGGGGACCACTTGCGGCCAACGTGCTTGAGGCCTCTATTCTACGTACAGGACAAATGAATAGCTTGGAAGCGGAATTTCTGTTTTATCAGAACATATGAAACAAACAAATTAATCTTGCAAATGCACTTCTTAATTCTACATTGTTTTTGACGTTCATATCACTAGCAGCATTTGTAAAACGGAGCAATTTGCATTATGTTCCAAAACGTGTCATACTTTAAAATCATATGAGTCCTAAACAAATTAGATGTATTAATCAGCATCATTTGCAACATCAAACTTCAAATACAATCCGACCAAACTGGTACGTGCAGCGGATTATTATTGAGAATAAAATTACACAAAAATTTGCTCTCTACTTTATAATTATTTTTGGAAATAACCAAAAACATCGGCCAGTACTGAAACCACTTTCTTAACCGTTATTTTTTGGATGTTTTTAAGGTTTATTGGCGGAACGAATACAAATTTCAAATGAAGTTTCAAGAATTATTTTTTAATTTTCGGCGCTTGTTCGGTGAGTTGCATTTTTCGTGATCCTTAAAATATCCGTTCACACAGATGCTGCTGTGTGTGTTGTTGAACTATGAGGAGTTCAAGGAGGTCAACGTTTTTGTCTTTGTCTAGTCTGTGTAAGTCCAGTTTCAGTCTTAATATGCGCACGTTTAGATTAAAACATTCTGCAAGCTCAACGAAAACTTACAAAACCAATCAAATAATTTTAGAAAATGTTATTCAACTACATTTCTTCATATATTGATTGAAACAAGAAACAACATTGTTACTTTTTAGAGTACAAAAAATATGGGGCAAGGCCATGTATGATTTCAACGGGTGTGATGCGAATGAAATTTACGATCAAAGAACATACATGTTTACAAAAAAAACTTTGATAGGAAAATAGTTTTTTTTGCATCGTTTTAATCTGATTTTCGTGACTTTTTCCTCGTTTAGTTAATTTGCCCAAGTGTATTAAACACGTTCTTACCAAAAATTTAATCGCATTAACAGCATGGACGTGGGGCATTGGAACATATGTCTTTGAGGAGAAACCTATAATTATGTGTGCAGCTAACTAAAACTCAGCTAAGCAGCACACCTCCAAGAATTCCTTTTTGGGGTGGTTCATCACGTTGGAATAACTTGTCAAATATTTTTCATACCCAACAGATATTCACAAAGAAAAACATAAAACTATTTTGCATACAGATCTTTAGGTTAAGCAATTGCCTTTCAAAAAACAACGTTCAGATTTTAAAATTGTGAAGATGATTTGTAGCCACGACAGCAAGCATTGATATATTTTATGGACGTTTTGCAGACGTGTATGAGTTTGTAAAGGTATCAGTTTATTTTTTAGAATAAATTGCTCTTCACCAAAAAAAAACAGTTTTCTATACTGAAATGTTGTTCTGAAAACTTTTCTGATTAGCATATCTGAAAAAAATTGCTGCATTGCAAAATATGTATTAAACTATAGAGCATCTTTTATATGGCGTGAAATCAAATGGTTGATTTAGTGGAAGAGTTTGCATTTGTACATGTGTTGCGTTGTGCGTCCTAAAATATTTTCAGTGATTCAGTTTGCCCTAATCAGTATGTCCACCATCCCTATGTGCAACATGTCAGGAATGCACTGCAAACCTTTTTGATGTCCATATCCTTTGCTACGTTTAACGTCATTGCCAAACTTTGGCTTTAGCTTTCATGTTGGCAAAATAGACATAAATATTCTAAGTGCAGAAAGGATTTTAAAACGTGGCAGATCTTCAGGCGTTGCAGTGTTCATCTAAAATAGATTAATTTATTAAAACGACGTAGCACCTAATCAATTCATTGATGGAGCATATAAAAAATAGCTGATAAGACTCAAAGGTGAATAACACTTTATGAAAATTAAACTGGCGTGCTAAAAAAAAACTGTCGCTGAATATCAGAGGCAGGTGTTTTTAAAAAAGTTGAATTCGTTTTGCAAGCGCATCTCTAAGGATTTATGCAAGCTGTTGAGTACAAAAATATATTAGAATCCCATCTCAGAGCCATCGTTGATTAATAGAATATAGAATATTCAATTTTGAATACTGTAAAAGTAGTTCACATGCGGTCTAGAAATTTAAAGAACAATAGATATTGACCTTCAACGTGTGCATGGCATACTGTACCTCATCGAAAAGTTTTGCAATGTGAGAATGTTTGCAATAAATCTTTGTGGGCTTTAGTTGTTCCTTGGCTGCACTATTAAGAATGATATGTCCTTGTTACAAATTACATCTGTAGGGAAGGGAGAGAGACGGAAAATTAACCCAAGCTAATTTACAATAATTTCATCATTAAAAATTGTCTGCAAAGTGGTTTCTACTATGCTTGACTTCGTTCACGGCCCTTTCTTAATCGTTCTCTTTCCTTGAAAGCAAATAAAGTTTTTCGAAATATTACTTCAATGACAGCACTGTATTAATTACCCATGATAAATTAATCTGCTTAACATTACAATTCAAAACTCTGGGCTGAAAGTAGCTACACGTACATTGTGCTTCCAGTTGAACAAGATGAAGCTCGTTTGCTAATCAAAGTTTGAGACGGCAAGCAGTTTAGAAAACCTACGTTTTTTCAAAGTACCATCGCTATTTTCAGCCTCCAAAGCAGTTGCTCCGAGATTATCGTGGTTATTGATAACTACAGTACGAAAGATGCATTTTGAAAAGTTTTATCAAACATTTTCCATTGGCTTGCCATGCAGTGCAACATTCAGTGCAGAAGCAGCCTCGTGACTAACGGCGTTCACGGCGCCGGAGATGGGCGCCGCAGATCACTCATGATATATCACAGGGAACACAAACTCAGCACTGTCTAATGAAACTTTATTTCTTTCTTCATCACAAACTGTTTTATAAGCAATCATCAAGTGTTATAGGGAACGCAAAAGTCGACATTTGCTGACACGTCCGACGCCGATTTCTCGAAAAGAAACCCGTTTTTTTGTTATATGATCATCCTGTAGCATTCATCATCGTCCAGCACAAGAAGCTCTTTTCGTTTGTTTAAATTCAGACAAAATGGTTAATTGTCCATAAAATACTGTATGTGATAGCGCTACCTTGACAAGCAAGATATTTATTGCTACTTATCGTACAAAGCAAAGTCGGAATGAAGAGAATGGAACAAAGATAGCTCCTGAGCTTCCATTCTCCTGGCATATCTGAGAAAAACTTGGGTTTGGTTAGTTGATCCACGTAAGTCACGTAAAGGAGAATATTATGAATAGTAGCGATCGTCTGCCTTCATCTGAACTATTTTTTATCAGATCTAAAACATACTTCGGTTGAAAGAAACTTCCGTATTTTTTTCAACGTGAAAGTTTGACATCTGATGTTATCTATGTATTGCACTAGCTAACGTTTATTCTGTACATTCAAAAACAGAAAAAAACTCAGATTGTTTCAACTGTTGCTTAAACGTATATTTGACCATAAATTCTACCAGAAGATAGAGTGGTTTTTTTAGTCATGGTATAAAACTTGTGTAGATCCTGACTTTAAGGTCGTACCTATCAGATTAACGGGATCCAAGATACGAAAGAGTAGATACAACGTTGCAGAAATCTTGGTCTTCGAACTTGTTTTATCTTCTTCAGCCTGTGCAGTTGTCAATACCCATCTGGAGGCTTCGCTGAAGTTGTTTGAATGATCTGTGTAGCAAACTCCGCCTGGTTATCAAACGACCATCCTCTCTGAATATATCGAACATAAGGAGAAATGCAAACGGGGATCAAACGGTCGTGCAATCCAATTACTCATGATTAACTCAGTGTTTCCTTGAATAAATAGAAAAGTTCGATTTGTTTGGTTAAATGATCAGAGTATTTTAAGCGGGCACATGGTCTGAAAAGATTAACGAGGAGATTTGAAGTGATTGATTGATTGCTGCGGTTTAAGTGCGATAAAAACCGTTTTAGCAGCTTATTTGAAAAAGATCCCTGGTTTTCCTTTGTAAAGATGCAGCTATCTTTTTCTTTTGTAGATTATAGTGCAGTCGCCACTGAGAAACGAAGTATTTGCTGTGCATTCACTTAAATCTTTTCAAATCTTTTGTAATATGATAGACAAGTGGTGGTGAAAAATATCCTAGTCGAAGACCGCATTTCAGTTAACTGGGTATCAGTCAAACGTGTTTTTGGTTTTTCAGAGTACTGTATCTCTAGTTCCGTTAAAGCTAGACCAGAAGTTTCGGGCTGATTTTTGTGTGCGACATTATGTCTTCGTACTCATCCTTCAATGGCGACATGATGTTTGGACTCGGCCTCTTTCAGTGGGTGGATTCCACACTATAAATCCGAGCATTCATTATTACAAAACATGGTAAAACTAGCAACTGAAACAAATTCATTTGCAAGCGAGAAAATGTTTAGAACGCCACACAAAACCTTCCAAAATGCCTCATACGGCCTGAAGGCCTCACACTCCCCTCCCCTACTGTAGACCTTTCAGTTGCAATAGAACCGAGATTAGTTCGGCAGCTATCCCACGAAGATCTGCAGTGAATCAAAAAGAAAAGTTTCATGTTTTTCTCTTCAGGAAAATCTTGGCCGAGTAATTATGGCAGAGAAACTGCAAAAAATGGTGCAAGTTGTGGTTTATCGCATGGGACCAACAAGCAGCAAAATTATAGGAAATGTTGTCGATATGTCTGTTATCCTAAAACCTGGAAGAAACTTCAAAGCGAAATAACTTTTGAAGATGACTTATTTTAGGGTGTTTACGTTTCGTTATCAGTTTTCAAAGTATTCAGTCAAACATGAATCCAACGTGCGTAGAACAATGCAAACAATAATTAAATACAAGGTT
>JGI24158J21664_10008746_pt1 | contig 13484 bp, 11 predicted proteins | sample Ectturendosymbi3_FD_21664 | JGI IMG/M metagenome (IMG submission 21664) | reverse complement strand
CGTCAGAACTTTCCCATTGTGTCATAAAGGGCACTTCATTGTTTCATAACAAACATCTCATTGTTTTATTTCCCAGAGCACTCGCCAGCACAGTACGTGAACCAAACGCGCAGTGCGCAATACGTCGAACCGCCGATGCAGCGTCTGCCGCAGAAAAACAAATCTCCTGCATATGGCAGCCAGAGGTGAGCAACTGCGGACTTGTCAGTTCGGGGCGTATTTGGAACAAACTTCTTGTGTGTCGTGTTGCGGGTCCAATGTGTGCGGCAGCGAAAGCTTGAGGGGCCACCGTGCCAAACTACCCCTGGGCCTTACCCGGGCCCCACGTTAAAGTAGTAGGTGATACTGTAGCGGGTACATACTGACAAGGCACAGGTGCCAAACTCCGGCCCGCTGGCCAAATTTGGCCCGTGAAGCAATACCAAATGATTGCTAGAGCCGGCCCACCCGTACTATGTAGCCTTTGTACTCTATAAGACTTCAAATCCCAGAATGCTTACTGGGGTTCACTGCTATTTTTGGAAGAAGATATTTTTCAGTAAATACGAAGTTGGCTGGCGGCTTCGTCCAAGTTTTAAATTTTGTCCCACTGTGTCCATGAGTTTTACACCCCCTGTGACAAGGTATGTTTTGAACCTACCCGAAGTCCGAAATTCGACTAAGTTTTTCATTTTGAACCTAATCGAAGTTAAACTTCCTGGCCTACCTGCTTCACAGCAGGGAATAAACCACAATCGACTAAAAAAGTGCGGGAAACTTACGGCCTGGCCCGTGCTTCGATCGGACGTTCTTCAATACCCTTCGCAACAGACAGTAATGACTGGGCTTTTTCTCTGCGACCACTCCGATTGCTTTGATGTGCAACGTTACGTTTTTGGAATGTGACGTCAGCGAGGTCGCGCGTTTTCTTTGCGCAACGTGTTCACTGCAAACACTCTCTCGGTCTCAGGTATCACGAATCGTACATCGAATCTCGCGCTTTGCGAAGCTCCACCTCCGGGGCTTCACCTTCGAAATCCTCGCTGGTACTCTGCACTGCGTTGGTCAGATTCACCCGGCTCGGTGTCTGTGCGCATTTGTTTTCGAATGTGTCGCCCAGTGGTGCAACCTAGAACTAGAGGTTTGAGCTAATGGGGGGGATCTTCGCTGAAACGGGACCACTGGCCAATGTAAGGGGCGCACTCGCCAACACTTAGAAAAAAACTTGAGAAGTAACGGTAAGTCCGGGTGCGGATGGCCGCAAGTCCGGGTGCGGATACTGAAACCCTAAATCACCGGAAAACACTCCGAAAAACGCAAAAAAAACAACAACGTACTGAAAAACAAAACAGTATGAAAACCGAAAAATAAGCTAAGTTTGGACCCTGATTTTTACACTGAGCTTATCAGAGGGCGATTCGCCACTCTGCCTCCGTCAGTTACGCCACTGATACCGTCACCGCTGCGACAAAAGCAAACTTTCACTCAGTTCAGTGCAGGGGGTAGCTGGGGGGGGCCCTTGCATCAGGTCTGCCGTTCGTCACCATCGATACCGCTGCGTTTCCAGGGAGGATATGCCGGCTGCTAAGCAACGCAACCGCTGTTGTTAACCTTTGACATGCGGTGCTGTGTCCACTTGCAGAAACCCCCCGTCCTACGACGAACACAGCATGTCGGCGGCCGCTTCCTCGCCCATGCCGGTCCACACGGAACCGAAACAGATCCACCTGGACCTGACCCAGGCCCGGAAAACGACCACCAAACCCCGCGGCGGCCTTCCCAGCCCCACGACCAAGGTCGCCGAGGCTTACCTGAACGCGGTCGAGAACGGGGGCAGCGAGGCCAAGGCCAACGTCGTCCTGCGGCGTCCCAACGGCAAAGAGATGGACACGGTCCTGCGCGCGGCGCGCGTCACCAATAGCAACAAGCGCCATTCGGGGTCGTTTTCGGCGGCGCCCTGTTCGAAGCAGATGAGCCGACTCTCGGATCAATCGATCCAGTCCGATTCCAGTTCGGAACAGACGCCGCCCCTGTTCCAGAACGACCCCAACCTCGAGAAGCAAATCAGGACGTCACCGGTGCCCATGCACGGCGAAGCGGATCTCCAGCCGTCGACCTCGCAAAAGTGAGGACTTGCTTGCAGTTGATTTTGTTTTTGAGCTTCTCGTTTCAATCACCAATGTGTCATCGTGAGATTAGAAAAAAACGCTTTTGTTCTTGGGAATGTAGTCGCCGAACAGTAGGCTGCTGGCGCATGAAAGTGAGTATAGAATAAGTGATAATGAGTGGTACAGTTGGTTGAGAGTTGAGGAAGAATTGCTTGAAAACCTCAATCTTTCAAACCGGCCGCGAAATCCCGCCGTGCCAAGGCACCTGTTGCCGATTGGTGCAATTGCTAGATGACCGGTGCCATTGTATGGCAAGACGTACAATGTATATTGGGACAATAAGTGAGAAGTTGGGCGCAACAATGAAACCTGGTCGTCGGTTTTGGACTTTACCGAGCCCATTGTCACGTAATAATAGCGCGTTTGTAATTTTTGCTTTATTCAAACTTCTTCTCGGTTGATTGGGAAACAGGAATATGGGCAACGCGGAAGCGTCGGATTCCGAATTCGACGAGGACATGAACACGGACGAACCCTGTCCCAACGACCCCGACCTTCCCCCTCTGATGACCCGCACGCGTCGGGTCAAGAAGTACTCGCCCGAAGCGTACAAGTTCTACATGGAACAGCACGTCGAGAACGTGATCAAAGGCTACAAGGCGAGAAATAGCCGAAGGTCGCAGCTTGAAAAGGAAATGGCGAAGGTTGGTCCGATGTCAATAACCTTCGTTACGGTGGTTCCTGAATGGTTTTTAGTGATGTACCCTTCGGGTAATATTTTGTCTGTCAAATATCCCTTGACTGTAATCGTGAACACAATTGGAACTGTAAGCTAAAATTTCATTGTTGAAAACGCTTATGAAAATTTCTGTAGCCCCTGGAGCACCTCTACCCAAAGACGTGCGCGTACCCCCATTTGACAACCGCTGTTCTATAAGATGTCGTTGGATGTGCGCGGCAGACTCACAGCTTGTTTCTTTGCCGGGTTTCAAGAGCGGACGGGTGAACGTGGTGCCCTTTTGTGGCCGTGTATCGCACGTTGCGTTTTGAGTAAAGAAAACATTCACAACTGGAAAAAGGCTGGGCAAAGATTTTACTTTCATTGGATGCCCAAGAAAAATATCGCACCGTGTTGCAACAACGTTTGTGATATCGCTTGCGCCTTTATCTGTTGCGTAGAATATCCTGGTGCAGGAGTAGATTTCAGCAAAAGTGATGTGCTGCGATATTTTTCGCTTGTCGCGCCGCGTTGACCCCACGTAACCTTTGCACGCATTGACCGCGCGTAACCTTTGCACGACCACAGTTCGCTCTGCCCGAAGAAGCCAAGTTCGAGATGCGCAAGATGCTGTCGAAGAAGGAATCGAACTACCTGCGGTTGAAGCGAGCGAAAATCGACTTGGACATGTTCGACATGATCAAGAAGATCGGGCACGGGGCATTCGGGAAGGTTCGACTGGCGTGGAAACTGTGTGTATGTTTGCGGCTGTGCTGTTGGCGAACACATCTTTCCTTCTCAACGGATTCCTGACCTTATCAACGCCCTTCGGTCTCTGCGCTTTTTGCGCTTTACAAGTTTACCGTATTTTTGTGAAGATAAATTTGAATAGCTGGCCCAGCCTTTTGTTTGGCGCAATTTCCCACTGTGATCTTGTGAAACGGCGTCTAGTGTATTGCCGCTGATGGTGATGTGAGCAGTGGTTTTTAAGGCGTTCTGAGGACTGTTTGTCTCCAAGTTTTTCTAACGATCTCCGAAAATGCAGTAAGACATTGGTTTACGATCACCACAAAATATACCAAAACATTGCTTAACGACCATCTCGGTATTCAGATAAAGTAGTCGCGGTCTCTTAAAATCTCTCAGCAGTTACCAAGGTCAACAAAACTAAAAAACTCCAGGACTTGTGGCCACTGAATTTTTGCTACTAATGTTGATCACAGATGTTCGAGCATTCGCGACCAATGATGGATCTAGTTTATTGACAGATCGTGACCGAATTGACCGGGGGTTTCTCAACAGAGGCCCTCGACCCCCCTTGGGGGCCACGAGCAGAGGCCATTACTAAATAGCTCTGCCGTGACATTGCAAAACTCTATTGATGAGCAGTGGACCAAAAGTCTTCACAGTCTTTGGAAGGGGGCCACAAACCACGGAAGTTGGAGAATCACCGCTGGTCTTGACTCATCACCAGTTCATGAAGCGAATGCGCTTTCACAACAGCTTCCCAAAACGAAATGCACTCCAGTTTTTTTCTCACGCCGCCAGGGCGTTTTTTCTCACCATTTTGCCTCGCGCTCTTTTTTCTCTCGCCGATCCGACTCCTCTCTCGTTTCAGGTGATGCTGGCGCGCAGCAGGACCAGCAACAAGCTGTACGCGATCAAGTTCTTGAAGAAACGCGACGTTCTGAAGCGAAATCAGGTACCCTTGATCGGGTTGCTGCCAGCGTGGCACATTTGAAGACTCGGCTTTCCAACTAGTCCTTTGTACCGTGACCACTGCTTCTGCTTAGCGCGCAGCTAATTTTAGTTCGGAAAAATGTTTTTTTTTTGTAAGAAAATATCTTAAATTGCTTCAGCAGAAAGCCATGTTGCGTTTCTCCTTAGTGACGCAAGCGCCGAATGACGCGTGGCCTCTTGCTACCGCTTGCGTGTGCGCGGCCGAGAGTCGTCAGTGTGTTTGTCACTTTTTGCTGCTGAACCGCAGCCAAAGCTGAAGCACGCTTCAATTCAGCTCTGGACAAAGTTTAGCGGGTTTTTGTTGATCGCAAACCTTGTCATGACGACTAAAACCAACAGAAAGTGGTGAAACGCCGTGTCGGTCACGTTCGCTACCGTGGCCCATTCTACAGACAGCAGTGCGATGGCAAGAGAGCGCGCGAAAAAGGAGCAGGCCGAAAATCAACCCGCTGCTGCTTTATCGAAGCGGGTTTGACCCGACGGTGCCGTGATGGGGCAGGAGGCCAAGGCCCCCTTAGATTTTGAAAGTTGGTATTTTCCATTAACATTTTAGTAGAAAAACTGTTAGTTTCGATATGGTGAAACAAATTGCCGCCATCACCCTGAAAAAATCAATGATTGCCCCCCCCCCTTGTCGAAAAAAACTTGTGATGCCCATGGAGGTGACGAAACTTTGATTGTCTCTACTCCAGGTCGCGCACGTGAAAGCCGAACGCGACATCCTTGCCGAGGCTGACAACGACTGGGTCGTCAAGCTCTACTACACCTTCCAGGTACGCGTTTCGGGAAAGTCCCGTCGATTGCAACCAGCGAAGCGGAACGGTAGCATTTTTTAAAACGAAAAAACGTTCCGGTGCAGGACAAGGAGAACTTGTACTTCGTGATGGACTACATCCCGGGCGGCGACATGATGAGCCTGCTGATCAAGAAGGAGATCTTCTCCGAGCCGCTCGCCAGGTTCTACACTGCAGAGCTCACCTTGGCGCTGGAGAGCGTGCACAGGATGGGCTTCATTCACAGGTGACTTTTTGTATCAAGTGTTTGCGGCTTTTTTGCATCAAGTGTTTCCTTCGTGCTGCGTATACAGCTTTGGTTCATATCAGTTGCAGTCGGTTGAAAGCGCAAGCTTGGTCTTTTATCGTCAGGCGTGTATTCCCCCCTTGCTGCTCCGGGCGGTAAACTTGGCATAGTTTTTAATTATAAATTCATTAGTTTCATCGTAAAGTCGAACCAGTGCTGTACCCAGGCCATTGTACATTGGAGGCCGTACATGATATAGCCGTACATCGTAGAAATGTGCGAATCTTTTGCTAACTCTTCCATTCTTCGTATCGCTTGCGGCCGTCGAATCTCCGTAAACAATATTTTCCTCAAGTCTGCATTATTTCATAATTTCCTCGCTTCAGGCTTGAACTGTTGAGACACTTGGTCTTAGGGCAGTGTCGAGGCGGTTTCTGCATGTTGTGCCATGGTCTTCTTGGACTGAATCCGTTCGGTAACTGCATATGCTTCAGCTGGATCCGTTCGGTTATTGCGTTGCATTGACGCTTCAGCCTTGTTGATTGTGACTGACGAGCGCATGAAGTGGGAAGTCGCGACCAGGGCTGTAGAGTCGGAACTCAAATTTCAGGCTTCAGCCCCAGACATCAAATTCTTTGGCTCCATCTCCAGAACGATTTGGTCCATCGAAAACTGAAAACCCCCTTGTGTTATTTGTACAACTCGCCTGCCCCCAACAAGCTAGGGCTGTGGAACCAGGGCCCAAATTTCAGCTGACCGGTTATCTAACAGTTGTTGGGCCCCGACTCTGGCCACCCAAAACCGCTCCGACCCCTCAGCCCTGGGCTCGCGACTAATCTTTCGCTGCCACATTTAACATTCTTCGCTAAGCTTCGTCGCGTCACCTGGCGCGCGGGAACACATTTTCGAAGACGTATTGTCGCGTCACAAACACCTCCGCTTCCGTCCGCAGGGACATCAAGCCGGACAACATCCTGATCGACCGCGACGGCCACATCAAGCTGACCGACTTCGGCCTTTGCACCGGCTTCAGGTGGACGCACGACTCCAAGTATTACCAGCGTGGCGGTGAGTCTTCTGCATGAGTTATTGTCATTATCAGGCAATGCGCGAACGACTGCAATGACAATGGCTATTCCTCCTCTCTTTTCCACTCCCCGTGCCGTTTAATTCAAAAACCTTCTGTCCAACATTTGCTTGCGGGAGTGAAACTTTGCAAAATAACCCGCTTCCTTGCAGACGGCCACGGCAGGCAGGACAGCATGGATTTCAGCAACGAGTGGTCCGATGTTCCGATGAAGCCCTTGGACCGCAGAAGGCTCAGGGACGCCAATCGGCACGTGGCCCGGTCCCTCGTGGGCACCCCCAACTACATTGCCCCCGAAGTGCTGCTGAGGGAAGGTGAGGAACTATTCCGGGGCCATCGCGGTCTCAACACGCTGTGAAAAAATGCACGGCTGACGTTGTGAGCAGGGGTCTTCAAATGACGGCCCGCAAAGTTATTTTGTCAATAATGAAAAAATAATGTATTTGCAAAACATTTGTCGATTTGTTAGAATGTGACATACCCCGAAATAATCACATTGCGAAAGATGTCCGGTCTTCGAACAGTTGGGTAAAAGCTTCTGTGGCCCTCGGACGCAAAAGTTTTAAAGCTCCTGCTGCAGATCATCATTCCAACCCAGAAGAGAATCGACAGTGCTTTGTTTTTGTTCAGCGCTCCGGCAATTTAGTTCCAGTCGTTGGTGTTTCACCAAAACTGCCCACGCTCACCTGTACATGAAGAAGCCGCGATGCCGCTTAGTTGCGGTTTGTCGTTTTCCACGCCCTCCCCCATGGGGGTGGTGAACAGTTTGCTCGCAATGTTTCCGGGCTTGATTTGTGAATGACTTCTTTAATTATGTCTTGTCTGGCATTTCATGAATAAAAGTACTCGTAACTGATACCAGTCGAATGGAAGTGGTTGAGATGGGAGTAGCTCAAGTTACCTGCGCTCTTGAAACTAGAAGACCGAGTTATTATTATAAATAAAGAACACGTATTGCAAGTCAAGCAAACCTATCCTTACAAGTGGGCAATGGCGATTTGTATTTAAATTAACTGGTTAAATTTTGCAGAAACTTTTTTGCGCACTGTATTTATTAGTTTTGCGTGGTCACCTTGACCTGGTGTCAAGTGTTCGCTTGTGTGTCGTGACAGGTTACACGCAGCTATGTGATTGGTGGAGCGTCGGCGTGATCCTGTACGAGATGGTGGTTGGCTGTCCACCTTTCCATTCCACCACGCCGTCTGAAACCCAGTTGAAGGTTTGATGCGTCCAGTTTCAGCGTTGTCTTATATTGCAGTGTGTGTGTTTGTCATTATGACCTCCTGCTTCTGTAGTGATGGCCACGCCTTTCGTGGCCCCTGTTGGCGCTTGAACTCCGGAGCCCAACGAATTTCAAGCGTGATTGTAAGTCGTGTCAAGGTCATCTGTTATTATGACGCCATAATTGGCTTTGTGTGGACCTCCCTGTTTAAAGCTGCGCTACGCGAATGCGTTTTACGCGGTGCGCACTTCCGCCACCGAAGTCCGCAAGGAGGGCAAACGTGGCCACGTGCGGCCCTCGCGAGTGGTTTAATGCGCCATACGTTGCAGGCCCTGGGCCTTCAGCAAGGGGGGGCACCTGTCTGTCACGGTGGCCTCACCTAGCAAGGCGGACGAACGCTCCGTGTTCAACACCTGCTATCTGGGACACCCACGCTATTCGTTCCCGTCAATCTCCAGTGACTTGTACCCGAACAATCTTCCTTTGTTTCGCGGCGCAGGTCATCCACTTCAAAGACCACCTGAAGATCCCCTCATACGCCCGGCTGCACTCGAGCACGGTCGACGTCATAATGCGTCTGTGCTGCGATCAACACAATCGCCTGGGCTCGCGCAGCGGCGCCGAGGAGGTGAAGCAGCACGAGTTCTTCGCCGGCATCGATTGGAACATCCTGCGCCAGATCAACGCCCCCTACATCCCTGAGGTTAGTGGGTGGGGGGAGTATCGGTGAAGGCAGCGCCTCGTAGAGACCTTGTTGCTGGTCGTGTGTTTGGATCTTGCAATGGTTCTGCTGTCTCTTTGAAATAACATCGTGTAGCCTAACCACTCGGTATTGTACCTTCTTGAATAACTTAATCCAGGAAGTTCCTTATTTTTTCCAGTTTCTTTAAACCGCGCTTTCAAAACGTTTTTTTTTTTTTTTCCTTATGTATTTCAACGTCACCAGTGTCTATTTTATGTCAAAAAAATCTTATTTTCTGTTTTTTTCTCGAAAGTAAAAACAAAACATTTGGTCTTTATTCTTTTGTTCTTCGAGTAATTGTCATGAAATTGCTTAACACTGTTCTTTGCATGCTTCCAATAACATCAACTCTATCCACAAAACTTTCACGAAATCTTCTCAACGAACGCTTGTCTACGTTCTTTCACACAGATCAAGTTTTCAGAGGACACGTCGAACTTTGACCTACCCCCCAGCGGCGAAAACAGCACCCTCAACCTGGGCAAGACTGCCACCCTCAACAACGGAACCCTCAAGCTGGCCCCGGGAGAGCACGCCTTCCTCGAGTTCACTTTCCGGCGCTTTTTCGACGAGGACGGTCGCGCGCAGTCGAGCGCACCGCGCGGTTACTATGACGACTACGACGCCGACGGCAATCCGCAGAGGGGCGGGGGGGCGCAAGACCCGAAGGGCGTCGTCCGGCAAACTTGCTCGGAGTCGATGTACGTGTGATCCGGTTCACTCGCACCGAAGCCGAACGGCGCCAGTCGGTGTGAAATCGAGTGTTGCGACAGAAAAGGGGCGAGACGCGTTTTTCTTCAGATTTGAGGGGACAGGAGGTTGCATTCGCGTGTAAGGGACTTTTAGGCCTCCCGGCCATGCCTTTCGGCCCCGATACAGACACGCAAGACTTGCCTGGCCATGACCTACAGCGAGGAGGCGCGCGCGGCATGCGCGTTCGCTGAGCGTGTAATGCCGTCCCAGTGGATAATCGTATTTTTTACTGACTTTATTTATTTATTTATTGCGCCGCGAATTCCCTTTTACTCGCTTGTATAGAAATCGTTATTTTTTCAGCCGCAAAAAGTTTCATGGGGACGTTTTTTCTACTGTTTCTAAAAAAAGCACCGCCTTCCCGTAATGAAAATAGAACGCTCTTTGTGTTGGCATGGCAACGCTTTAGAATGCTCTTTGTTGGCATGGCAACGCTGAAGCGCTGCGCATTTTCGCCCGGCGTTTGCGACAAAACCGCGGTGTTTCATTTTCTTTCGTCACAATCGTGCGAACCTTTTCAGCTGTGCGCTGTGTTCGCCAAAGCTGCAACGGCGACGAGCCGTTCGCCCCACCGCACCGCGCGTAAACCGCGTTCTCTTGCACTCATCCATTAACGCCGCTGATTAGGTGCGACCGGAAACTCGTGCGCATGAATCGTTTTTCAGTTGGTCTGCCCGACCGGCAAGGTTTGGTTTCGGTTTGGCGAGCGCGTTAAGCGCTAGACCACTGTTTCTTTTCTAGGCCACTGACCGAAACTCTTTTGGTAATTACTGAAAAAAAATTGATTCAATTGGGCCAAAAAATGTCGAAAAACGACCTAAACTTTTCAAGCACTTTCGGAAAAATGGCTGAAATGTCTCAGTGAAAAATAAAGAATCAGAATGGCATAGGACGTCACTGCCGCTCTCTCGACTCGGAGGTGTAGCGCTGCTCTCTGTATTGCCATTCGTGAATTTCGACATCCCTAGTCTTTGTAGCGAATAGAACGGAATCGATTTTTCGCTCTGTTTCATTTCACCCGACAAAAGCAAAGTCATGTCGCGGGCGGCGACTTAAGTCAAAGCGATTTCCTGAAAGATGTTTTTTCTTTCCATGTCGCTTTTAATTCCAATTTCATTTTAAAAACTGCTCTCCAAGTAAATTATCGAAAAAGGCCGCCAACCTTAAACGCTAAAAACTTAATGAAAGCCGGCCTTAACCCAGATACGACATGTTTCTAGGAGGCCCTTGCGGTGTAGTCAGTCGAAAATATCTAAAGCGCATGGAATTTGTTGTTTTCTTTCAAAACACCGGTTGATTGTTTCGCAAAACGAAGCTCAGAGAAACGTGCACCGAATATTAGGTTTCTGTGCGCAGCACTTAAACCTGGCGAATGTCGGAACACGTTTCGCCCAAATAACACGGTGGCAAATTCCGAACTGCACGCTTGTCAAACCCTACGTGTGTAACGGTCGCTTTGTGGGGACACGAACCCGGGACCCGTGATGTTTCAGCATCAAAAACAATAACAGTTTCCCCGCTCGACCAGGTTCACTCTTTATTACCGGTGCTGTACTGTGTGCCTTCTGTGACTAGACGGCTTCCTATTGGCGCCGTGTGAAGTGACGTCACACACGCAACCGCTGCCTTGTGCCGCAGAGGGTTCCACCACAGTCGTGGTACCCGCACACAGGTGGATGCCGCCAATGTCACGCACAGACCGACCATCGTTTGGACTTCACAGCGGCTGGACAGGATACAGTCCCGTCACAATGGGGGGAGGGGGTTTGGTGGGCTTAGCTCCCCAAAAGCACCGTTCCCCCAAATTGAAATATGAAACAGTGTAATTAAGTGGATTTTTTTATCAAGTTTTCAATGATAACCCCCCTGCACAAACGTGAAGCCCCTCCGTTTAAGGCTTTCTGGCGACGTTTATGACAGGAAAATAAATGTTTTACAAAGCGGCGCCGTCTCGTCTTTGAAACTTTTCGCCTTGCCATGACCACTCACCCCGAAGTCTAGTGCGGCCAAGCAGTGTATTACAACGACTGACTCAAACGGTGAAGCCACTTCTTGCTTCGCGCAAGTGTTTTCAATCGTATTCACGCGCCCGTTCGATTCCCAGACCCGGCCCCGTGCACCATATGTCCGGATCTTGCGTTTTATCTGTAGCCGCCCTTTCGCGAGTAGATAGTTCTTTGTGCACGTGTGCGTTGCCGTTCCTCTTTCCTCCTTTTCACCGCCCGCCCGTTCCATTTTTCGCGTCGTCGTCCACAAACGGCGTAAGCCTTCGAAACGAAACCACGGCATCCAACCCTTCTGTCTTCGCCGTTTGTCTTTGTGCGATATCCGGTCGCCCCCCCCTCTCCCAGCAGTCTGTAAAGTTTCCGCGCTTGTATTCTCTTTCTTACCTAAGTCGCCACGCGCGTAGGTCTCAGGGCTGGACCCCGGACCAATCACATCCCTCCGTAGCAGTCACGTGCCACTTGCTATTTATTGCCCAACCGTGTGCGAACCGCTTCTTTACCGTTCGTGCTATTTCGCCTCCACAAGTCCTTCCTGGCCCTACCAGGCCGTTCAGCGCCCATTTTGGGGGTGCCTGTGATTGTTGCACGTCCTTTCCGCATACGCGGCCGCAAAATCCGCTACACTCCTCCGCGTTGTACCGAACAAGGGGAAACCCCAGTTTCCAGCCATCAACTGCGTGAGATCGCAAGTCGCCCTTTGTCACGTCAGAATACACGCGTTCACCAACCCAACGCCCCCCTTTTCTGAGTCCCCTTGTCTTGATCGAGGGTCTGACGTCAGTTGATCCGGAGACTGTCACCAAGACGCTCGACAGTTTGTCAACAAAGCCCCTGAAAACGTTGAATGGGTCTTAATATTGACCCCCCTCAGCCCAGACTCGGTGTTGTGGCGAACTCCTCAGCAACGAACGCGTGATCCGGATGCTCCGAACAGCGCACCACGCAATGGCGACAACAAAACGGCGCTTTTTCTCCCGACTGACCGTAAGAACTTGAAGCAAGATCACTACAGTTCAATTGCGAATGTACTGACGATGGCAGCAGGAGTCACCGAAACGTCGTTTACATCTTTTTCTTTGGTCGTTAATTTCATTTGAAAACGACGCATTCTTTTTGGAGGAATTCCCACACGCACCTCATCGACGTAAGACGAAGTTACTTTTCTTGCCGCCTCCGAATCAACCTCAGCAATAAACGCACCGGGGCTTTCACGCAAAGCAGCCATTCGCGTGCACTGGCCTCGGCCACGCAGCTGAAACGCGCGTCACGCTTCGCGCGTCGTTGCCAGGCAACCGCGAGCTCGGCGCCCTGCTAGTCCGTCATTCACCTTCAAGCGATATCCTTTTTCCTGCTGTGCATATCATTCCTCGCGCGACAGATACCTTGCTCTGTTTCTTTTATTTCTTGTCCGCTTTAGTTCAAATAAATCGTTCTGTTTTCGCTGTCCTTGTTGTCTGTGCAACTGGCGCTGCTTTGCCGGGAAAGAAAGTTGGAAGGATAAAGAAAAGTTCAATTCCGAACGTTCGTATGAGGAGATTGTTGTGTATTTCGGAGGCCGCTTTGACGCTTTCACACTGCTCTCTCCTTTGGCAGCACACTGCGGTATCCAGTGATGTAGCAGATAAAGAGTCAGTGGTATATTTGAGAGTGCAGGCGGTTATTTGGTTGTCAAGCAACATTTTCCACTTGATGTGGAAACACTACGAGTGTTGTGGCCAGAAAAGATGCCCCGAGCTGCTCACAACATGTATCGTTTAGCCCGTTTCTTGTTTATTCTCCCAAATTGAAAAATGTGTACTTATGGCGTGACCGCACTGACGATTTCGATGTTTTCGAACTCCTTGGCCAGCATATACGACAAGCAATTACAGACTGGTCATCACCCCATACGAGCCTTGTGCGCTCAGTACCAAGTGCTAATCTATTGCAATTGTGTCACGTCGAATCGCCATTTAACCGATCCAACCGTGAGGAAGAAGACGGCAACATGACTGAAGCTCAGCTGTAGTAACACACCACAGTAACCGATAAGCGAACCAATAAATCAAGCTTCCATAAGTGACGCCAGCGATCTGCCTTGGGAATTAAGCCGATGCGTAACTAATGCAA
>JGI24158J21664_10008744_pt1 | contig 13485 bp, 6 predicted proteins | sample Ectturendosymbi3_FD_21664 | JGI IMG/M metagenome (IMG submission 21664) | reverse complement strand
ACGAAAGGTCTGCAAAATGTGGTGGGATGGTTTCTGGATGGAGACAATAACCCAGATTTCCACCAAAACCTAATTATTACTTTTTTAGCCCATTTATAATGTTCCTTGAAATTTGCGTGCAAATTTATTCCGTAGTATTTGCATTAAGTCGACAAATTAACAAGCAAAAAGTATGTGAAAACACCTAACCTCCTTGCGAAGGTAATAAAGTTTTTGTAAAATATCAAGCTCAAGGGGGGGGGTTAACCACAAAACCCCCCCTTTGCGTACGCCCTTGCTTGCGCAGTACCACTAAACGCTTCAGGAACTGATAAAGATTGCACAGTTTTACTTCAACGTTATGACTCCTTATGCTAATGTGAAACGATTTTTTCCTTGATACCTCCACAAGCCAAAAAGAAAGAGGATCCTTTCTGGTTGAACCAGTTTCCAGTCTAAAGCTGGAGTGCAATTTGAAACATCTTTTATGCAAGTAGTTTCATAAAATTGTAAAAGGCGATTCTACATTTTTAGGAAATTTAAGGAATCTGCAAAATATTCATGGGCTAAATAGGTTAAGTAAATAAGGATTTTGTTTTGTGTGTTTTGAATGAAACATTGTCTACACTGGACGTTTAACTTCAACACTTAAAACTAATAAATAGGCCTATTTGACTTGTTAAGTGTAAGTAATACACTCAAGTAAGTGACAGTCGTAAATTGTCCTCCCTTTTTGCGCTGAAAATATGGCAGCCTTTTTGAGCTTATTAATAAATAAACATTGACGGAAAAGTGTAGAGCTTATCCAAGTGGTTCTAAAAAACATTAAAAAGCAAAACAGGCAAAAATGAGAGGAAGAAGTTGTAGCTAAGTGAAGAAACATTCAAGTGACTATTTTACAGTGGCAGTGAAGTCCAGCGGAGATATTTCTGTGGAACCTGTAAGAGGACAGAAAATCAAAGAACATGTTGTGACAGACTTAGATTCTACGTAACGATAAAAATAGACCTAGTTTAACCAGCGGTGCAGTAGCAGAAGAACGTCAAGAAGTATCATCGAAAAACACGATAGATGAGTTGGCTGACGTTATCACTGGAGGCAAAGATATCTGTCTCAGGTTATCCAACATAGCGGAAAAAATGCGGGAATATTGGTTGAAAAACGAAAAGTTATTTTTGAAACATGATGTTCCACAACACAGAAGAGACAGAAACTCGTCACGGAAATGCACCACGAATCTTATTCGGCGCCAGAATCACAACGCCGAAGTTGTTGGAAGAAGCTGGTTTTGTTTTTCTCCTTCACAAACTTGTGTTTATTGTTTCACATGTAGACTGATGTGCGCGGATACGACTAAATGTGCGCATTTCCGTACTAGAAAAGGAATCTGCGACTGAAAGCACGCTGAGGAGCCACGAGCAGTCAATGGAACATAAAGATGCCACGATTACGTTTAGTCGCAAATGTAATTAATCACTGTGAAGAATTGATACAGAGCTAGGTAGTCAGGTCAATCAATGCCAAGAATATTGGAAATCGCTTCTGCAACGTTTGGTTTCTGTCGTAAAATTTATTGCTGAGCGAGGACTGACGTTTAGAGATGATGAAAACGTTCGATCGCCCAGACACTTTTCTCAAGAAAAATTTCAAAAAAGAAAATACGATGCTTCTGGTGACCGGTTTTGCAGCAGTTTCACAAACCGCTAATACCTGTCAATTATCATGTTGCATCATAAAGTTTTGTTACACTTGAGTGAACAAATGTGACGTCACAATATTACGTCATAAATATTAATGATCCGTGGAAATACTAGTGACTTCATCGGCCATCCCATACCTCAAGATTCTATATCTGCACGTGAGGCCTCCCACCACGCCTGGGCCCCCCACCATCTAAATCCGGCGCTGCCCTGGTGAGTGATGGTAGCTTAACTGGGGCATTTGCTAAGTGCAAGACAATCTTGGGACTCTTCTCGACAAGCTTGTTGCACTGCATTCTGTCAGATTACACAATCTCCTTGACTTTCACCTGCATTTGTCCAATTAATTTGTTATGCCTAACTAAACAGCAACAGTTTCATGGATAAGCACCAGTGGAACACCATACTAAAACTGCTCCAGGGCAAGAAACGTATTTGGCATCCCCTTATGACAGCTTACATCATGTAGCCACAGAATTATTAACTTCTTTTACTGCTATGCGACCAATATCCGAAAAGGTCGGTACTGGTTCTGGTCTACATGGCAGTACCACTTATTTCACGAACTAACGAGGTGCAGTAGATTCTTCCACTTGTTTCCAAGTTCTGTGCTGGTGTAACTGTAGGACGATCGGGGAGGCAGTGATTAGTATGTGGTGTTCACCACTGCGTTGAAACGTTGGACACTAAAAGATCAGCTTAGTCGTAGTAGGGGCACTGGTTTATGCTGTCTAAACCAGGGGTGGGCAGCCTACGGCCCGCCTGAACATTTGAAATGGCCCGCATCAGAATTTTCGTTACCCAATTTAGAGTGCAAAATCGCATCAAAACCAAGCTCCATGGTAAGCAGGTACTTAGATAGTATGTCAAGAGAATCCCTTGTAGTTAGATAAAGGTTGAATTTTTGGATTAAATAAATTGTTTTTACGGCCCGCCAGCCAGCCCACAAATTTGGTGGGCCAAAATGTTTGATTTTAGGCGAATTACACTAGTTGTAGGAAAAACGTCTCTCAAAGCACAAAATGACTATATTCTAAAAATTTGGGGGGAATGCCCCCCCTGCCTACGCCTATCCCGCCAGCGATAATCCACCATTTATGAAGCCCGTGATAGTAAATAGGTTGCACAATGGCAAAAGTAACATATTTCCTGAGCGTTCTTCTTTTTTGCACAGCTCCTTTTTGTTACTTGGTGTTCAGTGCCGTGAAGCCCCTTTACCCCAGCATCAGCGAAGCCCCTTTACCCAGCATCAAACTGTTTAATAAGAACAATGAAATATAGTAAATTTACCTTACCCAGCAACGGGCGACAAAGCCTCAAGACAGCACATCACCAGTGAAAGTAATCATTTCACTGGAAGCTTGCATCCAACAGACAAGACTTTGAAACACAAGCTTGACACTAAGAAATATCTGTAATACTACAATATTATATCTATATTGTACATGAAGATTGTTGCATTGGTGTTTTTATTTGAATAACTGTCTTCTACTGTGTGTGTGATTCAAGTGCAGTCGTCAACCATACGTTTCACTACTGTTAACTTCTATTTGAGAATTTCCTACAGTTACTTCACAGCTATCTGAAGCAAACGCCTTGTTAAGTCGTGTATGGTAACACGCCTGGCGAACGTGAATGCCTCATGTCTGATGTCGTTACGTAACACACCTAAGAAACTTTAAAATCTTGCTAAAATAACCAAGTTTGTAAAAACAATTATGTGTATGTATCGTACGTTAACTGTACTAGCGAAGTATGTACGATTTGTAACAAAATAATTGTTATTTAATTATGTAATTATTGCATCACACACGACCATCTGAAGTAAAAACATAAGCAGTCATAAGATTTGTGACATGGGCACAAGGTCCTAACCAGACAGTAGTTACGAACCCACCAGAATAGAGCAATATCACAAGGAAACTAGCTGAACCAATAGTGACAACCAGTGTTGCTATTGGACACGAAAATGTTGGTAGACCTGACGAAATGTAACTTACTCTGACGTTATCCTGAAGGACAGTCGAAATATAAAAACGCACTGTTTACTCGAACACAGACAGGGGTCGTATCCAGTCAAGCAGTGATCTGGAGACGATGAATCACTTTAAAATTCAGGCTTTCATCTTTCCAAACACTTAACTTGAACTTGGCGGTGTAGTGTAGTTAAGACCCGTCGCCAGGGGAAGAGCAACCGGGAAATTGCCCCCAAACCGAATGTTTAAAATACATGTTTAGTTGTTAGCTACAAAAACAAGCTGCGATAATTTCTCCCCAACGAGAGTATCAGCTGGTTGCGGTCCTGCCCGTCGCTACAACACAACAATTTGCAGTCGTGCCGAGTAAAGTGTTCCGAACGTTAAGATTTCTGCACTCTGCTGTCAATCACTTGCAAGCAGTGTATGAAACCAAGGCCTCCTGTTTTCTAGGAGGCTTTAATGAAACACAGGAGTGCTAAAAAAAGAAGAGTGCTAAAAAAAGAAGTGTCACATCCAAAAAAACAGCCACTTTCAATAGAACTTCAAAAACACGTTTTTGAATGAATATTTAATAAAATATTCACTTTCATTACATTACAAACGAAAATATTTACAGTTTTTTTGATAGTGATACGTAAGCGATGGCTTGTTAATGTCATCTACGCGACGCCTGGTGCTGCACACAGGAAATAGGGATCGGATATTTCTTTCTCACAAGATGGCGCATGAGCCAAAATACTTTTGAGAACCGCTGGTTTAAGCCAAGCTATGTGCGGCTCTGATTTCCTTGAAAACCTAGCTTTGTTGTGCGGGTCAGGTAGGTAGGGCTTATAAATTTCAAATTGAGCGAGAGTTTGACCGAAGTCATGACTGACCCGGCAGACCCCTTCTCAAAATTTCATACATCACTTTTCCTTAATGGCTTTTGATTGGACTGGGGAATATTCGATTCTAGTTGCTTCACACTCATCACCGCCAGCGGTAGCTTAAATCAAACTCAACTCGAATAAAATTACAGTTTAAAACAACAACCAAAGCTGCCGCGAAATGTACGCACAGCAAAGATGGCGCCACTGTCATAAATAGACAGTCCAGCAGAGAGGAAATGACCGTCAAAGAATAGCAGCATCGTCAATAGGCTAAAAGCCAATGTGGTTTTCGACATCCTTTGATCTGCTTTTGTTCGTGACAACGGAATTGTTTGGTCGGGAGCAAGTTCTACTTGATTTGACAACCGACAGAACCGCAGCAGAACGTCGTCGTGACCTTTGCTGGTTTGCTCCATGCATCCCATACGATAGTTTTGCCAGTAAAAATACATAACGCAAGAAACGTACATAAAAACCTTAAGTATAGCCCTCAGAAGAAACCGGGTTCACAGTGAATGGGACAATTTGCAACTGGAGTAAAAAAAACGTATTATTGCTCAAGCAATGGCTGAGCAAGAAACTTCAGACACGATTGAGTTTGGTTACGATGAGGACACGCAAAGCTTGGTCGAAAGCGACGCAAACGCACAGGCCGAGTTTGTCTGGACTCCAATCAAGTCCGCAGATCGGTTGAGTCGACAGAGTGGCGTTTTGCAGACAGTGCAAGTTGCCTGCAACGCCACTTGCGACGCCATCTTCCTCCTTCACTCTTTTCGGTGGATATTCGTATTTCCAAAGTGACAATGAACCAGAGCCACCTGTCGTTATAAAAACGTCCCTGTTCTGTGGCAAATGCTTCGCCAGCCATACTGTTGACTTGTGCGCCTTCTCTGACACAAAAGCAAATCCTGATTTAGCATGATGAGTGCGAACGTCAAATACGCGAAATTTGCCTTCCAGAGTTGAAACTGCAAGTTTGTTCATGGGGATGTCTTTGCGATCAAATTCCACACAACAAACACCGTTCTTGACATTGGTCTCCCATCTGAGGGACATATTTCTAAGATCAAACATCTTGACGTCTCCGTTATCATAACCCGCAACTACACATCTTTCATCGGAATTGTATGAATCACCGAACGCTACCGTCCAGCAGTCACGCCTGTCATCACCTTCAGGTTCCATACAAGCTACAGGAGTGTCAGCCTGCCTAACATCCCAAACTTTAACCAGCCCATCGCGAGAACCAGTGACAACCTCAGGAGCACCTTCCCCGATTCCCAGACCTCCAACACCATCAATTGAATTTATGATTTCCGTGTGGGCATTGCTACCGTAAACTGGCTTCATGCATTCCAAGTCCCATACATTCAATTTTCCCTTGAAGTCACCTGTTGCCAAGTTTCTACTTTGCAAAGACGACGCACCGAATGTCCCACACTTCAGAGATGAGGGGGTTTCTGACTCCTTCACAACACTAACTTCTCGGTGCGATATTTCGTAAACATTCAAAGCTCCAGTTCCACGAGGATGACTACCAATTGTCACAAATTTGGCACTCCGAGGTATCCATTTGCAATCATACAAAGTAAAATTCATGGTCTTCTCAATGTGTGCAATTATCTGGGGTTTCTCCATTGTACAACTTTCTTTAAGCTGAGAAAGCAGTTATGAAGTAGTAGCAGTAAAAAAATATGTAAACTAAATGAACACACAAAAACACTTTTCTTAGCAGTCTGGAACATTGTATCAAACATTCATTATAGAGCACATTACAGTATTAAGTGTGCCAATTAAAAACTATATAATCATAGAGTTCTTCCATTGCACATTGTAGTTGAAGGCTAGCTTGTGTCATCAGAAATTTGCTCTTTCCAAAAAACATGTTGATACAAGAAATTTATTTATTTTTGCTTTATTTATGAACTATGAATTAACTCATAATGATGCAGGAGGTGAATGTACAGTAACACTGTACGTTTATATTAAAACAATTTGTGACATATGCTTCACAATGACATTTAGCTAAACTTAGTGCATTCACAATTGCTATGCTTCTTTCTTTGTCATTCGAAGTTTTGAACTGTTATTGACAATATTGCAAAACGAATTTTGAATGCATGCTAAGCCTAAAAATCAAGCCTATATTAAGGTAAAGTGATACTCCTATGCTTTAACAGAAGGCTGGCCAGACTTTTTGACATGAGGGCCAAATTTGCAACTGCCTGGCCAGTGGAGGGCCAGGAACAGTACTATTTACATAATCTATGCAAGAATAGGTTGTTAAAATGTGTTATAGAACAATAATAACAATAAAATCAAACCATTTTGTTTACACTTTTATAGCGCTGCTTGCAGCTAAGTGCTGCTGTGGCAGACAAGTTAACCAGAGACAGGGAGCAGCCAATGCTGTTCCACCGCTGTGCACAATCGGAGACGTGGCGCTTGAAAAAATGTGCAAAGGTATTTGGCGGGCCAGATATGGCCTGTGGGCTTTAGTTTGACCACCCCTGCTTTAACATAAACTCTTAAGATAAGCTTATTTAAATATCAAGAATGTGTTGATCAAAAAGAAAGCTGGTTTGCATTTACAATACCTTGAAACAAACATTTACAATGGGTCACCATGATCCTTAGGAAACAACTTTGAAATGAATAAATATATATTGCATACATTTTGCACGACATGTTCTGTTCATTTGTTCATTCATTTTTACCCATATTTCCTCTGGGAAGGATTGTGGGGGCAGCAGCCCTAGGACTCAAAATACCTCACGGTCAGTACAGTAGCCATCTCTGATAGTTCTGCTGGCTCCACATCAAGATGGGACCAAGCAAGGTTGGAGATGTAGTCACTCCACCTAGTTGTTGGATGACCTCTGGGCCACTCCCATGGGTGTTGGATGACTCCTATGGGTGCAGCCAGCACAACATGTCTTGCCAATCTTTTGTGGGACATTCTGGACACATGGCCAAACCAATGTAGCTGGGATCTCTTGGACAACTTGCTGTGCTTGAAAGCTCCTGTTTTGTGACCACAGAGCTATGAAGCTCATGCAGAACTGCATTTTGTTTTACTAATCTGTGTATCACTCTCCTTGTTTCGTTTTCCATCACCCGTGAATACCACCCCAGGTACTTGTACTTCACCTGCTGCTTACTTGCAGTGTACAGTGCAGTGGTTTTCTAAAGAGACATAACACCTCTGCTTTTTTAGTACTGCTTTTCACTCCAGCTTGGTCATGTGCAGCAGAAAACCAATCAGATGTATGTTGAAGGCCCTGTGTAAAGGATGCTGGCAGTACCAAATTGTCTGCAAAAAGCAAACGGTTGATCTGCAGCTTCCAACAGTGACACCAACCTTCAACTCATCTGTGACTGTCTATTCAAATCATATAGACCATGAAGAGGAATGGTGGCTTGTCAGAGTCAAACATCCACGGTGAATGTTTGTGATGTAACTCTGCTGACACAAGACACAAACTTTTGAGCAGGAATACAGCAACTTGACGGCCAGTAACAAGCAACTTCAAAGCATTCCCCAAAGCTTTTCACAAGAAACCTGGCTGTATGCTTTCTCGAGGTTGACCATGCATGTTTTGTCAACCTTTTTGCCATACTCCCAACATGTCTCGAAAAATTTCTGGAGAGTGGCCACTTGACACACACAAGTTAGCCCAAGAACACCTCAATTCAAGGCTTTGAGCATTTCTGGTGTTTTGACAGCAAGGACTTCAGCTTCAGTGGTAGTATTTTCCTCCCCCAAATGTACCTTATGTGTGTCTAGCAGTGTGATAGCGACTGGGTTCAAAAAATATCCTTAAACTGCTCTCTTCATCTGTCAAGGATGCCCTCCTCATTGCTGAGTATGTTGTCTTTGGTCGATCTAGTGGTGTTAAATTTTTGCTGCAGAGACATCTGATGGTTTGCCAGAACCTTATGTTGGCTTGTCAGCAACTGGAATCAAACTTGTGCCTGAAATTCTCCCAGGATTACATTTTCGACTTAATCACCATGTGAGCTGTGGACTTTTATGCCTCAGCATAAATATGTATGCAGAGAAGAGTCAGTTGTGTTTTTAAGCCATGGCTTGTAGGCTACTTTCTTTGCTTGAATCGCGTTTTTCACCTCATGGCTCTATCAAGGGGTCACTTTTTACATATATCTATTTTTATAAAAAACAAATTTAAGCATGCCTAAAAGAAGCATTTAATAGGGTATAGCACAGTTGCAGTACAGTAATGACAGGCAGAGTAGCACATTATTAAAAAATACCAGAAAAACTTCGATAAGATAAAGAAGCAAGTAAACTGTTTAAACTCACTTAATGTCTGCCTCTATATCAAAACTGTAATATCCTTAGCAATGCCATTGTTATCATCATGACTAATGAATGTAATATCTTAACATTTATTTTTAATATGTGCTACAAGTTGTCATTTAAAGTGGGCTATTGATTCATCCACTCAGTGACTTGTCTGTGCCAACCTTGTAGAGTCCTGCATGGGACAGATAAACTCCTGTGGGTTATGAGTATTGGCATTCTAGTCTTTTTTTTGCTGAGACATTTTGGTTGCTGATACATTTTGGTCATTTGTCCCATAATAATGTTGAAACTAGCTGTAACAATATGCATTACGCCATATTTTCAGACACTGTGACCAAATTGACTTTATTTTTTTTCGGTCATTTAAACTTTCGGTCCATGACTGAAAAAAACAGCCTGCATTTGTGGGACAGACGCAGGAGCCCGCAGAGCTATGCATGTGGGTTGAACTTGGTGCAACATGGGTCAGCAGCAGGTTAAGAAATTGTTTGTGCAGGTAACTGAATGCTGACCCAATGCATTTGAATGTGACATGAGCAAGAATTTCAATGCTATGGAGAGCTTGCAGCACAAGGGTGTAGTAGTGACATTCTCCAGAGGTGGCAAGAATACAGATTGAAGTTTCCAGCTTTCAGTGATTTTGTAAGAAATACATTCTGGGTGACGGCTAGAGGTCTACAGGTGCAGGGTGTGGGTTAAAAATCTGTGCGTGTGAATAGGTAAGATTTCTCAATTTCCTGCAGGTGTGGGGCAAGACAAGGCAAAGATTTCCACCTGCACAGGATTCTGAAACCTTGTGAAAAGGACCAAGCTCAACTGCTTGGCAAAAATGGACATGCATTTTGCCTACTGAGTGCACATCATCAGCTTGTATAACACTTGAGTTGAGGTACAATATATGACATTAGAAAATTGTTTTTCTCACCAACACAGAGTTCCTGCAGTAGTAACACATGTTTCAAATTGCCCAAGTGTTGTTTCAGCCAATCCTCACACAAACCAAATTTTTAAACACATTTACCAAAATGATCTTTTGCTGTCTAAAATTATTGAAGCTATTTGGATTTGCTTTCCATATGGCAAGGGCTACACATCCTGTTTTGTTTGTTTAGAGAATAAAGTTTTTCTTTTTGGACTTTAATGAAAATGCTTACACAATACAAAATGAAATGCAGAAACCCAAGTAACAAGAACAGCAACTACCAGCGATTTTCATTTCAGAATTCTATGCATGAACTAACACTGCAAGTGGCATAGATTAGCCTTAAAGTCTGTGACAGACAGAGCATACAACACTGTTTGTATCGAACAGTAATTCTGTTAGTGTTTAAAACTACGGAAGATATAACACTTAAATTGAAACAAAAACACCCACTTTTTCAATCACCCTTCAAGGTGCTGTACAGTGTTTAACAAACGCAAAGGCAAGAAGAGCATATATCGGTTTTGAAGCTCAATTCAAACTTCTTTCGCCTTTCGTGCACCACGCAACGAACCGTTGCTTTGCCAAACAATTTAACCATGAAAATCGCAAACTCGCAGAGATGAGCGCACTGTTGGAGACATTTTGGGATCCAGTCCTGTATTTTCAAAACTCTGCAGTCCAAGTCCAACCATACAGTACTTAGCATAGCACAAATAATTTAAAAACAGCAAAGTCCAATTCCGAATAAAGTCCAGAAAATTAATAAAATACAGCATTTTAATAAAAATATTGCCCCGATTATTTTCCAGTAACACAGTCCAACTCCAATTGTGCTGCTTTGCAGAGATGAACGGACTGTGAAATTTTTCACTCCGAGTCCAATCCTGGTCCGCAAAAATTGATTTCGTTCCAGACCTGATCAGCAAAATTTTGAAAATAATTGGTCCGATTCAGTCCTGATCCGCCCATGTAAAACCATGTATTTTATTTTGCCTCAGGAGGCAAAATAGATACAGCCTTTTGGCATTTCCAAAATTTAACACGGTATTGTTTATTTTTGCCATCAGATGTAACAGAACTGCTGGAATTATTTTGCCATTAGGCAAACCCGATTGGTAGAATTGGTCAAGTGACAAGGATGATGCACTTGGATTAGTGCATGGTCTTTGTCACACGACCTTACACTAAACCTAAACTCAAAATCTAAACCCAAAACTTCAACCCAAAACCTAAACTAAAAACCCAAAACCAACACGAAAAACATAAACTCAAAACTGAAACCGAAAATATAAACCTAAACCCAAAACCTAAGCCCAAAGGCTAGACTCTGAAAATGAACCCTAAATGTAAACTCTAAACCTAAACCTACACCCTAAACGTTAACCCGAAACTTTTTGAAAGAGTACATAAAAAGCACTCCCATCAAAGGTGTGATCTTTGCCAAAGCAAAAGGCGAGAACAGAACCACTGAACATTCGTACAGTAGGCATAGACACTAACACCTCGACTACGTTCACCTTATTACTAGTAATGCGAACTTAACCAACGCTATATGTGGAGTCTGGACAACGGTGGATGCAGTTCGAATACAAAATAGTCCCAGCAGAGCTTTTGCCATTGATGGCAAAATATATACTACCATTTAACAAACTTGTAAAATCGCATTACAAGTAAAATTTTTGATGTGGTTAGAATAATCACATCAAAACAACAAAAATTTTCTCAGTCCGATCCAGTCCTAATCCGCCAATTTTCAAAAAATTGCGCTCCAATCCAGTCCTGTCCAGCCAAAATTGACTTCAGTCCTGTCCGTGCTCATCTCTGTTGCTTACGATCTGTTCAGTTTAATATCAGGTGCATCCCCTCCCGTAAAACTTTTGATTCCTTGGCGTTTGTCAGAGCTGTTGTCAGGCTTTCCTGATTGATTCATTTATTCATTGGATTTCCCCAGTTTCCATGTGCTTATTATTTTGTTTCATTTCTGTTACTTGCGCTGTTGTCTGTGCTTCTGGGAAGAATATCTGAATCTGTTTTGATTTTGCACTATCTGTTTTATCGGGGATTTAAAATGTTGTATACACTGTAAGTGTAAGTGTAATCAGTAATCGTACTTACACATCCTTAGTTAGTGTTGTCGTGCAATGTAATTGAATCAAGCAACGAATATAATACTAAACTCAACAATGAATCATTTTTATTTTGCCTGCTAGTTGGCGTGGCGCGGTGATTACGCTTCATATAACATTGAATTCGTAACAGCAATAAGAGAGTGAACCTAGTTGAGTGGGTAATCTCTATTATGTATTGCTATTGAGTCAGCCTTAATTAAAGGGTCATTGAGGGTCGTGGGTTTGACTCTTTCTTTGGTCAGCTCAGGGTGACACAGAATTGTGGCTACACAACAAATGGCACCCAATGTGTTTGTGGCTGGAATCCCCCGTTGAACGAAGGTCGTCTTGACCTTGTTAAAGGGGGAAGTAATGTAGAATGGTGATTATGCCACATATATTGATATAACGTCAGATTCGTAGGAGAAATTAAATAGCAGAGTAAACCTATAGTCGAGAGCGGAATCTTTAGTGCTGTTATGCCAAAGGTCCATTCTCTCTTTGGTAGGCTAAGGGCAACACAGCATTATTGTGGCTGCAACATTGGTTATAAAGCTTCACATGCAGGCACATTAGATTATTAACGAATATATGACTTCCAATTTTAAGCACCATTTTGGCGCGTTTCAGATCCCTTCAGATTCCTGATCATTTCTGGATCCTTGTTGCTTGTACCACACTTGAATCAGTGCCTAAGAGCTTTCCACAGTCATATAGGCTACAGTATTATGAAGTCAACATTTGCATATGGCCCACAAATTCTCATTTGATTTACATCTGGATAATTCCTGGGCCAATCAAGTATTGGTAAATTCTATGTCATGAAATTCTTTACCATTTTTGACGTGTTACACTAAAGGAGCAAGATCCTGCAGAAAGACTTGGAACTACAGTATTAGGATATCTCTTTCCAACTCTGGAAGTGAAATAGGTTTTCTTTGAAGAACTTCAATATATGGTGGTAAGGGCATTATTCCAGTAGAGTAGCCAGCTCAAAATTTGGAGGTCAAATATTTTGAATTTTAGTGAACAACAATATTTGTTTTGGGACATTGCATTTCAAAGCACAAAATGACAAGATATGCTAAGAATGTGGAAGGGGCCATGGCTCCTTTGGCTTCCCCTAGCAATACCTATGCATCATTCATTTGATTGGCTGAAGACTACTGACACCAGTAACTAAAGAATGCCCAAAACACTTTTTTATGTTGGTTCTTAACAAACTGATAGATGTGGTAATCACAAATTTTCCCTTAGGATGATCTTCCAAATGTGCTGACTTCTATGACCTTGTACTGTACAAACAAATGGCTTTGATCACTGAAAATGACTTTTCTCAACTGTTCTTTAGTCTATTCTTTATACCTTTTTGCCCACTTATATCATTTTTCTTTCACTTCTTTGTTTATCAAAAGCTGTCTTTTCATTGGTCTTCCGTTTTTCTGAGCAACTGTGATGAGATGTCTGTGAACTGTGGAGGAACTGATTTGGATACTAGGCTGTACCAATTTTGGGCGAATGGCTCAGATCTCTACGTAAGTTGGTGAAAAGTTGCAGTTGGACTCATCATCCACAAAAATGACAAAAAAAGTTGAATC
>JGI24158J21664_10008740_pt1 | contig 13487 bp, 7 predicted proteins | sample Ectturendosymbi3_FD_21664 | JGI IMG/M metagenome (IMG submission 21664) | reverse complement strand
ATTCAACCACGTGCAGTGAAACATTCTGCAAAATACACTGTTACTCGGCTCTAGCAGGGTTTGTTACGTGCGTTCATATTAAGCTAGTATGATTTCCGTTTGTCAAGTCAAGTAAAACGAACGATCAACATCAACATCAACATCAACGCACAAGGCAGTTAAGGTTTGTTTCTACAGAACTTCATTCTGCCTATAACTCGTGTGCAAGACGTAAATCGTCGTTACAGCATTTCCACCTTGCTTTCCTAAAACGAATGCCTACAAAACTGTTGCGAAACAAGTAAAATCCGAATTGTTTTAAATATTGGCACAAACACCTAGTTAATCCCGTAGAATGCGGTTTTACGATTGCGACTATCTTCCAAGTTTAACAGAAAACTCCATCACATATCAGATCAAGTCACTACAACTAACGAATTCATTCGCTGCAGTTGAAGCAGGGTGCTAGCTGGAAAAAATCAAGACGTGCTTCCAACTACTCACCGATTCAAAAGCGAAAAGCACATTGCACGTCAGTTCCTAGTTTAATCCTAGGCAGACCACGTCAAGAATTAACTTGAAATGGCGACAAGGGACCGATGACTGGACTACGTCGTGGTTTGCAAACATAAAAATGGAAAGCACGCTCAGAAAAATGCACATTTGAATAATAAAAGGCAGTTCACAATTATGTTTGGTGGGTTCTTTAGTTTACTTTTCTTTCAAGTAAAAGCTTCTTGTCACTGAAGATATTGCTAGAAGTTTCGACCACAAACGGTGTGTACACCAAGGTTATGTAATCCAGGTTCTTTTTGGACACAACCTGCTGCTTACTAAGCCACTACGATCAAATTACTGTTTCTGTACGAATTTTTACTATCAGCTGTTTGATCAAACTCTTCTGTTTACGCCTCGACACAAACACCAATGCCTCCAATGCTTTTCATGGAGCAACGTCATTATCCAACGTAGGTTTCACAAGTACCTGTTAGTCAAACGAAGAACGAAATCTTCAGCCTGTCCATCAGCGCCGACTGACAAGTGTCCGGATGGCAAGACACTGACGTACTTGTTGTTGCTGGTCTTGATGCGGACATTTCTTCCCTGCCATTCAAGTTCGAAGTCCGCACCAGCGTCGCTGGAAAAAAACGGGTATGATAGGAAGGAGAAGCGCGGGCGTTTCGTGCAAAAATCGACCGTTATAATTGGGACCAAGTGAAATGGCTGCACCTTACAACGGTTCGACAACAGGGCATATGGGTGTGTAGTTTTTTTCGAAGTTCTGTGCTTGGAATCATCCTGTTGGTGAAAATTTACAAACCCAGACTGGATGTCGACCACCTGTCTCTACAGATGCTGAGAACTTGAAAAGCGCAAGTAAGCAAGCGCTGCCAGAATGCTACGACGTGGTCCCAGGTTAACTGATCAACTTTCAAGGCGAATTTCTACATCACAAAGAGAAAGTGAGATTGCTTGCAAACACTGCTGCAATGGTGAACACTTGCAAAGATTCAATTCATGGGACTGACGCAATGAAATTGAACAATGCATTTGAGATACTGCACGTAATGGATAAAACTGTTTTTAAAACAACCTTGACCCATATTTTCTACGCTGGTAGTTCGAATCCGCGGAGATAATAAATTAACTATGCCAAACATAAAATCCTTGATTTCATTAAATCATTTACTTTCATAGGTTCAGAATTCGAAGATCTAAAGAGAAAGTGTGTTGCTGCAGACATGTTTTGAATTACCGTGAAAGATTCGACTACGCTACACCCAAAGCCAGAAATGCAACACAATACGCCACTACCGTCGTACCGTGTCAACCGATTTGCCGACCACTGAGGTAGCTAACTTCAATTATCCACCTGGATCATTGCCTTTCAAACATAATTTTCCCGACCGCCAGCAACAGGTGTGCAAGTGATTTTTGCAACAGTATATTTAAAAAAGCTGTTTGAGCTTCAGTTGCAGTAACATAGAAACTTTCCTACGAGTACCTGCCAAACGGTAACGTGGCACAGAACTCAACCAAGTAAACGGTAACGTGGCACAGGACTAAACCAAGCTTTGATTTAGTTCTTGCTTAACATAGAAACAACACCAGGCAACATATATATATCCTATGTAAAGCGATCAGGAAGCTGTAAAGCACAAGTATCTTGGGGAAATTGTTGACATGGACCGAAATTTAATCCACTTAACAGGTGAAAACGTAACCATCCACTTCAAAGCTTTCTTGTAACATAATCACCACAAGCACACTTGAAATTGTGACGAAATCGTGTGTAATAATGCTGACCATCAAGTGTTTGTGCAACACTTACGAGGAACTGGACGCATCGCCTTTCACGCCATTCCCGTCAACTCGCCAATATTTTCCCTTGTCGTTTCGAAAAAATACTTTGTTTGAGCCCGTGTCCATCTCCAGCTGGAAGGTCTCACTCTCTTCCGCGTCTGTCTGATTAGCGGAGAGCTGTAAACCTGAAGATGACATACAGTATACGTAAATGAAGATCGTTATGCCTATAAGCACTGTCAATTTTTGTTAAGCACTGTCAATTTGTCTGCTATGTGCGTATATTCAATGTACGTAAGCATACCGCTATGCATATAAGCACTGTCAAGTTTGTCTGTTATGTCTGTATCGTGTATCGTTAATGTACATAAACATATCGTTATGCATATAAGCACTGCCAAAACCTGAACATGACATGAAGTACATGTGGATAAGATCGTCATGCTTTTACAACCTGTAACTTTTTATAACATCGACCGATAGCGACGTGTGCAAAAACTTTCTGCACAAACTACGAAAACGACAAAAATGCATATGACAATACAAAATCAAATTTCCTTTTGGAAGACACGTAGTTGACTTAAAAGCATCACACGAAACAAGAAACGTACAACGACATCAAAAACAGGTAGCGCGCTTTCAAAATAAATCATCAGCTCATCCGGCTGGCGTGATGAAACACTGGAAAATGGAGTCTTTGCAACTGAAGGCGTGAAAATGTTTTCGTCGATCCACACAAACCTGCCTCACGAACAGGGTTGAGAAAAACCCGTTTTTTTCAAAAAAAAAAACTATCCTGTTTATCCTGTTTTTTTTGTTGTTTTTTGTGAAAAAGTTTTTTTTGTTTTTTTTAAAAGAAACAAGATTTTGCTGGTTTTTTTACGGAAAATGGAAAAACCCTATTCTTAATTGTTTTCATTGCATCATGCAATATCATTATTTTCAGAATTACACAATATTTAACTTGCTATACCTATTATGCCATTCAAATTTTACGGCAAAGAAATGTACCCCGTCTGTGTTTTCGCAAATTTTTGTTCAATTCACTCTGAAGTGGTGAAGCTCGGCGAGAATGCGCACAACAAACAAACAAAGAAAAACCATTTCCACACAAACTCTGCAGTTTCACGTCAAGTTCATCTGCATGCCCTGCTAGTTCAGCATTTATAGCAGGGATCACCAAACTTGAAGCTGAGAGCTACTTCTTGCGTGCTGACTAATGCAAGGAGCTACCAGTTTGATACACACTTTCGAAATAAAAATGTTGCTCAATTTGCCTTGAATTATTTTGGTATTACCAATTACGATATTCCGCAATGTGAAGACACTGATCATGCTAATGTTATTTTTAGAGCAGGCCTGCAGACAGTAGCGTAGCCAGCCCGAAATTTTTTTTTGGGCAAAATATTTTGACTTTTAGCGAGCAACAGTATTTTGTTTAGAACAACGCCTCTCAAAGCACAAAACGACAAGAAATGCTAGAAATTTGGGAGACCTGGCATTTGGCCCTCCCTAGCTACGCCTATGCCCTCGAGCGACCTACTTGGTCCTTGTGGGGGATCTGGTGGCCGTGGGCACCACATTGCTGACCCTGACTTTTGGAGTGTTTTTTTCAACGTATGACTTGGTATGGTCCAAATCAGAAAAAGTTGAAAGATGCACATAAGGCACAAAAATTGGTTAAAATATACTGATTGTGCAGAGCTGAGAAAGATTACCATTATAAACTGTTTAATTTATTCTTTTTTTTTCAAGTCCTTCAAATTTCACTGCTGTTCATTTGTTTGATCAACAAAAGTTAAAGTTAACTGTACAAGTGTCCTGTTTATTTTTTACTTCTTAGTTTTTCAAAGAAAAAGTAAAGAGTGGGTTTTTTTTAAGTGGGCTTTTTAAAAAAAACTCGTGTGGGTTTTTTTGGGGCGTTTTTTTTTTACAACAACCCTGCTTACGAATGCATTTGATAGGCATGTTGCAGTTCATCAAACATGAACTCGGAAGGACCTACGCAACTAAAATCGTTGTCAAAAGAAAGCTTTGGCTCAAATCCGTTCGACGAAGCAGAGCGGCTCTTATATTAATATTGTTAAGATCCATGAGCATCACCGACCGATACGTACACATGAAATCAACGACAACAATGAGGAAAAAGATACACCGAAGCTATTTTACCCGGGAGTATTTCTCAGAAAAGCGAACTTCACACATAGAATTACTGTCAGGGTTTTGATCTTTCAAACTGGTGCTATGATAGCACAGCTACACAATACATCGCAAGACGGATTGCGCATCAATTACCCACTTTACACTGCACTTGTTATCGGATTGACGCGTGAACGATTCGTCGCCCGTGGCTTACCTTCGTGAACGCACTTGCGAACTCGATATTGGGGCGTTTCTACACAAGGACTCAAAGATTTGCTTCGCGTACTTGGCCTATGGTATTGCGAAAGCTGGGGAATAGGTGAAAACGAAAAGGTGAAGCCTGATTCCATTACACAAAGGTGCTTTTTGTAGGTGTTGTTGGAATCGCCGAGATGTGATTTTATTTAGCGTAGTCCGAAAAATTACAGCCAGCATAGAAAATTGTGGAGAACTGCTGGGCGATGAGGTCATGAAAACCACGTCGCATCGTAATTGCACTCTTCAAGCGACTTTGATAGAATTTGAACAGCTTCTACAGGGCAGGAAATGGGAGTTAGTTTTTACACATTGGAAAGCCAAGCCACTTTGTTGATTTAGGTTACGATCATTAACCAGTCGGTTCTCTGCAGTACAATAAAGACGAGTGTCACATATGATTCACAGCACTTTTGTAAGTAGAAATCTACGAACAGTAGGTAGGCTACTGCAATTCACCAAACTGCAACTGTAACCTATTCCGCAAACTTTTATGCCACATTTTATGCTACTCCATGTGTTCCAATATGAACTGAGGAAATCATAGCCACGTGACTGGGATACAAAGTTGTCAAAGTGTAGCTAGCCTATACTGAAGTCATCCACTTCCAGTATTTCATCCACTAAATATAATGTAGCTTCCGATTGTTTTATTGTTTTAACGCAAGCTGAAAAGTTTCAGTGAAAAGAAATACAAATTTAACCGCAATTGCGGACTCCTGCTTCATGCTTACTTAAACTACCCGAACATGTTACATTTCAAATCACTCAGGCTAAACATAAAAATTTTGTTGCGCATGACCTTTGAAACCTCAGAGTGCAGGAGCACAAACACAAATGTAAAAATGGCGTGAAAAATTGACCTAAAGCAATCGAATACAATAACGCAGTTCCAGTGAAATATAGACAACCTCAGCCTTCTATATTTATAAAGTTGAATGCAGATGTTCACGAACGCATAAAGGCCACTGAAAATGCTTATTGAAACAAATTACAATACATGATTTCAAGTGTGAATTATACGGGAGGTAGATGCAAAAAAAATTAAAGTCTGGTCGAGTTCAGTATCAAAAAGATTCTTCTTCTTTTCGTAAAAAGTGTCTTCGCTCAGTGGCATAGACCAAAAACAGATCGCGGAATTAGATGGATTGCCTAATTCAGTGGTTCTTAAACTGGGGGGCTTGAAAGGTTTGCAAGGGGAGCGCGTGTATGGCGGAGACATATTGTTGGAAAGCAGAATAATGGCAAATATACTGTAATTGTTGTTCTGCCTTTCGTGGTTGATTTGGAGGTTAGGTGAGGCGCGAATAACAATGACTAATGCTGAGGGGGCCGCGACGGAAAACAATTAAGAACCTCTGACCTAATTTAATTTGTAACCTTACTTTTTTGTCTCACATACCACCAATTTGCTGGCGCACCGTCAATAGATGGAGGACTCGCTAAAACGCAGAACAATTACGAGAGACGTTGCTACATCTGTTTGGGAAGGAGCTTCGTTTTTAATATGTTATCTCCAGAGATAAACCCGAAGAAACAGCGAGAAAGTATAATGTTTCTTGTTTACACAAAACTGCAACCACTTGACCGACCCTACAAACGCGTTCTCCAGCACCGGTGCAGTATATGACAGTCCAGTGTTATTTTCCAGTCTTGTGATCAGTTAATAACATTTATTGACGTCGACACCTGCAAGGTCAATGGACAATGATATGCAGTGTTACGAAGGGCCCCTAAAGCAGCAGTGGTAGTACAGACTATTTCTCACGTGAATCGACCGTTCTAATGACTCAGCTACACGAGCAAGATTACAACGCCAGATCGTACCGAGAGAATGTCCGCCAAAACAGTCTTGTCAACAATATGCAGTTGTACCTGCGCTGGCATATTGCTCTAGCCCGCGACCAAAACAAAAAGGACCCAACCTCACGCTGAGCACAGCAAGAAGCCGAATCATGTGTGCAGACAAACCAGTCAATGGATCTATCGTCCCTGCGATTCCGCACATAGCTGATCATTCGCGAGTGCTGATCCTATTTTGGTCAATTTAGCCTTTTTGTAAGTAAAAGACGGATGACTTGGAAAGGCAAACGTTGGTAAACAGTGCATTTTTCTATAGTTGCAACTGTGAAAATGAAAACAGTATCAGCTGAACAGCAATACTTTTACAGTAGATGTTAGCACATCATTGAGCTCGACTTTACAACAAGCACTGCAATTTCGAGAGTATCAAGAAAATGTGGTTCTCATAACCGCAGCATGATCAGTAACCACAAGCTTTACTTTTACAACGGTTCATTCTGAGGAAGTTGCTTCCGTTGACAGCACTGTTAGTGAGTCACTGCTGCTTCGGCTGCCAAAATGACTCGAGCACTGTATGACATCATTTTTCAATAACAAAGCACAAACCGACGCGAGGCGCCTGAAACTTGCCCGTGAAATCACGGTTCTCAGGAGGAAACAAAACGCTTTTGATGAAGCTAAAATAAATACTTCGCTACACTGTGGTCAGCCACGCATTCGCTTCCTGGTAAACACGCCGCCAAGTTGCGGCTCAGAACCGTGCGATGACGTCATCTTGTATCGGAGCACGATTGAGTGCCGGTGCTCGTCGCAGACCGCGCATTTCCTTATGTGGAAGAAGGGCAACTCCCAAAGGCCGAGGAAAAGCGCTGAACAGTCTCGACGCTGCGGCTGCTTCCAGAAGCTGAAGCTTACAAACGGGGCAGCGTCGAACTAATGTTTCGCTGCTGCAGAGGTTTGTGTTCGCTTTTTGCCGCTCTGATGTGTGCAGCAGGAGTACGTGAATGCATGAAAATAAAAAAACTAACGTTGCTAGCACGGTTTGCATGTAAACTAATGGAATCAGTGTCTTCTTCTGGTAAGTTTGTTTTCATTTTATTTTTATGTTCGAGTGCCTGAAAACGTGGATGGCGCGATGTCTTTCAAATGTGCACCACTCCTAAGTTTCACCTATACCCAACTATACATCAACCCAGAACCACATCCAGACAGTCGCCAATAGGGGGCTTCACGGTTTTGCGGGGGACGCTTTGCGTTCGTGCAGGGGAGGATTGACATCCAAATTTGACAAAAATTCCACTGATTTGTATTGGGGGTCAAGCCCAACAGGGCCGTGGCGACGGGACTGCATCAACCCAAGCATTGTCAGCCGCCCCGCCCCAAACTCCTAGTTCGAAGTAGTGATGCAAACGAATCGGCACTGCGTTCAAGCCTACACTGCTAACTGCACGACGGTTTCGATTCTAGGTGAAACCGCCAGAAACTACACCTGAAACAGACTATGCAAGTAAATCTAACCTTTCAATAATTTTCACACCCCCTTCCCCTCTGGGAAGGGCCGCGTGGAAGCAGACCTCGGACTCGAAGTACTTCATGGTTTTTAGCAACCTTTGATAGTTCTGGCGTTTGCTGGCTCCACACCAAGACGGGACCAAGGCAGATGAGAGACGTAACCACGCCGCCCCTCGCTGATTGGCCATTAGGCCGTTTTTTGTGGGTGTAGCCAACAAGACTTGCCTCGCCAATCTTTCGTGGGGGATTTTGGTCACGTGGCCGAACCTGAGCCACGACGCTTATTCGAAAAGATGCCAACAACGTCCAGGAAATATCCTCGATCAGTTCCTGCTCTATTCCTGTGAGTGAACTGAAGTTCCAGTTTCCTATCACTAATCTTATGGGAAGATAGCCTTTAGAATAACTCTGCGCTGTCCCTAGTTGCCTCCCTCCCTGGATGCGTGGCAGGCGTAGCTTGGCGCCTCCACTTGTGGATAGCTGATGGGGGAGACTGTGGCAAATTTTTCGAAAAGACCCTCAATCTAAAGCCTGAACGCGGTTATTGTATTTAAATTTTGTGTATTTCATAGTAGCAACTGCGTCGAGCCAGTTACACAAACTTTTGTGATATCAGCGTATACCACGACAAGGTGTTGCTGCGCGTTTACGTGTTTAGGAGAGGCTTCGCTTGTATCTGCTGCAACCGCAGTCATGCGGCAAGACAACATCTGACAAGGAGAAGCTATGTATTGCGCTACGACTTTTCTCAACAAGTCAGAGCGGATCATGCTTTTGGCCCTTCTGCTACATAAACCCCCAAGAAACACTTCAATTTAGAGCAACTCTAACTTAGGACTCAGAGGCAACCCTTCAACTTGGAATTCGATTCTGCACAACAAATCCACTAACTCGCAGCTCTAAGTTTATACACCTGACTTTTCATAATTCATTCCCAACTAGTCATCCCTCCTAATCCTATCTCCGGCTACAACGTTTGGTTTTTACATTCAGTCCAGTTTACCCAAAACTAGTCTCGCACATCTTATTAGTACACCTACCCCCGCACAAAACCTATACACGACATTGCATTTGCACAACGCGGACTGGTAACAACGCGTTCGCTACCCGCCCGGCCGTGGGCAACTTAATCAACAATATCGTGTGAACACAAGTTGTGTGTTGCAGGACCAAGTTGGTGGGACTTGGGAAAACAATTTGTGCCTACACTAATACGCTTTGCACGAATGCGAAAAGTAAATCATTGGATTCCATTATTTTACGCACATGTTTGCTAAGCAACACGAGCTCTTTTTCATCAGGAAGTTACGTGGAACTTGTGATTTATACAATATACAATACATCGCGGTGATGTGGTTAAGACGTGGGATGTGCATCGTTGTGGCTCAGACGCTGGTCAATAGATTACAAAATTTATGTGATCCAAAGTGATAACTTGTGTTCCCGGGTCACCATGCGGTCGATGACATAGCAGTTGAATCGGGAAGCAAGCCGTTGCGCAGACATTTCTTTAAACAGCTGGTACGACATTAGAAAATGTTTTCCTCTGCTCACAAGGGACAAAGATTACAGGTTTTGTAACTAACTTTCGTTGCTGTGTCGTTCCGGTTCCAGGGCTAATTAAGTTCGCTCGGGCATTATGTGGTTCTACTGGACTTTCACCGTGGTTAATTATCACTTCCCAGTAAGAACCTCTTTAAACTTCATTGTGTTCTTTGTTTAGCAGTCAAACAGTGACAATGAGTTACAACATACTAATGGGTGCTTTTTAAAAATTCATGGCCAGGTCGAAAAGCAACGTTTGTCGTGCAGCCCATCTGTTCCAGCAGACACGTATACAACATTGACGTAGGGTGGTTTGCAGCACGAGACCAAACGTCTCGTATCAAACAGCAGCAGCTCCTAAAACGTAAACATGGGAACGACCAGTCAAGTACTGAAATGAACAATTTTCCCCGCTTGCTCAGCACATACATTTTCAAGGTTTTGGTTGGGACGTTTCACGCGGAGTGCTTTATTATTTGTTTAAATCATTTTAGAACAGTTGACAAGCAGGCTGTTGTCTGCTATCAACTTCGGTAAATCAAAAGTTTTTCCAAAGCTTGTTCCAACTACAGCAGGGTTGCAAAGTTCGAAGACTGAGTGTCAACCGCCCAGGTTACCTTGCTTCCCTGAAACAAATTTCTTCTTAGTCATGGAGACGAGGGTGATTTGAGGGTGAGAATCTTCCAGCGTGAACTGTTCGTCTTTGCCAGCTGATGTCTTTCTTGTTTGAAGGGTGCCCTTCGGGCCAATAGGAGTCAAGTACCTGCAAAGGGTGTTGAATGCGGCAATAGTTTTGCTGCAAAGCGTTACTTGTGCCATGCTGGCGAACATTTTCAGCCCTGCTCATAAGATCACAGATTTCTGCATCTTGTTGATGAACGATACAGACACACGAGTCGGTCTTTAACGGCCGGCGACCTCTACAGGAGTTATTGGACAGGTCTGCACGAAATAAACGCAAATCAAGAAAATGCGACCGTGCTTTCGAACGTAACTCAAACCACGGATTACTCACAAGCAAACTTCAGAAAACCCATTTAAACGCAACTCACTTTTTGTCGTGAGTTGACTTGAAAGCGATTTTTCCGGCGTAGAACTCGATTGTGTACAAAGTTTGTTCCGATATATCCTTTTGAAGCGATCCATCGGAGGCCAAGTACGTGTTGTCCGCCATCAGAAGGGCATAGGCGCGGTTGGAAAAAACTAAAGTGATCAACGTCTCGGTTCCCCACGGTATAAGCTTAGTCATTTGCACTTCGTTACCGCTCATCACATGGGCGTACGTTTTTCTTCGGATGTTAAATAGATTGACCTGTAATTAGACGAAAACCGCGTCCAAAACAATAAGGAGACATGGTACCTCTTATTCAGTCCAAGTGGTTACTACCGCAAATTTTAAGTCGAAATTTTCTCCCGCCGAAAATTGGCGTGCGCAATTTTCTATGAATCCATTGCTACACAAGCGGCAAGCAAAAGGGCTAAGGGGTCTCGAAACCCAGGATCAAGGTAAGTTGGAAAAGCCGTCACCCCATGAAAATCACAGTCTAATGCATGACGTCAACTAAATGAAAAGAAAGCGGCGATCAACGAATGTCGGTCACACACAAGTGGCATTCCGCTAAATAGGTTAATACGCAAAGTCGGACAGTCGGACTCTTGTTTGCCTTAACAATAAATACACAAATCAGAACAGACTGCGTGACTTGACAGGCGCGACACCGCAAGATGATCTGTCCTAACAACAGTTTTGTGAAAACATCCCACTACGTTTTTAAAACAACGCTTTGACAGTTTTGGTCTTTTCTTCGACGCTTTAGATCAGGGGTGTGCAGCCTGCAGTCCGGGAGCTGAAGTTTTGTGGCCCGCGGAAGGATCCAGATTTTAAAGCAAGCATTACGGTTTTTAAAGGATATTACCCATCTTCCGTTGGTGGCCAGCGAGTTGTTTAACCCGCAGAGCTTGACACATGCAGCTGTCACCTGTGGACCAACCTGATGTGCATTTGGCCTGGCAGTGCTACATGGTTGCACATCCCTGTTTTAGATGATGCCAATCGCAACATGAAACTATCCTTTCTGTTTTATTGGTTAAAGGCCAAAGGTCACCAAAATACAGTCTATCCGGACCACCATTGCACTGTGGCACAAATGAACTAAGATACAGCCATTTGCAGACAGAAGTATGTGACCAACCAAATCGCAATGACATATTGCAGCAAACTTGGAAGAAACATTTTACGCCTTTATCCAATTTGCATTACTTCACTGAAAAGACACATTATTACATCAAAGTCAACTCTGGATACTTTCGAAGTTATTGGTATATGAATGAATATGAGCGGCAGAAGTGATCTACGAACAGACACGAAGATCGTTACAGGTTTGTATCTACAGTCAGTTACAGCGTAGGTTAAAGTGCGGTTGAAGGGTGTTTTAACCCTTCCAAAAGTCGCGAAAAAACGGGCAAAAAGCTCAATTATCGGCTGTTGAGCGTGCACAGATAGAACCTCTTCAACTTTGCATATGGAAAGACTCTCAGAAAGGCTAACTGCACAAAGACTACGATTCAAAAAAAGTGCCGTTCACCGTGCCAGGCCCGTAGCCACGGGGGAGTGGCATTCCGGATCAGTGACCCCCCAATTTTTGCCCGGAAAAATTTGTTTCAAACACATAAAAAGCAAAAATATTGCCCCCTAAAATATATTTTGTCCCTCCAAACTTGAAAACGCGGCTACGGGCCTACACCGCGCCATGGAAAAGGCTAAGAAACAGGGGCTTATGGCGAGCGACATACAAAAATATGGTAGACGCCGCAATACTTCATGAAATGATCACGCCATCAGACAATAAAGCTTTCATGCGATCTCCTACAACAGTAGTACTTTTCGTTAATATCGTGGCAATCTGCGAAAAAAGGTACAGATATTACTATTAGCACGGTTTCAGGTTGTCTAAGCAAGTTCGGTCTTCTTTTTTTAACGTTTTGATGAACATTTTTATTGCTTAATATTTGTGCGTTTACTGCATTGTACTGTACTGAACAGGGGCGCAACCAGCTCCTCATTTCGGGGGAGCAATTTTCATGAACTTTAATTCGATGACGTCATCATGCTTATTCAACCGTGGTACAACTTTTTCGCAAACGGTCATATATATGTTCTTTTCGCAACATTTCCGAAAATGAGAACTTATTAGTTTTAATCAGGCCCGTAACTAGGGGGGAGAAGCCCACAATAAAAATTTTTGCGCCCAGTTGGAAAAATGCGTTGGACATTAGTTTTAGTTTAAAACTATTGGACACAGTTTAAAAACTTGGACCCCTCCCAGAAAACTCTTTGACCCTCTGGTGTTCCAAGCTGGTTACGGGCCTGCTTTTAATCAAGATGCAGACCAATCAGGACAGAGTAAAAATTAGTAGCCAAATAGAAACACCTCGTTCCGTATTCAACTAATGCAGTCATGGCTTTATTGTGTCAGGTGTATAGGCTATTAGTAAACCTGCCTAACTTTTCCTCTTGTTTTAGCAATTTCATCAAATCGTTTATCAAGATTTTTGAAACTTCAGTTGAATGTATTTGCTGTGAGAATATTTCTGCAGACGATACTGCGAGTGGTGAAGCTGTCAGATTGAAGAGACTTGTCAGGATATATTTAATCAATGATGCTATTGTTTTATTGTAGATACGAGACTTCGTCTGCCAACTGAAATACTCTTGAAAGGAATGCAGCAGGAACAGGGCCCTTGAGGAATAAAATGTGTTGGTGTGATAGCTGTAACTAATTAAGAGCTTTACTAGATTTTTAACACTATGACTAGAAAATGATATGCTTTATTTGGTATTTTACATCATAAACATTTACCAATGTTATTACTAAATTTCAAAAGGTCTCAGGCTGATCTCAAATAATGCACATAACACACAGTTGCTTTGCGATTTTCACAATTAT
>JGI24158J21664_10008737_pt1 | contig 13491 bp, 9 predicted proteins | sample Ectturendosymbi3_FD_21664 | JGI IMG/M metagenome (IMG submission 21664) | reverse complement strand
CACCTTTCAATAAATGTAATCATCATTGTGGTATCATTTAAAATCCTGGATTTGTGCCCAATCGCTTTGTTTCAACAATTGTGAAACACCCTGTACATGTATTTTTTCTTCAGGAAATTATGTGAGGCTATAGTTATGCACGTTGAAACGTCTATAGTAAATTCAACTTCTTTCGTGAAAACAACTGCAGTCATTGTCCGTTTTGTATCGTTGGTAAGTCCATCCGCTCTTTTTGTGCCGAAATAGAAACAGCGAAATGCACACTTTTAGTATTTTATAACCAATGGTGAAGGATTGCTATTAGGCAGAATGCAGAAATAGTCACATAAAACCGCTTGTTTTTAGATCATGTCTGAAGTAAACACAGAGTGCAGTGACGATGGTGATTGAAAAAGAAATGTGCCAAGAGTGATATGGGCTCCAGAGAGCAGCATGCCACTTGTTTACCAAAACCGCTCAAACTGAGCCGGCTACTACCGTTAAAGAACCAGTACAAAAGTGTAGGTATACGTCATCCCGTGGATCAGTTTGTTGCATTGGCACGGTTAAGAAGTGGTTACTGCCTTGGACGATTGAATTCTAGTTTTGGTCGCTTTTTCTTTTGTAGCCAGGATATTTTCTAAAAGTAACCCAAGAACACTGCTCATTTCACGCCTTCTTTAGTTAGGTATTACATTCTGCTTTAGTACATTTCTGCAGGTTCAAAAGATTAGTGCTTTTCCAGTTAGACTAAACTTACTTCCTTTCGCAGAAAGAACAACAATCTGAATCCCAAGATGACCTTCAGTCCAACTGACTTTCACAGTGGCTTCACTGCTAAAGTGTCTCGCGACTTATATCGACGCGATTATGACGTTGATTTCGTCATCAGACGGTATTCAGCCAAGAAAAAGTTGACTTGGCCATCTGGGCCCGAACCCCTTTTAATCCGAAGGTGTACAAACACACCGAAGCAAGCGAAACTTGACAGGGCCTGGCGCAAAGCGCCTTGGACAACAACTACTAGCTGCTTAGAGTGCACGATAAACTCTAATAAAGCACTGTTGCCGATAATCGCGCCATCTCAAAGCGTAGTTGTCGGTGGAGTCCCTAAATGAAGAACCGGTTGGTAGTTGAGCGATTGCGACTGGCAAGCTGGCCTTGGACTGATTGCAGCATCCTGTGGTTCAAACGAAGACACTTGGAATTCCTTCGCACCCTTCGAGTAACCTCATATTTATTCGTTCAAAGACATTCTTCACCGGTATGGTGCTCACCAGCACCTGAGTCTCAGTGTGCTAGAATGCGATCAGCATCAATTGAACATGACTAAATGCAAGTGATCTGATTATGAAAAGCATTGTTTCAGTGTTTGTTTCAGCGTCAAAATCATCAGCAATGCTTCTTTATTACCCTTCGATTCGAATGAAATACCCCACAAGACTTGAATAGCATACAGTTCATTAGTGGCTGGCACGTGCCGACTTTTCTACGGCCGAGTTCGTCATGATCCAAGCCCATCCCTACCAACGGCCACAAGTGCTTGAAATTATTTTTTTTGGTTGAGCCCGGTCCGTACAGTAAAGCAGGTCTCTTAATCAACTCGGAGTCGCCCATAAGTTTTACTTTTACGCAAAGGCGTACATATAGAAAATAAATGAAGTATCAACCGATGTGTCATTCAAAGAGCACTGCTACAGTCATGCATGGGCCGATGTTTTTACTGCCTTGCCCAGCACGACCCGACGTGTTTTAACCCATGCTAGCATTGGCTTCGGCCAAGCTTGTCCAGAGGTCTGATAATTGAAAAAGGTCGGCTTATGCAGGCCTCTACAAATGGTCCTATGATCAAACAGCATAAGGTCTTCAACACAGTTGATTAATGAGCCAAGCAGGATATGCTTGATTTGTTGCACAACAGTTGCACGCTCTTCATATAACGAAGACGTCTGTGTGCTGCATGTTACTGACAAAGTGCCTTGGAAGTTATGATGGCTTGTTTGTTTCTTTTCGTGAATGACCGTTTGACCTTGAAAATTGTTGCCTATTTTTAAGAGAAACAAACGGAATGCTTCCTCGGCGAAGCGTCGGGGAAATTGGCCACTGGAGTTTTCCTGCAGTGTTTTACATGAACTTTTGTATAAAGCTTACTGGCAGTTGCCCGCGCTTATGCAGTAAAAAAGATAATTTGTTTAATTTGAAAAAGGGTTATTTCTATATCGTCACTGTTGCGTATTCAAGTTTGCCGTGCGCAGGACAAAAGCATATACTTCGCGCAAAGTACGCTTTTGCCACGATATATATTATTTTGTGAAAACATCTGCTTCTTCAGATTACCGCATTGGAAGTGTATTAAAAAAAGTCTATGCTTTGAAAGCGTGCTGTGTTCATTAAAATAAAAATAGAAAAAACACGAAAAGCACAGAATACTGGTACGAATTCCTCATCCTCATAATTTCATGCCAACTGCAATTCCATATCATAAGACGTTGGTATTACCATTTTTTAAAATCCCAACAAGATTTCAATGTCCAAACTATATTTCAAGTTTTCTACCACTTCAACAGGCATTTTCTTCATTGGAAATTATGCTTTTTTTTCGGGCATGGCGTTTTTTCTGCCTAATTTGCGACAAATGAAGCGGTAAAAGCATTTTGTAAATCTCATAAAATTGCTGCAGCACAAACAAACGTGGGTGGTCAGCAGAAAAACAATCCGTTTGTAAACTCTGGTTTCGGTTGGCTTTACGCTTAAATTTACCTTTTTTCCTTATCTCTTATAGGAAAGCAATATTTACCCTTATTTATCAAATCTTAAGAAATGAGACGGACGTTTTAACGCACCACGTACCATAAGCAGCCACACTTACGGCGCTGGTTAGAGTTTAAGTTCGGGCCAATGCCGCAGTCATCAGAACACACAAAAAAAAGTATAAACAAAAATGTTAAACGTTGCGCGGAGCCAATGATGTGTGAAACAGTAATCTTTAGAAGGTTTAGCACAGGCCATCTACGAAAGTTCCGATGCAGCTGACCAGCTAGGACCCCTGGTGGCATCGCTTTTGCCTTGCAGTTCAGAGTGCAGCTTTCAAAGCGTTGCGTTGGTGTAGTGCCACTGCTGCTGTGCGCATTATAAAACGCAAGAGTCGGGCATTTCGTGATTGATGTGCCGCTTCTGCCTATTATCGTTCTCTATGAAGAGGGGGTCAAGGCTAGGAGAAACGCGGAGTGGCATAAGGCGTGTGTGGGCAAAGGGGAAGCGAGCTTAAAGAGTCAAACGTTAATGGAGCGAAAAAATCCAAAAAGGTACAGCTGTTTCGTCCCATTCTTGCTGCTTTAGACCTTGTTTAGTCCAATCGTATTGCGACAATCTAACAACAGATGCGCTGACAGCACACCAAGGGGGTTTTTAGATCCGTCAGAATCGGGAGATACGCTTCATCGCCGGCGCCTTTTCCTTCAATGAAACATTTTTGTGCCGGTCTTCAACGCCGTGACGGTTATTTTCAATAGCAATATACTTAAAATAGATTCTGAAGATGGCGAGCCATGTTACCGGGATTAAGTCCTCCAGCCTTATATCGGTGTCAAAATCCGCGCGAGGCAAAATCACTCCTACGCGTCAGCAGGTTTGCTTTCTGGCATCGTGAGACAGTGGCCAATCACCGGTGGAGTTTCGCGACTTGACCCCGGTTCTCGATGCAAGTCTCGAAATATGTTTCATAAACCTCCGTTTTAAAAGTCGTAGATCTCGTGTATGTCTCGAAGGATGCTCATCCCGGTTTCGAACCCTTCTGTCGCGAGACTAGAAATGCCCGATCGGCAGGGCTTGGCAGAGCTTCACTTGGTTACTCTGTTTTTTTTTGGTTGATTTCATCTTCAGGAAAAAACGGAAAAATCCAAAGTCTCGAGTATCGTTTTTTCATCAAATCTCGGTCTCGGCCTCAAAGTTTGTACCTGGTCTCGGTTTCGACTATCGCACTGGTAACAGTGTTTCATGTTGAAGTATTTTAATATAATAATAATGGTTATTATATTAAATTCGATTTCCTGCTAACCCTGAGGTCCCTGAGCAACTTGTTGCAGAGCTACTTAAACGCAAGTACGCTAGCCCAAACTGAGAAACCTGTTGACATCGTCTTGCCCCCCATAAACAGCAAATTAAAGAACGCAGGTGTTGCATGTAAAGTGCAAGGTGCTGTTGCTCAGTGCAAAGTTTCTTTTGCTCCGATTTTCTTCTTTGTAATCTTTGTTACCGCAAGACGTAACAACAAGAACGTTTCACTTCTTTTCGAACTAGCAACTTACTTAAACAAAAGGTGAAAGACCAAAATACGCCACCTCATTACAAATACACAATACGTGGAATAAAAATATATCTATTTTGCTTGAGCGTACTTATAAAGCCGCAGCCTCACCAAAAAGTGTACCAGCGTGTTCAGAAACAAACTTAGGAACCGCTTTCTGGGCCAAATACCTGTCCTCAGAAAACCTCAAAAACACATTCTTAATCGTTTTATTGGCTTACAGGGGTTTATGCCTTCGCTAGCTGTCAGCGCACCAAACGGAATGCCGCCCTCGCAGGCTAGCGCTGTAAACTAAGACCTTCGTGTACACCGCGAAACAGGATGGAAGTCGATGTTCTGTGGGTTCATGGGTTTCCATCATCGCAGAAAACCCCAGAACGAATTGGCTCAGTCGTACAGTACTGTAAGTCATTTTCGCCCTAATCGCGCACGGAATGCGAAGAAGGAAATTGCTCGGAAGATGCGAGTCTCGCCGATATGATGTAAGAGGCGCCAGAGCATTTTTCGATGAGGCGAACAAAGTGCATCGCTGCTATGCGCAACTGCAAGTGCTCTGAAGTGCAAATTATATTAAAACAAAGATTTGCTAATGCGCGTTTACGGTCAACGTGTCAACACCGCTATTGTTTGTCTGCCGAATTCCGCCTGAAACGCAATGATAAGAAGATGTAAAAAGGCGTTTTGCGCCCTTCGACGCACACCAAAAGATTTTAAACGTAAAATAAATTTTGCTTTTTGCTCGCCGCGCCTAATTCTGATGATATAATTAGAGGCCATACATCGTTTTGCGTAAAGCGAAAAACGACAGGTGACGCTCTTGTGGCTTAAAAATGTCCAAGGCTCTTTTCGGAAGGTGTTTTATTCCAAATGGAGCTGGACACTGGGTTTTTCAAGCAAATTGCCATTTGCTGCACAAGTTACCCATTCCATTCCATATCAATGCTACTCGGTTTCTGGCAGATACGAAAATCAAACGCTCCGCCGAAAGCTTTCACGAAGTGGATTACTGAGCTGGCGCTGCATGCTGAGCGTGCAGATTGTGACAGCTGGGTCGGACGCGCCAGGAATTTTCTCGGAAAGGTCGACATTAATCGACCTGCAAACAGCAACTGCTAAGAATCGATTAGTCAGAACCGAAAAGTTTTTCGACAACAAGTCGTGCCACAAAAACAAACGAACATTCGCGGCGTCGCCACGCGGAGGTGTTCTCGGTTCGTTCATGAAGGGTTGTTTTTCCGAAACAAAACTATCATTTTGCACTACTTTCTGCTTGTCAGAACATTCGGCAGCTGGAACAAAGAACTTTGGAAAACTAAAGACGAAGATGAATTTCAAGAGGCTCCTCTCATAAATATTTGAAGCAGTTGAGGCTCAACAGATACGGTCTCAAGATGTTATTGGAAACGTTTACAAGGCGGCAAGATATTCTCTTTTAGCTACGTTATACCCAAAATGTTGCAAGAAGGCACTGAAAATGCTGGCGCAATCCACTTGAAGAAGTCGTTGTCAATAAATAAACTCTTCATCGCTTTGTATTACCATCGTGAAAGGCAGATGAATTGAAAACGCGGAAGACTTGTATTTCTAAAATCCGTAGTTAATATTAGGCTGCAAAGAGGAACCCAAAGCTGACCCTGTGTTGTCGTCACGTCGTTTTTTACACATGCGACCACCATTAACGTTTTCTATAAATCCTCCAACTTTTCTGATAATAGCAAGTGGTCTTTTAGAAATACATTCTTACCGCGGCTTACCACTGGCAATAACAAAGAAACTGAATGGAAACTTTGGTTTAACATGACTTTCAGGTCGATTATTTGAGAGATACATTTTAATGTATTTGAATTGTTTATGAGGCTTCTACCACCTTTGTCGGAAGGTGGTGTGTCTACCTCTTTCAACTGGCCACCAGATATGTATGAATGCCGCTTGTCTATAACATTGCCTGAGTAGAATGACGTATGAAAAGTTGATAAATTGACTCCATCCAGTCTATCCAGGAATTGCGAGGCCTCATGCAACCAGGGTTCGTGCAACAAAAATAGGAGTTACACTCTTCGATTTCGCCCAGCCCGCCTCATATTTTCCCAGGTTGTAAATTAACTACGATACACGTAAGTGCACGTATCCTGATAAAATAGCTTTACTAGTAAAAATGTATAAGAAATACAGTAGGTGTATTCGAACAGCGCCGTTCTTCGGCCATCGAACGCTAACAGTAGGGAAGGGCGTTCTTGTCGCACAGACGCTGCAGACATGTAACGTTAGTTCGGGTATTTCAGTAATATTTAGTAGTATGACCAGTATGGTTTCATTTTTCTCCTGCAAAGCACTAAAATTTAAACATTAAATTATAGAATGGCGTACTTGAGAGGTCTTCCTACACAGCCAATACCTAAGAATCTGCCACATTACAAAATACTTATTTTGCATCAGAATGCATCAACCACGTGAATTTATCCCAATGTCACCGCTTCGAGTACACTTTTTCATCCTTTCTTTTTCTGTGATGAGTAGAATATGGCACATTAGAACCACGTGGAGGTCTCCAGGATCTATCCAGTGTTAGTAATTCGCATTTTTAGCAATATTAGAGATTGAATTAATGTGACATCCAACGTTAGTGTCAAATAATGTAAATCTTGTCCAGATCATTGACAGCAGCGGAGTAGAACATTCTCGAATCTTAACAAAACTGGCATCACAACTTTGATCCAGTCTAGTGTTTCTCGCCCATTGAGCCACAGAGTGAACTTTTCAAGTGGGCCACGGAGCCAAGTGAAACATATGTTAGAATACAGTTATCTAGACATCTAATCACCGCAGCGTGGGTACACATAAATTTAACATCCTTGCATCATAGTTCCAAAAAAGACATTGAATTCGTTGTGATATCTCTTCAAATTTTCAACGTAGCTAATGGATCTGATTCAGCAGCAAGATACTGACTTAGATTCTATTTGAATAAGAGCTGATCATACCTACCCAGTAGGCGAAATATATACTCTGTAAGATCTTAGTGTCTGATTCGTTGCTGGAAAAGAAATCCTTTCGACAGGCAGTGAATTGGATATAGGAATAATATCGCTGCTTTTGAGTAATGTGTGTTTGTTTTTACCAGTGGTTCCCAACCTTTTTTGATGAATTCCTCCCTTTGCTCATTTTGAAACTTTTCATTCTTCCCCTATTGCACAAATTCAGCAGGGTGGCTGAAAGGGATAAAAGGTCATATTTACGATGACTCAGATCGCACGTATAGGTAAAGTAACTATAAAGTGGAAATTCCTTCCTAAACTCATGATATTCCTCCCTGGGGAGGAATTCCTCCCTGGTTGGGAAACACTGGTTTATACGTATAAACTCTAGCCTATGCTGACAAGGCAATGACCCACGCAATTTGTTTCAAAAATTACCTTGGCCACGTAAGAAAAAAGGTTGAGAAACACTGCTCTAATCTAACTTTTCTTTCAAAAAGCAACCTTCATTTTTTCACGTAAAAACCCAAGGTTCAGTGCAATTTGCTTCGTTTCAGTTGTCTGGCACACCATCACCGCACGGGTAACAGCCAACTGCAATGGTTTAAAACGGTTTCTCTCCTGCCAAGAGAGACGAAGTTCAGTGAGCGACAGAATTGCCTCATATCGCGAACAATGATACGCTCTGAACAAGGCCAAGATTTATATATTGGGCTCGAGGAGTGGTTTTCGTACTTGTGCAAAGAAAAGGGTGAATAAACTTACTTTCTTACATTTCGCCCGGCGGATCCGCCTCTGTCTTGTCGAAGTATTGCGGTTTTGGTATTCTTTTGCTTGTCAACAGGTTGTTGTTCTTTTGTGTTTTTCGGAGTGTTTTCCAGTGATTTAGGGTTTTAGTATAGCCATCCACAGCCGGATTCGCCATCTTTTCTCAAGTTTTTTTCTGAGTGTTGGCCAATGGGCCAACGGACACGATCTGCTGTCACCAAGCTTCTCGGTTATTCCTACCTCGTTTGTGAAGATTTAAAACCGAATCCTTTGTTTTCCTCAGTCGAGCTCCTCTTTACTACATTTGAAAAATGCAGTCCGGGGCAGGCCATCCCTTCCGCCCCCCTCCCCACAGGTACGCTACTGATGACCCGAGGCCAATAGCCTAGCATGTCTACAAGGTTCGCAAACCCACAAAGTGCTACTTGTCGCTTTCCAAAGGTGGCATGCTATTTCAAGCAAAGCGAAACATCACCGGGCTAACCTCAAGTTTGATTGCTTTCCAAAGCAGATAATTACTTGCACCTGCCATACGGCGAGGTGCCAGCCAAACCAGTACCTGAAGTATTAGGCGCCATAGGTTTTTTAAAGTTGAGAAAACAAACGTTTACTGGCGTACAGTAGAACGCTCAGCGCGACCAAGACGACACAACGAAGCTTCGAGCGTGAAGCCACGTGCTTCTATTGGTGGATTTTTTATTTGTTGTATCTTCGACATCGGCTCACCTTGAAACGGACCTGCCTCGTCGCCCATTTGATTTACTGCCCCGCTGAAAACCCCCACTGCACAGACCCTAGATTTTTTTGCGACTGGAATCTATATTTTCTTGACTTGCTTTAGCGAGAGATGCCAAAATCTGTAGAGAGGAGAAGCACGACATGGATTGTAATAAAGACTTGTTTCGCTTCAGTATCAGTTATCCAGCATGAACGCGCCTCAAGTGGTTAGCTTGTGTGACGTCACAGATAACCGAACAGGATTTGTGCATCTGGGCGTGAAATTCAACTCGGATTCCTTGGTCTCTCTCAGAAAAAATAGAGCATCGTTTGAATTTGAATCATTAAAGAAAAAAGCTGGCAAACTTCCTTTGAATTCAGCTCAGCAATCTGTCCATCGGCTGAATTGTTGAAATAAATTCCGTGGCATACATTTTTCCGATTCATTGAACTTTTGAAATAAAGTTCCGGGCGTCGTTTCCATCCTTTCAGTCGGTCATCCACAGCCTCACGGCCTTAGCATTCTTCCTGAAGTAGCTGCATGTATTAGCCAATGACAGCTTGCCACCAGGTATTTCGGAAAACAAAGCGGTGCTTTTGAAGGCTTGCAGACGAAGAGTAATGCTAGCCGGGAGAGGTGGATCTTGATCCCGAAGCCCATGCCCAACCCAGGAAAGCTCAAAGACCACCCATTTGGTGAAGGATCTCCTGTCTGAGCAAAGCCCTGCGCCTTGAAATTGTACCATGCATCGCGAGCCCTTCCGCGAAGGACTTGTCCAAACGTCTCGCAACCAGTGTCTCTGATTTGCTGCAGTCGTTGAGGCGGACTGACATGTCACCGGTCAAGTGAAAGAAATCTCGAGGAGCCCGAAGAGGCGCCGAATAAATCTTTCGGCGAGTACGGCTGCAGCGCGTCAGGCGCATCGCGATCGCATTGTTCTTTGCCGCCGCACGCTCCGATTATTGTGTCACAATGCTTGAATGCGCCGGAGCGCTCGCATGCGCCCGTGGCTTTGCACCTGCTTTAACGCACTTGAAAATTTAAATGAGGCGTACTGGAAGTATTCTACGAGGAACGTCAAGCAGTCCTTGTAGCAAGCTTTGTGCGTTGTGACAGTGTCAACAAGAAACGATCACTTTACAAATTAAACGCAGTGCGTCAATAAAAGGAACCAACCGGATGAGTTGCAAACTTAATAGTACGTTCCAGGCCACCGACTTCAAAAGCTGCGCGAAAATGTCTTTTACATACCGCGTTTTGAACATGTATGCTAACTGTTGCAATAGCGCGCGGAAACGCCCGGTCACAAACCGACGGAAGCGAGCTCCGCAAGCTGATATTCAAGTATGACAAAAGCGCCTCTCAAACAAGCTGAGGTAATAAAAACTGCGTGTCGTAAATCCGAAGGAGTCATAGTGAAACCTATTATATAAGTTCTGAGGTCTAACCAAAGTTTAAACGCGGTCGTAATTTGAAGATGTAATTGAACGAAAGTGAGTGTGCCAAAACAGACCTCATCACTCAGCTGACAGATAAAGACTAAATTTCACCGTTGACATTTAACTGGGAGCATCAAGGGTTCTGCAGTTGTCTATTTTGAAGGTTTTATGTTTTGATGACAAAGCTGATGTAACCAAAGTTTCTATTGCCTTTTATTAATGCAGCGAACATGAGAAACAAATTTTTTTGGGGATGTGTGCAATGAAACCAGCCCAAGGCACTCAAAATATTTAAGAACAAACGCTTTTGTAAAACTTCCCCACAACATCAAGTTTATTCGATTGTTACGTCAGCTGAAAACCGGCCCAAAATCACTAAACTCCTTTTGTACCAATCGCAGGGTCCGGCGCCCATAAGGTTCATAAAAATATAATTATCCCAGGACAACAATCAGTCAGAAGCGAAGCTTTTTTACGCTCGGAAATGATCGAAAATGGGCGAAAACGGCTTCCTGCCAGTCTTCCTCCTTACTTCCTGCCAGCCTTCCTCCTTACTTGCCAGTCTTCCTCCTTACTTGCACGGCACCATTGCACCCCCTATATTTGATACCATTGCCCCCATATATTTGACGGCACCCAACTTCACAGACGTCTCGAACGTCTGTACCGCCCGATGATAGATCCTGGGCGAAAAGTTTAGAGTAAAAAAGATTGCTCCATTCGAAAAGTCGTTGTTTCAGCAAAACAAATGTTCGCTGCTTGTCACACGCAAACATCGCACAACGGGTGAAATTCATAATTCATAACTCGATTACAATGGAACAAAAGCAGTTTCTCTTTACGCTTTTCCAAACAAACGATCCTTTTCAGCCACTTCATGGCGGAAATCAGGGAACCGTAACAGACTAAACAAAAACATATGTTTATAAACAAACATGGTGGTGAGTAATAGTGGTTGAACTCCAGAACAAATTTTGTACAATGTCACTGTTTGAGCCCTGTTTTGCCGTTTAGGGACTTATTTTCGCCCATGGGGTAAGATGTTCAATTAGAAAGGTTAAAAATTAGCTGAGACGATCTATTTTGAACGTGATACTTGAAAAAATGCTCAACTGCACAAGTCCCACGCAGTGCGAAATCCTTCAGAGGGTTACCTTTCGTCAGTGCGCAATGCCTACGAAGTAACCGTTTTCCAGGGCAGAACATTTCCTTCCTGTAAACAGCAGACCACAAAACCTTGACAAACTCAGGGTGATGCAAAGACAAAGCAGTGACAACTGTACGCACTGGTGTGCGTTGTATGAAACGTAAACAGAATTATAGAGCATGCATTAAAGTCAAAACCTCAAAACGAGCACGCACGCGCTTGCTATCAGCCGACTACAATCTGTCTCCGAACTTTTGACGTTTTGTTCAGGGTTTTTTAGAAGCGTGTTCGAGGAGAAGTTTGATTCGGGAAACTATGTTATTGATTTCTAATAGACAACAAATTGTTCTAATCTATTTTAGAAATTGTTCAAGACGCTTTCGGAATGTATTTTGAAGTGTTTAAAAATATATAATCACAAAGGGTAGTCTTATAATGATAATCACGGCCAAAGAAAATGATATCAACGACATTTTGCAGTTATTTCGATAACTCCTGTTATCATCATGAATGCATTGCGGATAAGCTCTGTTATCACAATTTGCAATGCACTGACGATGATAACAGGAGTTATCGAAACGTTTGCAAAATGTCCTTCATATCATTCTCTTTGACCGTGATTTTCATTCTGAGGCTATTCAGCACTTCCTCTTTTCCTGTACAAAAGGTAGTGCTATGAAATTACTATTATTAGCTGTGCATGACCCACAGCGTTCAAGACGTTTCCACTGTTAGTTAATCGTTGAAAAGTCTTGGGTGAAATGCTGAAATCTCATAGGGTAACAGCAACAATTATCTGCAGGATGTTGATAATGCGAATTTTTGATTGATTTCCAGCTACACCCTCCTCCCGCGGTATTTCATCATACAGTTTTTCAACCCTCATTTGTGCAGTTTACCTCTATCGCTGTATTTTGCGCTTTGCGTACACGTGAAACACACGATGCCTTTTGCAATCTCTAGTGTTCGCACATCCGTGAACTGTTGCTGTGGTGGCGTAGCAGCACGTCTTGTCGCGGCGCGACTGAAAGAGCCAAAAAGCGCTCCAGTTGCCACAGTGCAAACCACCAGGTAAACAAGACAAGGAAAAAGGAAACTGCGAAACCTCACGTCGACAAATTCAAAAGCCCGATTAAAGCGACGTGACTTTGTTCGCTTTGTACCTGCTCGAGTTTACCAGAGCACTCAGCGAAACACCAGCCGAAGCGGAGCTTTCGCGGAGGAGAAAGTGCCCGTCGGACCTGCTCGACGCCTGCAATTTGGCCCTCTTTCGACCTGAGTCACTACAATCCAAGAATCAAAGTTTTTTCAGCGGGCCTGGCATCGTATGCCTCAGTGATGATTTCGCCAAAGTCCCAGGCGCAAATCACGCGCACCTGGCGCCTTGTCATTGTTTCAAAACAATGGCGACGATTGGACGGAATGCTGTCGAGCCGTCGTTCATTTCCTCACGAGAAAACCGACGTCAGCAGCTATGTGCAACGTCGTCGCTTGAAAGCATCTCAGGAAAAACCACACCAACCGGATCAGTAATATCACTGCCTATCCGCCAAACGGATCAGTAATGTGAACTTGATGGACTGTTGCCGTTTGACAGCGGCGCGACTGGGACGGTAGATGGTTCTGGAACGCGGCGTCGAACAAACGACCTGCAAAGTTCCATAGTTTTTCATATTTATGCCTTTTTAAATTCCATAACCCGCATGACTGTGACGTTTGACCTTAAGATACTTTGTCTAAAGCCCCGTGCGTTTAAAGAACATTCGACTGAGAATTAAATTGTTGAGCCAAATGATACATAGGAATTCTTCAACCCACTTGAGGAAAATGAATAGCCACGAACTATAGGTCTAAATTCAATCGCTTTGCTCAAACGTTTCACGAAAGGTATGTGGTGGGGCGGGTGCGGTACTTGCCTCAGGCCCTCCCTTTTTTTGAAATACGCTGGCATCCCCCTTTTCTTAAAGTGTCGGATAAATTCTACTGTTATTAAAACATGCAGGATTTCTTTGCGATTCTGCTTCATGACCATGCTTGAAATTCACCTTTGGACGTATATGCACCACTAGATAGATAGATAGATAGATAGATAGATAGATAGATAGATAGATAGATAGATAGATAGATAGATAGATAGATAGATAGATAGATAGATAGAT
>JGI24158J21664_10008736_pt1 | contig 13491 bp, 6 predicted proteins | sample Ectturendosymbi3_FD_21664 | JGI IMG/M metagenome (IMG submission 21664) | reverse complement strand
GAAATTCGGGTAAACGTCCTTCGCACCCCCAAACATTTGCCTGTTCCTACACCTATGATGTGGCCGTACTCCTGGATGATACTCATTTTCTACAGCACTCCCGCCGTTTCTTTCTCTAATGCGACTATGTATATTTATGCCGATTAATATTTATGCCGGTGTAAGTAGTAAGTGTATAAGTCTACAAATAAAAATCACATTTCTATGGGAAAATCCGGTTTGTGCGATTAACTCTACTATGTTTATCACGTATAATTTATTTGTTTATAGCAGACACGAAGTCCATAGTATGAACACACACACTGTGCAGAACGCAGGTTGATAAAAACAGACAATACAGAACGTAGTACANNACATTGAAGCCGGCGAAATCACAGGGTTACANACACTTTTTGCAACTGCATTGAAGACAGAACCATAGGATTACAGACACATTCTTAACACNATTGTTAGCTAACACGTAACACTTGTTACAGCACTACTGCGGAGTAGGGCGCTAATTCCTAACTTGGTCTAGTCTAGGTAAAATGCGAAAGTGTTGTGGCGCATTACAATCGACACAAATCGACAAAAAATTTATTGAATTAAACACATTACAATTGACAAAGCTTAAAACAAACAGCACAGGTTGGGCAAAAGACGGACAAAGCATTGACTTGATCAAGCCCAGCTTACATTTAATGACTGTCAAATTCAATAGTACAGGTGAAGCACAAAACATGAGTTCAAAACTAAATAAAAACAAAGAAACCAATCAATGTACTTGTAGTTTTCGTACTGACTACTGTTGTTCACTCCTTGGGAATGCTGTTTTTGTTTTGCATGTGGATGTCTTGTGTGTATCCTGTTTTCTGCTTTAGTGTTTGTATCCTCTTTTTGATTGCCCTAACTGCTGTTTTGACGTTTACCGTTTTTCAAGAAAAGTACTGTAGGGCTCTTGTTAACTCAGTAGCTGTTAGACATGTATTGTTGTAAGCTCTTTTATTAAGCATTTACCAGAATTGCTACTGTAGGGTCCCCTATCTGTCATCATTGAAATAGTGAAATACAGTAGCTTACTTTAGAGAATCAGGCATATCTGTTCTTTTTGCCAGCAAGTGAAACCCCTTTGTTGTGCAGCAATGCAGTTCAGTACTACCTTTTCTCTATACTCTCTGCTGCTGTTAAATGCACCCTGTTTCATACCTACAGAAATGCATGCCATTGATGTAGCCTGTCATTTATGGTAGTTGCTGGTGCTTTGTTTCAGTGTTCATTCCTTTTCAATATTGATTAAGTGGAAGTAAAACCTGTCCTATTAGTATTATGCATTCAATTGTTCCTAAGTAGTATATTATTTATACATTCATATTGATATTGTGTTCTTTTGACTAGTGTGATAGGGGCTTGCGTGTGAGCCTAATATAATATAACAAATATGAAACAATTACCAAAGTAATGATGTAGAAAACATTAATAAACAACTAATACGTTATTGATGGACCAGATTTATGTTTTTTTCCATTAATAAACAAGTGTGCACCAGCCATGTATCTATATTACAATATGCAACATTGTGAGTTTTATTATAAATTTTTGTTTTCTTATATTAGTTTCTTGCAATATGCAACATTGTGACTTTTATTATAAATTTTTGTTTTCCCATTCTAGACTAATATACTAAAAAAGTGGTGTCATGTCTCACTTCCTGTTCTTTACTTAACATGGTTAAATTTTCATCAGTTGTGATTGGGTCATGTAGCCTTGAATGTAAAAAGGAATTATACTTTGATACATGTTGCAATAGCAAAATATTAAAATGAAAATAGATATGATTATGTGCAAGTTTAAAGCATTGCAAAAAGATTAAAGCAGAGCACAGTTGGTTGATCCCTTGAAAGCATACAGAAATCTAGAGCTTTAACTGTCGTCAGGATAAAAAACAGATTTATTATTGATCCATTGGTGGCTTAGGTTCGCCTCAGTGATGATTTTATTCAAGTAATTTGTTGATTCTAATCATATGTGTTGCAAAAATAGTACATTGATTGTTTTGCTTGATTTGTGTTCTTTATGAAAAGTTTTGTTGTTCCGATATTTGTTATTATCAGTTTGTGTCTTCTATTGTTTAGATGTCACCAAAGATTAAGTATGACATCACTGACTTATGTGCCCATTTCAATTAGAAATAATAATCAGGAAATGAGAGAGCAATAAAAGGTATATATAAAAAGCGCTTGGTACTTTTGTTTTTGTATGGTGATACTTAATATTTAAAACAAATTCCATTGCTAGTTTTTCAGCTTCTTGCTAGTTCTTTAGTGATCAGTGCGTGTGACAGCCAGAACCGTCGCCAGCAAGTTGTCAATAGGGGGGTTTATATTTGTGCAAGGGGGCTTGACATTCAAATTTGACAAAAATGTTACTAACTTATAGTGTTTCATGTTTCAATTTGGAGGGGCTTGGAGCTTTGTTTGGGGGGGCTAAGCTCACCAAAGCCTCCCGTGGTGATGGGACTGGTGACAGTTAAAAGTTATAACTGTTTGTATTGAGTATCTTGTATTATTTGGAATACAAAGACTATGTAAGCAATGTTAACAAGCATCCTATAAAGTTTGAACATTGTTCTTCAGATGAAGTGAGCAAAGTTTAATGACCAAAGTTGTTGACCTTTGCAATTTTTTGTATTCTAATTATTGAGTTACCAGAAAAAGCGCACCTATATACATCCAACAATGCAATAAGCACTTCATTGCAAGATTGAAATCATAAGCTTCTGTGTTTGCATTTTTAGTAGAAGTTTTATCATGTACAATAAATAACAGCATGTGTGTAGTTCATGGTGTTTAGTGAGACACATAGTGCATGAGTCTGTCACTACAGCAATGCTCTGCTACTGATTCTTGTTTATGGATCAAAAAGGTAGGTGAGTTAATTATTCATTTACTGAAGTTAATTAACATGAGCAGTTCTCACTGAATTTGGATATCATGCAAAGTTTGCCATTATGATATGGATGAAGAAGGTGTATAGAAAACTGTACAAAGTCGGCTAATACTTAGTTTTGTCACACCTATTTACTCATGAACATTTAATTGCTAATCACCAATAAAACCATTAGCTTATTGATACAAGATTTAAAAAATACTTCCATATCGGAGAGTAAACAGTTCTAGATGTTCTAAACAAATTGATGTAATCATTTTTTTCTCATGCATTTTTGTATGGAACTATATATGACTATAGACAGACTGATATATCGGCCTGGCTGATATTTGGGTTTTACCAATATATCGGTATCGGCCACAACGGCCGATTGTATTGGCCTCAGTAGCTGTTGACAAAATGCTGTTATATTCCTTATGCATGCAGACAACTTGCGCAAGAAAGCACAACGAACCAAGTAAAGACAGTTATCTTGCATCAACGCTAACAGGTGCATTTTCATAAACAAGCAGATAAGATGAACTATGGAACACATGGGGTCGTTGCAGCCAAAACAAAAGCATCATCATTAATCAGATAAATTAAAAATCATACCGAAATACTGTATTGAAATTGCTGCAATTTGAAAAATTTTAGCTCATAAATCCTGATTTTTGAAGTTTTTGAAAAAAAGGTAAGGCATAGAATATTTTATATTTTTGATAATGACGCAGAAAACAAGACTTAGAAATTTTGGGAATATCGGTATCAGCTATCGGTCCATGAATGGTTGATATATTGGTATCACCCCCAAAAAAGCCATATCGGTCGATCTCTAGCCACTGTTTAATTAATTAATATTTATTTTTAAAACTTTCAAATAAATTCTGTAACGTTTTGATCATCTTGGTTTTCTTGAAAAATTGATTAATGGTTTTGTAAGTAATGCGTATGAGAAATTACTAGTTCACATCTTTTGTCTATATGAGGATGGTATATGAAAATTGTTTTATATATTTAGAGTGTTAATTAAATATTTCCATTAGCTTCACTGTATTATCTCATACATTTGGCAAAAAAAGTTAATCTATTTAAAGTAACTTGTGCATGGCAACTGCAAACTAAAAAAATGATTAACATAAAAGAATCCTTCCATCATGATTGATAGGGATAGTTTCTCTGTTATGTTTGAATAATGGTTTCACTTACATGATTCATCTTCACCTTGTATCATATGAAATTAGTTGTTAAACGATTTGATTGTGATCTTTGCAGGTCTGATAAAACTGAGAAACAAACAAAATCTTATTTTGTCTGTGGTGAGCAATCAGTTTTCTTCATAAAGCAATCATTTTAGGAAGCATCTTGTGATAAAGTATGAGAAAATAGATCCTATTTCCCTGAAAGGATGTTCTCCTACATACATATGTATTCTTCTGAGTGAGATGCCTAATTATGAGTTAGTTTGAATTCTTTATAGTTCAGAGATTAATTTTTAGCTGGTAACTCAAGACCCAAGCAAGATGAACAAAGTACTTGGTAGAACCATAGAAACGTTTTCATGTAGCTTCAATGATCAACTTTTTGAATTTAATCACAAACAGTATATGACCAATTAAACTGCACAAATCATAATAGTACTAGAATGTTAATAAGAACTTGCTTATTTTGTACGACAGTCTTGCTCAAGGTATTTCTATTGAAGATCAATATGTAGTCTTCTTTAAACTTGAGGTAAAATTGCTGAAAGGCAGAAAAACATCTTAATGAAAACTGTATATGGCATTAATAACTTGAATGAAAACTTTTAGTGGTGAATCGAAGTATATATACATATATATATGACCAGTAGCGTAACCAGCCCAAAAATTTTGGGGCGCCAAAATATTTGATTTCAGATGAATAATGCAAATTTGTTTGGGATACTGCCTCTCAAAGCATAAAATGCCAATGTATTCTAAAAATTTTGGGGGGGCATGGCCCCATAGGCCTCCCCTGGCTACACCTATGTATATGACTGCAAATTTTTACTTTTAAGTAAGTGCAATGAATGAATCTTCAGAATAAGACATAGCAGGAAGTGTTTTGTTGGAAGCCTTAATGATGTGGAAACCACTGTTTCCTGTTTAGGTAAAATTTTGGTTATAAGCAGTAGCTGTCACAGCCTTAAGGCTGATACTCCTCAGGTATGACTTCCAGAAATTGATATTGTGATTCCTGTATGTGTGCAATCTGTTATTGTCTGTTCTGTGGGAAGCCGGGCGATCTCCCTTCTCCCGTTGTAGTATCTTATGCCTTAATCAGATTGAGAGCAATGGTCATGTTTGAACTCTGCGTGCTTGTGTTGACAGACCAACAAACTGATGGTTGAGCAAATTCTGTTCTGGTTTGTTTACTGACTTCATGTAAGACTGAAGTTAGGGACATTAAGCTTTCTGCTTCATGTCAATCTTCATACTGGAAAAAAAATTTGTGAAGTTGTTGGATTGCAAAATTATGTCATATAGGTTGACAATATTTCAAACACATGCCAAAGTTCTTTTTTGAAAAGAAATGTGACTACATGTACCAACCAACACCTACCTTACGATGCATTGTGCATACATATTTTTGTACCTTTGTGTCCCTTTGTCTGCCCCTGTGATATGGACCACATGTCTGCACCAAACACTTATATAAAACCATTGCACAACTTATACCAAGCAAAGTATTACGCAGCATCTAAAATTTTTGACTGAAAATATGCTTTTGCTTAAGAAATACATTTGTTTGCCTAGGACATACATCAAGCCCTTCAGTTAATGCTTTCTTTCAGTGCCAATGTAAAGTGGGCTGGCCATTGTAACCATGTGATTTGTATTTCAATTCAGATTAGCATGGATTTTTAAATTTGCTTGCCTCTCACAATCACCTTTTGAGTTTGTGGCTTGTTGTTTCAGTTTGAGTTTGTGGCTTGTTGTTTCAGTTTGAGTTCACCAGAAATACAGATGTTTTCTTATTTAAATCATGAAAAATCTTCATTTTTTGACTGATAGTTATTGAAACTCAACTGAGGGTTTTGTTTTGGGAGCATTGTGTGTGGGCACCACTGCCATGCTGAGCATGTTCCCTATCAATCAAGACAATGTACAAAACTGCAGATTTGATCATGCCATGTAATACTTGACTCTTCGTTTTGCTGGTAGAATGACAATTGCTTTCAACCGTTTTCTGAAATAGTTTAAGTTTAAATTGTTTTTTGTTTAAATGTGATGGAGCTCTGTTATTGCTTGTTCAAAACATCTGTGATTAGTGAGATTAACCTGGGTCAAGTCTACATTTTTACTAAACCAACGGCTGTGGCATATTACAGGTCAAAGCAGAGAAAGTATAGTAAAATATCTGCAAGTTATTGAAGACTTATTATTGAACAAGTTTGTTCCTCCAAAAATGTCTGGGAGCAGTGACTGTCAGAGTTATCACATCAAACAAAAAAACCTTGTCTTTGATTCATCTTTTGCTGAGCGTTGAAAATCTGGAAAAGAGAATATACAACGTTGTGCACGTTTTGCCGCTGGTTTTGTTTACCAATTTCTCGCCTGCAATTGGCTTAGATTTAGTACGCTTGACTGGCAAGCAGCCATTATAAAGTTGCCGTGCCTGTGTCTGGCAGCGAAGGTTTTGTATCAGCTCATACGCAAACCTGTAACGTTTGCTTTGCAAGTGGGACCGTGTTCGATCGATTCCTTCGATTCTGTTGCAGTTCGTTGGACTTGAGCAATGAGGTGGGAAACAAGGTTGAACGATCGGACACTAAATTAAAAAGTCAACTGACTTTGCGGAATGCTTGAAATGAAAGGTGGTTTTGCACAGCATCGAAAAGCGTGCTTAATTGTTGCCAGGTCTTGATCCATTTCTTGGATAATACCACGGAACCTTGTACGCTGTTTAGGCGCAATTCGCAAAGCACAACAACCCACAACTCGTTGAGATGTGTTTGGATGGTGAGCGTTGTTGTTCCTTTTTAACTGCTTCGCTGCGCACTGACGGATGGAAACACCGCACTGAATAAAAATACTTCGCAGTGATTTTCGTGCTTCGCTATCTCTTCGTTTCGCTATCCACGCGAGTCGTTTGTCTGCATCGCGCAAAGTGCCAACCACCAAGAACTTTGTTCCAGTAATGGCTGGTTACTCATTGCGATGATAGCCGCGCTAGGATGTTGCGTTTGTGCGCAATTCGTCCGAATGGCCCCTTTCTAAGCTGCTGGAGTTTGCTCTGGGTAAAGTTGTGCAAAAATCATGCTTGCAGATGTTGGTTGGCTTGCAGCAACGTCATGTGAATGTTTGTCGCAAAGTAATCACAATAAAGTGACCAACGATAGTGCTACACTTGCTTTTCTGCTCATGCACTGGAGTTTGATGGCGGGAACAAGTAAATAACCGATGTTTCCACAATTTAAGTTGAATCGGAAGTGAACCATTCCTCAGGTATTGTAGGTCGACTTTCATGCGAGACAACTCTTAAAACTTTAGTTTTTACTTCTCAGGTTTGTTCATCAATGCAGAGTACTGGAAGCTGGATAGACCGCAAAAATTTTGATTCGTGCGCAGCGTAATGCTTTCTATAAGTACCTTGGAAATGTATTTTATATTGCGTTAACGTCAGCACCCTTTGTTCTTTCACCATGTCGATACTTTTTTCTGCACGGGGTAAGACCATTCAGTTTTGTAAGAAGTAGTCCACTGCTTCGTCTATAGTGCGCTTCTTACTGATGCGTGACCAGCGTTGTTCGTAAATTCTCGCTCGCGAAGGTGTCAGCCCGATTGTTGTTGCGCGGCGGTTGCATTGAATTCTTTGTGACCGCATTGTTGCGCTTTATCAAGGTTCGCGAATCCGATCGGGTCGGGCAGCATTGCATCGTGACGTAAGCGCGCAAGGAAGTTGTGCATTGCTTATCGCTAAGCGTCTTCGCGCTGCGAACGCGCTTTTTGAGATATTTACGATAGATAAACAAACGTTCCTGGTTGTTGGGTGTGTTTGCTGTGCGCATACTTGGCCTACGTCGTTGCGTCGCTTTGTGGCGCACATGCAACGAAACCTGCAGCCCACAACTCGGAAAGCCTTTTAGAAAAAACCAACAAATCAACTGTTAAAAGCTCTTGGTTTGCTGCAAGCGTTCGAAGAATCAGCCGACTGGGCTCTGTTTTCATGACTTTGCGTTGATTAGGACGCGTCACTTTTGTAGAGGATGATTACTTCAGAATATTAATCCATTTATCCGGCGCTGCGAAAGTTTACGCACAATCGTTGTTCTATCGTCCCCAGCTCTGTATGCTGAGAAGACCATTGCAAAACAGTTTGCAGTCTAAATTTTTGTGTTTCGCAACTGGATGCGTGAACTACAACAGAGGCACCACAATCACCCCATCTATGCTGCAGCGCTCTGATAATGCGGGTAAATTATTTGCGGTAAATTGTAAGTGTTGAAGACAATGTGTTGCTTCGGGATTTTCATTCAAGTCTTCAGTTTAACTTTGCCGAACGTTACGAACGTTTATTGGATAGTACGTAGAAGTTCAAGAAAGGTTGCAAAAGAATAAAACAAAAAGTAATAACCTCCTGAAATTTGTCGTATATCTCAGAGTACGTTTTAAAGTGAGTTTAATTTTGCATTTTTCTGCTGATTTGTGTATTTCTATTCACAAAAAGAGCACCTTTCAGGTACGAAGTGCTTGTTCGACAGTTGCGCAGGAAAAGCCCACCGTTCTTTTGTTGCTCGTGCAGGAGTGCTACTGTGTCTTGTTTTCCATACACTTGACACTAGCGTTCACATACTTTTCATACAAATCTGCTTGGCCTGCTGACATACCGCGCTGTTGATTCATGTTGAAGTGGTAGACGCAATGGGTTGAGCAACAGACTGGCCTTGAGAGATGTTGTACGTGTAACGCTCCACAAGTATGATCAGAATGTCGTGTTATTCCATTGTGGCCATCCTACCGTAACGGAAGGTTCGTTTCAACCTTGGTTTGTTTGCGAAGGCACCNATGACATGCGGATATCTTGTAGCCCCAAAGGCTGGAATGACTGGTTAGTTATATCTCTTTAGTACTGGATGAGTTAGGTTGTTGTCTCAGCAACACTGATACGCTAATTACTTTTTCTCAATACCTTTTCGCTAATGTGGTCTCAAGCCAGTTTGAGATTTGATGCTAGGCAATTGTCTACGTCTGGTTGTGCAGTTTTGATCTGTATACCTCGCCTCTAGTGTTCTCGGTTACTTGTACGCGGCACTTGTAACTAATTTCTTCACGTGCGTTAGGAAATCAGTCACGGCAGGTCAGGTATTCGTGCAACTTCTTTGATTTCTTCGTGGCAATGCTACATCTGCACATTAGACGAAACTAATGCTGCATGCAGTGATTGGAACCACCGGCTTGCTCAAGAAACTTCTGTATTTTGTGTCCTAAACTTATTTCTCGTTGTTGCAAAGCAAGTTGTTGTGTTTTATTAGGTACTCGCCGCAATGTTTTACTCCAACTATCCGGCAGAAAGTCGTTTGCTTGCTACAAAGTGAATCTCGTCGCCTGTGAACTATTATCAGTTGTGGAAGAGACATTGTTTCTAGATGCTACATATCTTATATGACCCGAGGCAGTGAGAGCATTTCTTTGCACACTCTGTAAAACCTGGGAGCGGTTTTAATGTGTCAATGCGAGTTTCTGTTCATGTCTGGACGCTGCTGATAGAACCAAATACTGGTCTCGACATATGCTGTGGTAATAGTGTTTGGTGCTCTGAAGTCATGTGGAATTAGCGTTGATATTTGATGGCCAGTGATTAGCAGGGAAATATTCCAAGCTTTGCGAAGTGGTGTATGTAGTTGTTACGAAAATAACTGCACTGCATTCTAAAAATACACTTGCATCAACTAAAATTTGCTTTAAGTTCGATAACATGATAAGAGGCTTCTGTACGAATGCAGTTAAATGACTACACTGAGCAGTTTTCAGCTGTTGTTTTGGGTTCTATTGCAATCTCAGTGAAGTTACCTCGTTCACTTGCATGACTTCTCTTCTCAGGTTGCAGATTTACATTGAATGTGTGCAGCTTATAGTCTCTTAATGTGTTGAAAAAGCTGAATAGTCATGGCTGGAGTGTAGATTATATATATCTGTGCATATAATCGCGGGATTTATTTGCCACTCTTACAAGAAGAGAAGAAAAGGCCAACAATTTCATACTTGCCCGAGTCAGTGCTGGCTGCTGTGGTAGGGGCAGAATGGAAACAATCGAACTGACCCCTGAACTTGTGTTTGAAAGAGTCAGTGATGTCGGTTCACCTCCTGGGTCACTCCTCTCAGTAAGTTGTGATGTTCTTGATGGTGATTGAGTTGTAAAGTAATGTTTTAGTTCAGTGGTTTCCAACCTTTTTTGATGTATTCCTCCTTTTGCTCATTTTGGAACTTTACATTCCACCCTCATAAAACTTTAGTTCCTCCCCTGTTCGGGTTCGTAGGCAAGTATTAACTACAATAGGAACAATGGTCTTTATTGACGACAAATAACTTGATAACGAAAGTGGGACAAATACTATTTGTTGTCAAACAACGGCACTAAAGTTTGTCAACAAAAACGTGTGATAGTCTGCTCAACTAAATAACTTATAAATATATAATGATATAACTAATTGAAAGAGACAATGTCAACTTAAAAAAGAAGTACAACACTTAAAATGAATAAGCAACTTAACTTTGGTACACGAAAAGCAGAAGTGCTAAATAGCCTTATAATGAAGATCACGGCCAATGAAATTGATATCGTTTTCATTGGCCGTGATCTTCATTATAACAACTTAACTGTAAAGTGGAAATTCCTCCCCTGGACTCATTAAATTCCTCCCCGGTTGGGAACCACTGTTTCAGACAGTTGGTTTAAATCTCTGATTACTCCAATATCTATTATGACGTAACGTTTCAGTGTTGTTTTCATGCTAATCAGTGCTGGTCAAGATTCAGATGGAATTAAAACAAGAAATGGTTCATGTTCAGTTTTCCTTCAGTTGTTATGCTTGACGTTTTCGTGGCCAAGGGAATGTTACATATGTTCAAAACTCGCAGCTGTTGATTTGCTGTTGTCTTGTTTACCAGTATGCTTCAACTGGCCGAAGCTCACTGGGGAGCAGACACACGGACACAACACAGTCGTCGAAAAGTTTAACGCCTCGTAAACAGCCAGTATCTCCGTTTGGTTCAGAATCTAAAGGTAGCTCAGCTCATAAGAAAGCTTCCATGGACGGACCGTCGAGAAGAGATAACTATTTGCCCAACAGGGGGTATTACTCCCTCGGTTCGGCAACTGCCCGGGCATCAAAACTGCAGAAGGCGAACGTAAGCAATGCATCGGATTATGGGGTTGCTATCAGCATTAAAGGGATCAAAGGTCAGTGGATGAAGTTCGGTGTGCACGTAATTTCATGTATGTTAGACTAAATTAAGGGTTTTAAAATTTGNCCGATTCAAAGCTTAAGCTGGCTTNGTATCTGAACCGGCTGCAAATCCACTCATGGACTGTCGGGGCAGAAGCGTTTTTACCCTGATTGCTTTCTTGTTTCGCAGCAATTTATNAAAGTCGCTTAAAATCGTTTGCAGGTCATCCCTTTGTGATCCTTGAAGACAAAGAGAAGCATCGACACATGGTTGCGGCTCCTGATCCCGATTCATCCAGCGATGCTTCAAGTGATAGAAAAGTACAGAACGGACATCTTTCCGCCCCAGGTATCTCAAAAAAACGTTGTTGCTTAAGAGGTTTTGGGCTCCTGCTGGTTTTGAAATCGCTTGCAGTTGCTCTGGAGTTGTGCTTGTTTGAGCTGAGTCGGATAAATGCTTCTTTGCTTTGTGATGCGAGAGTTCATGTGTTTATCGACTATTACTAAACTGAAAAGTCGACACAGCTGAAGAAACAAACAAAAGTAATTAAGCGGACGAACTCAACATCGAACTGTTCACGCCACGGTGTGCTACTCGGTACTGACTCACAATGGTCTGGAACCGGTATGGCGGTGCGTGGCGCCTCAAGGGCGATAACAGAACACAGCGCTTTACGCACCTGATTGGTGTAACAATTAAACAAACACATTCTTTTTGTGTGGAAGCTGTTTATTTTTCGTGCGAATTTTATGTTTGGCGTAGACAGGTGTTCAAAGGTACTGTTTCAAGTGACAGATATTTTGGAACAACCTGTGTGTTAAAATCATTCCTGTCTTAGTAGCTAACTGTCATGTCATACAGGCAGTGGGAACGCAACAATGCAGTGAAATGCCTGAGTTGCCAATAACATCACAAGGCATGGTGCCAGGATTGATGGTGGCACACGGCATGTCCTAACATTCCCACAATAACGAACTTTTTGACATTGAACACCAGGTTTAAATCTTCTGCCAAAATGCGCGTTGAACGCTTTATCTAAACTTATCAAGAATCGTCGGTTTGTCAAAAACTCTTTGCGGGTAGAAATGTGCAGGGCGCCCGCTGTCGATAAAGTGGCTTTGCAATTAAATAAGTTTTACCAAGACAACTGATGATATATTTTAATCAGATTCCTTGTATGTTTTCAGTGTTTGTCAAACTTTTAATCACATTGCATTCCATGGTGTGGATGAGGTCCGGTCGCTTGTCAGTCAGGAAACTATGCGCCTGAAACACTTCCTTATTTGCTGCTCGTCGGGTTGCACGCGAGTCGATGACTGTACAACTGTTTAGAAACGTTAAGAAACCGATAATCGGGAATGAATTGTTGTTCCCTCAAGTTTTAACTTCATAAACAAACGTTCAAAAGTATGCCCTCCAATAATCTTGTCAATGCCAGTAGATTCGCGCAGTAAATGATCGGTTAGCCCGAATCACTTTTATCGATTGTGTATCCGATATGCTTGTTGTGAACACGTGTTGAATGTCACCAACTTCGAAGAGTTTGAGGTGTATCTACAGCAATGGCTGCGCAGCTTCAACATACTGAACAAATATTCGCTGAAATATTTAAGTTTACTTCAATCCAAGTTTAACTTTTGCAGAGGATTCCTTTCCCACAGCTCCTCCGAGGCGAGCAGGCACTCACAGCAAAGACCGGAAGTCCAGACCTGATGATCCTTACTATTCCAAAAAAACACCGAACGAACTTTCGGCGAGGTCCGGAATGCCACCGAGCCAACCTTCGGCGAGGTCCGAAATAGCACCATCGCGAACAATAGGAAGCAATCGGTCGGACCCGCGCGAGAAGCTCGTGAAAGTGAGGGTTTGTTGCTTGGTGTGCTTGCTTCAGTCTTTGATCCAAGTATTGAAGAATGCTGNCCCATATTTTATGTGGCTTTGCGTACATCGGACTGTGTGGCTCCATAAATTAAAGTTCCTGACATGGGATGGCTGTAAACTACTGTTGTGTTTGCACAGCTCGTTGTGTGGATTGCACACGACTCCGCTTCGGTGGCTGTGGTTTTTTATGACTTTGTTATTGATTTTATGATGTTGAACTTAGAGCTCGAATTTGTGTTAAGTCACTTCCGTATGTTTTCATTTGCCACATGTATTAGCAGCGCAGGCAACTTAT
>JGI24158J21664_10008733_pt1 | contig 13494 bp, 7 predicted proteins | sample Ectturendosymbi3_FD_21664 | JGI IMG/M metagenome (IMG submission 21664) | reverse complement strand
GAGACTTGCACAGTGCTTGTTAGCTGCAAATTGCAAATTATCCCTCGTTGCTGCCTGTTGCACAGGTTCTTTGTCGACTCAACAAACCCAGTTGATTCGCAACAATCGTGAGTTGTTTGCCGTCACAAAGGCTGCAGTTGCGCGTTGAACTTCGTTTGAAACAAAACGATACAGCAGGTTCCATTGTGACGTATGATACACTACATATTGGGCACGTGTGTTGATTCCATTTAGATAAGGACTGAAGATGTGCAATTTTACGTGAAATCGATTTCCTATTAAAATGTGCTGATCGATTCTTTGCTTACACCAGTTGCGGAGCGGAATTACTTGGATACAGATATGTTGCAAGTTTGAATCATCGCAAAAAGATGAAAGCAGAGCCCAGTCGGCTGATTCCTTGAAAGCTTACAAAAAACCTGGAGCTTTGAACTGCCGATCAGACTTATTAAGACTTTGAAACCACGTCTCACAAGGTAAGTTGACCATAGCCCGACGATGGAATCACTTCAAAGAAGGACAAAACATAATAGACAGCGGAGTTGTACAAAAACCCCCATTCCGATACTGTCACAACCAACACAGCCAACATTCGATCGGAAGTAGGTAAAAAACGTCACGTATTAAACCTGAGTAACTATTTCAAACCAATTCAAACCAACAATATTTCTATTCCAAGCAAAAAAACTGCCGCTTCCATAAATTGCAATTCAAACAAACCTTTCCCGCACTTCAGAATGAAAGGTACACCGTCCCATCTCTCGTTGCATATGTTGAACTTCGCTACAGCGAAGGTAGGGGTCACTGAATCAGGAGGCACCGTCTTGTCATCCAAGTAACCCAACTTGGCGTCACCTTCACCGTTGGGGTCACCGACGTACTGACCCAGAACGAGGTCATCCAAGGTCAAAGGCTTGATGGACTTGAGTACTTTGACCTACATAGCAGGCATTCCGTTGTACATCAGCAGGTATCTGCTTCGCGCAGAAGCCACAGTCAATTTTATCTTCAAGTAATTCTATTTCGTTGAATGACTTTAAACGAATTTACGCTCCACGAGCATAAATTTGACATTGGTTGCTCTTTTCTGCAATGCACGACTGTTTTCACCGAAACTTCCGATCGCGGCTCATTTAACTTCTACCGCTGAGCTTCAAGCTGTTGTTCAGATGAGTAGTACCAGAGACAATCGCAGGGTTCCTTCCCACATTTGAACGTGAATTTCCGACTTCACTTTTCTGATAGCCAATGACTTACGCTACGTACAGTCACAAAAGTGAAGCACCAATTAAGGCAAGAAACATCTTATAATATTGTTAGAATCTATGTCAAAAGATATCCGTTTCCATACTAACACACCAAAAAACATTTTTCAATAATTTTCCAGACTCCGTAGAAACAGTATGGAACGCAAGTGCAAGGTTAAAAAAAAACTCTCACCTTTTCATCTCTGATGTCATCCGCCTTGTTGCTGACAGGCTTCTCCATCGCGGTGAGAGTGAGGATCTGGAAAAGGTGGTTTTGCATGATGTCCCTGCGGTAAAGGGGGAAACACTTCGTTCAACGCATGCAACAGCCCTTGGCCGGCATCATGAAATACCAGGGTTCGGCAAAACGACGACCTGTTATCTTCACACGAAGTCATGTCAACTTCTGGTCGTTCAACGCGGGAATAATGATACAAGTCAATGCCGGAATTTGAAAGACGCACTTGTTTGGATAAATTAGTCCTGGCAACTTCCGAATGCGCTCAGACATGATCATGAGCGTCATGTATTTTTTTCAGGGGGGAGGGCAATAGTGTTTTNTGCAAGGGATTCCAAAACGATTTATTCCAGGAGGAAATGGCGGTGAAATTTCATTTTATCAANTNAAAATTAAGAGAGAGACATTTTTCTACTAGAACTGCAATCCAAACATACCAAATTTCAAAATCCAGGGTGAGACTAAGGCNCCCCCCCTTTCGACGCCGATGGATATAAACATGGGGAGAACAAAACCACAAGCGTTTATCACTGATTCGGGCACAACCGCATTTTCGGCAACGAGGGATTGGGAAAATGATACGAAGGACTCTACATTTTGCAGCATGTTTGTACATGCAGTAGAGTTTTGAATTTCGCCCAAACATAAACAGCGTTCAAGAAGTTTATTTCGAAAGACTTCCCTTACTGTTCTCAGTTGATTGCTAACCGAAATTTCTGTTACGACCGACCAGTTTGTAGGAACTTTCCCAGGCGTAAAAAACAAGTCACGAGCCGAATCACTGCAATGACTTGGCGAATAATAATCAAAAGTCGAAGTGAAAACTCTGCTTATCAGCCCAGGATTAAAGCCAGCACGTATTTATAACCGCTAGAAACCGTTCCGTACCTGATGATACCGAACTGATCGAAGTAACCGCCTCTTCCCGTGGTACCGAACGGCTCCTTGAAGGTTATGAGGACGCTGCCGACGTTGTTGCGGTTCCACACGGGGCCGAACAAACGGTTCGCGAACCTGTCGATCCGCAGGAAATGTCAACAGCCATGCAGGTGGCATTTTGCAACTAAAGCAGAGTCACGCCGTAGCTCAATGCTCAGCAATATCCGGCCTTTAGACTGCATACGTATGTCTACTGTTCCAGTCCGACCTAACGCACTCCTAGTTGTATTATTACTTTGGCCTAATTGCGCTTGCTAAGGCGCCAGAGCAAGGCCAACACTTCCATCGCCACCCGATTACTCCTTTTGCGTTTGTCCCCATGCACTTGCAGTTGTGTGTTTCTTTAATCCCGGAATTATTTTTCTTTTCCACCCTTGCAATGCTCTTTATGCCACATTGACTCCCATTTGTGCGTTTTAACAATGACTCGGAAAATGTCTGCGAATCTTATGCGCGGGCTGCCGCAGGTAATGCATGTGTTGCGTCGCCATTAGTGGCGTTGGTGTCCCACGGCCTTCCACTGCGGGATTGCCCAAGCCATCTGTCATGTACCGCTTGAATGCGTGGATAATTCTGCCCAAGTGTAGGTGGCTGGTGGTAGTTATTATTTAGGTGGACATACTTGTTGACGGTTGCAAATGCTGCCGTCAAGTTGTCATTATACATCTTACATCAGCGGCGCTCAAACATTTTGGCTCGTGGACAACATTTGTCTTGCAGAAACCTTTCCCGAACCACAAGAATTAATAATATCAATAAAAATTATCTAAAAAAATTCTCTTAGATGATCAAAGTGTTAAGTTTTCTTTCCAATTAAAATTGCTTTGCGGGCCACTCCAGAGGGCCTTGCGGGCCACGGTTTGAGCACCACTGCCTTACACTTCGCTGCAATTAAATATGTTTCCTGTTTGCGCGCAAAAAAACAGTTCTAACTTGAGTTTGCCTGCTTCATTATCCGCAACAATGCTTCATTATTCGCAACAATGCTTCATTATTCGCAACAATGCTTCATTATCAGCCACACTGCAGTGCAATTAGCCAACAACACGTCACGGGCTTTCAGTGTTGAGTGAGGGTTTGGCAGTGTTCGATCCTGACTGGAAGTTACAGCGCATTTCTACCCCACCCATCCTTTGGCATGAGTCTGACTCGTGTGTGAGTTGCAAATGAAGTCAGCTAATATCTACACTAGTGTTCAGCCAAGCATGAAGAGCAATCGACCAATAGCATTTGCGAATTCAACGTTATCTCGGCTTACCACGAACGGTCTCCAAAACAATGTTCTGCACTTGTTACTTTGGCAAACTATGTTACGCAGCTAATACGCCCTCGGTGTATGTCTCCAATGAACTCCGTGCCTGGCTCACAATCTGAAACAACCAGTCTTTGGAAACCTTGTTTCTTCTAGCCTAGCGTGCCTTCTTGACCTCTTGAAGTGGCCCTAGTAGTCCGACAAGGTTTCCGACCAGCTGTGGCAGCAAGAACCAGTAGGTCAAAAGCAAAATGTCAGGGTGTGAGTGTGTTACTACCACCGGTTCATCAACAGAGACATAAAAAAACTATTTCTATTAACAAAAGGTCACCGACTGAACATTAAAGATGAAGGCGATTTCGCAATTAATTAAAGCGGCTATAATCGCCTGATTGTTTGCTGTTCAAACAAACCGCGCGAAGGATGGAGTAAGTCACGTCGCGACAGTTTCATTGTTCTTCGATTCACTCGTATCGATTTTGCGAAGCTTTCAAGCCCCCCCCTCTGCAGGAAAGCAAGGCGCTCGCAACCTGCAAGCCACTGATTGCGTAACATGGCGGAGGGGATAAGAACCTCGCGACCTGGGAAACGTGGCCATTCTTGACATTACAGCCAGTGCCGGATTTTGATGTGCGGACGGCCCCTGGCCCCATGCGAACGCATTTTAGACTTTGAACTGGCAAGGTGACTGAAAATTACGCAGTGAGACGGAACCACGTGTGAGGTTAAAAGGAAGCCTGGAACTTTACGAGCTCTGTCGTTGGCAAAGTCATTGATGGCGTTGGCGAAGTTAATTTGTCGCAACATGTCATGTGCAACGCTCATTAACGTCAGATCATTCTTACGTCATAGTTGTGCGCCGCCTGCTTTTGATAATTTGCAGGAACGACAAGACTAGGCAGTATAGAAGAGAAGCCCATTGTTTAAACAAACATATAATTTGAATTGAATCATTCCAAAAAAATTATTGGATCGCAGGGGGCAGCTCAGCCAGCGCGGATGAATACTGCTGTCGATCGATGCAACGACTGGTGCGAATGACAGAAACTGACATACATGTGACCAGTGACCACGTCCTCCAAGATGTCTACCGGGCATTGGTGGAAAATATATGAACTGCACCAGGCTCAATGAAGAGAGCCCAGGTCAGTGGCTGGCATCAGCGAAGGCGTTGTTGGCAGAAATTCGCTGTAAGCAAGCAAGTACCCACAGGGGCGTAACGAGGGGGTCAGGGGGGCACAATTCATCGGGCGCCGAATCACTTCGGGGGCGCTGAATGACTGCGGCAGGCGCCGAAAAGTGCCAGCAATGTCACAAGTACTTCAATACAATACATTTAGTTCCGAAAGACCTCAGGTTCGAACATGGGGGCGCCAAACTTGCTTTTTGCCCTGGGTCCCGTCTAACCTCGTTACGACCCTGAGTACCCGTTCTTCAACGTAAAACGTACGTAACCGAGGACACGAGCAAAAGCCGAGAGCCGGAGTCATTACCAAATAGACTGCATTGAATTTACCACATTTGGTATTGAGCACAACGCGTGTTTGAGCATCAGCCGAACCTGAGAACGAGTAGATTCTGCACCATCTCCTTCCCGAGGTAATGGTCGATTCTGTACAACTGATCCTCTTTGAAGAGGCCTGAGAGGTGATTGGACAGTTTGGCGCTTGTATCGAAGTCGCGGCCGAAAGGCTTCTCCACGATGATGCGACACCAGCCCCTTCAGTGACAAAACAAAGCAAGTCGTTTGTTTACTATTATGACATAAACTCGTCAGACAGCGCATAATATGCAAATTAGGGACTGCGAGCGCAAAGGAAGACAACAATAGCGAGATGGATCTCAACAAAGGACAGGCGAACAATTGACAGCAAACATGCTCTTCCATTAAAAAATCAAAACATAAACAAACTGACTGATGCACTGAAGGGGAACCACCGTTACCTGTGACGCAACAGATAAGAGGTCAAATCTAGAAATTCCCCGCCTCAACAAAACTACAAACACCAGCAAGATTTTGAGGTTTTGTGCTTGCAGTAAACTTGTTCATTTATTCATTTATTTGCGTGCTTGTTTCACAGTGGTTCTCAAACTGTGCCAACACACCGAACCCTTACGTAGTTTTCAAAGCTTTTGTCGAACCCCGTTTTTGTCCAATATAACAGAAAGTAAAAATGGGTTACATGTTTCAGATGACCTTCGTCGAACCTTTAAAAAAGGCTCCGTTGAACCCTAGGGGTTCGATTGAACCCAGCAGAAGAGCCACTGAGTTAGAAGAACACGAGGGTACAAAAACGCTTTCACTCAACGCTTCACAGGGGAATTCGTTGGTACACGCAGTCGATACTGAAGAGGAGCGGATGCTAAACCAAGCCGCCCGTAACTAATTTATTTGGTCATAATGATCACTTTATTTGGTCATAATGGTCGATGTCACTGTAGCAGGGAGGGAAATTCTCAACTGTTTCCAACAATTCATACACGTTAAGCCAAGGATTTCTCAGCCTTTGNAAGCATGTGGCCCAATTAAGAAATAAACAGAGGGTTCATGGCCCACCGACTGTATAACTTCTCCAATGCTACAACTGCTGCACATGCACGGATGAGAAATAATAACAACTAGAACAATATTTAATAAAACAACGTGCGCTACAATCAGATGCGGAGACTGAGCTTGTTTGTTGTTAGAAAGCAAAGATATTCCAGGCTCAGTAATTGATAATGAAAATATCAACGTCATCTTCCACAACAAACCTGCTTCTAGATTTCATTTGCAATGGCAACAAGAGGTCCCTGTTTTCGAGGTTTACCTTGTTAAACTCACTCAATTTCAGTAATACAAGGCCTTGACCGTCAAAAATTCTTCCGTAACCCACAGGTTGAGAAACCCTTCTTTACGCAAAGTAACCGGTGAATATGAATAACATGAATACAGTAATGATTCAAAGTATCAGGGTTGCGAAGCAGGAGTCCAAGCAATTTTGCACAATCGGAGTCGGATTCAAAACCTTCAGACGGTGGAGGCGAAGCCGGAGCCTGACGTTTGAGTTCCGGTCCCACGGCTCTGGTTTGTGGGGTGAGCGAGTTAACTTATTGCCGTGCGAGCGTTGGTTGCCGTGTGTGCACATATTTTACACATAAACGTCCCACTGGTCCATTGAATATAACATTTCACGAGCGACGCCGCTCATCTACGCTGCTGTAAAAACGTAAATGTGCAAATAAAACAATGGCTTTCAGTTTTAACAATGGTTTTGGTTTTGACTGAATCAAATTATTTGAGCTGGAGCCAAAAAATTTAGATGCCCGGAACTGGAGGCGGAAATTTTAATTCCGGATCCACAGCCCTGTTTATGACGTGTCAGGCCACTACGTCAAACAGTAAAACGCGGACGATGTCGAGTAAGAAGTCAAAGCATCAGGGTCTTGAATTTCTAGCACATGGCTATCAAAACGGATGGTCAACTGTGATATACGCCAACTGCTTTGATAAAACTGTAAGCTTTAGCTGGGACTGGCACACGAGAGGCCATTAGTTTCGTTTTATTATTTGCCAAAATTCCAAATATGAAACAACAAACGAAACATCGGCTTCTCAGGCTCGGTATGTTTGCAAGGTTTCAAGCCCCTTCAACACGAAGTAAACGATATGATAAAAATCTGCCTGCGACAACTTCACACTACACCCGGAGCAAGTTTGCGGTTGGGCAGCACACAGTGCAGTAGACTTCCTCTTCCCTTGGACGAAATAAAATTAGCTTTTGGGGGGAGGCAAGGCAGCGCACAGATTGGCTCTAACCGTGTCTCAGCCAGAGCTGTGGAACCCGGAGTTCAAACAATTGCTGATGATTGGATCCGGAGCCAAAAAGCTTTTGGATGGTGGGGCCGGAGTCTGGAATTTGGGTTCCGGTTCCAGAGACACAGCTTGTTGAGCAAACGAGTTTTACAAACAATGCAATGGTTTTTAGTTTTTATCTTGGACAGAAACGTTCCGGAGACGGAGCCGAAAAATTTAAACGCCTGGAACTGGAGTCCGAAATTTCAGTTCCGGTTCCACGGCCCTGGTCTCAGCATGTAGGGCGACCCACACAAATTGTTTAGATCCGAAAAAACTCTGCAAGTAGCACCAGAAGTGTGACGTCATCACTCTTTCGATTGTGACGCAAACAGTTCAGAAGCAAGTTCGTTACTACGCATGACGTAATGAATGGTAAGAGAAAGTTCTTCATTACGTACTTGTTCGTCATGCACGTGTCATGAATGTTCTTTGTGACGTCTTCGAACACGGTGGGGGGGAGGGCGAGATAGAACACGCGGTTTGCGTTCGCGCCGTTGGGAAGTTTGTTTATAGCGGAGTTGAGTCCTGTCGTTGTATGAAGAAAAATGTAGTTTTATTAAAACAAATATTTAAGTTAAAAACCAGGATGCAGGAAGAAAAAAACTTTTTAATTTAAAAAGAAAAGGTTTATTTTTTCGAGAAGAAAATTGTTTCTTTTCTGAACAAGAAAAAATCCTTTCATAATCTAAAAAGAAAAAATAATTGTAAAAGGTTATCTCAAAAGAGTTTCCATTCGATAGAGTTTCTAGACTCTTTCGCATCTGCGCGTTTAATGGCTGTCGCATTTTCCTTCGTCGTTTCTGTGAAGCAGGCAAACAAACCAAATCACGCAAAACATCCACTGTATTATTATTATAGCGTTTTCTCAACCCCCACCTAACCGGATTTCATTTCAAACTTTCGAAGAGTAACTTTTCAACGGCAGTCAACCCAGGAAAACAAACCCGAGATTTTCCCATGTAATAAACACACAGGCAGTAAAACACTGCTGGCAATAAACTTTCGAAGGAACCAATCACTTAATTGCGCGGCAGGACCAGAAGAAGTTGTATGAAGGGGTCAGAACGGAAACCCGCTTAAAACCAACGCATATCAAGCACAAAAATTAAATCGTTGACAGACTTTTACAATTTGTTTTCTATGTTACCGAAGCTTCCAAGCTGCTACCTGTTAAAGGCGTGCAACGACGAACCAATTTCACCTGTGTTTCTCCCGGTCACTGAACCTAGTGAGCGGTCTTTCTAAGGTCGAAAGAGTTTGTTTTATTCTAGGTTTATCTTAAAGCATAACTTCATTTGGCGATAATCAACAACAACCGCCGCATCTCCTGCGTCTGATGTTTTTGCTGTTACCCAATGTTTACGTCAGCGGAGTTCAGAGCGATTTCATAATCAGGCGCACAGTTATGACTAAACAATTCGTTTTCTTGTTTTCGCCTCGTGTAAACGCGCAATAAAACCGCCGCCCGATCTATTTCCGATTAGTGACGTTTTCGGCAGTTCTTAAGCGATCAGCTTAAATTCTTCCGTTCGAAACAGCGAGTTTTCCCAAAAACTTAAAGACCGAAAGCTGGAGCCGTGAAAGCAATATCGTTTTTGTTGCGTCCGCTTTATTATTATCAGTTGCTGTTGCATGCTTAGCGCGCGGTTGGAGTTTTCAGTGCAACTAGTGGTCAAGTCTTTGAGCGCGTGTGGACGTGCGTTTTTCCAAGGCCACCTGTTCTCGAGGTAGCCATGGCTTTTCCCAATGGTGATTATTTGACGCACACTCGGCTAGCTGATGATTGCCTTCACGCAAACAACCTTTTCAACTGAAATTGGACTTCTACGCTCAAGCATGCTTGAAACGTCCGCCTCGTAACGCAAACCTTCAATATCTTCTCCAACCGCATCCATTCGAGACATTGCTAGAACCACATTTTCAATAAATTTCGCTGAGTTTAGCTCAGCAAGCTCGCAGCATTTATCCCAAGTCTACTGACACAAAACTGGCAGAATCAAACGCGATCACCGCTGTAGTTTCAGCTTTTACGACAGAAGCAAAAATCATTGGCAGCTTAAGTACTGAAACTAAAGCTCAATGAAAAAGGCAAATAAAGAAATACATTTAGCTTCTATTACGCGTGAACTTGCGAAGTTATCCCACCTTCGAAGGCAGCTTTCTCGTTGTAGGCACCTTGAACGTAACTCATGCTGTTAAAGAATTCATCAACCTGCTTTTTTTCACCTTCCTTCACCTAAAACGTATGAACATATGTATGATGTAATGCAGCTAGCAGTGAGCATTACTGGACAAGGTATGTTTAAGAGAGGTGGGTGGAGAAGTCGAAAACGCGTGTTTTCTACTATCATTGAAGTTTTCAGCCGATATATTGTAAAAACGCAGTCGTCGCTACTGGCAACGGAAGTCTGACACGGATGGTTACACATTGCAATTGAAAAGAAAATGATTTCATTTTAAGAGACATACGCCACTGACGAGTTCGATCTGTACCAGTGGTTCTCAAAGTGGGCGGAATCGCCACCTTGGGGACGATTTCAGGGCAAGGGGGCTAAAAAACGAAGGGGGCGATATGGGTGAAAACAAATCAAAGGGGGCAAAAACGCTCCTCAACTACCACCACTAATTGATTATTGAGTTAACTTCAGTTAACGATCATTGAGTTAACTTCGGCTGTGATCTTAATGCTCTCAAAGCAAAGAAACCGCTTGTTTATTCGTAAGCGAGGTGATCTACGACCGTACCTCACTAAAATGTCTCCCAATATTTCGAAGTTTTGTGAAGGCCGCCAAGCACATCCATCAAACTGAACTGGGGCCATGGTGTGTATCGATTTCTTTGAATAAAATTATCTAAAAATACTTCCTTGTCATTGCTTTATCAGGCTTGGGGGGAGACAACGATGTGAAAAGGGGGCGATGGAACAAAAGAGTTTGAGAAACACTGATCTATACCTTCATGAACGGAACGGCCTTTTCTCGAATATCCGCGACCGCCATCTTCGAACGGGCGTAACCGACGAACTGTATTCGGGGAGGGAGTAATCCGTCTCGGAACAGCCACCTGGTCAATTGGGCAAAGGTTAGGCGAGAAACGCAAAGAAATCACGGACGACGAAGCAAAACATGAGCAAGTGAAGTTTGCAGTAGTCGATTCATGAGCGTACGCTCTCTGAACAGCAACACGTTGCAACATCGGTAAAATCGTTTCTGCCAATTTACAAATCCCTACAAAAGAACGTAACGCTCCCAGGTTGCAATCAGCATGTATCAGTCAAAGATCATTCATTACCCACTGCGTTGCACAGAGTATTTCACAAGACAAAAAGACGATTTTCAAGCACTAACAAAAAACGCTGTTTTTTGCTCATTCAGTGATACCGTCATCATCTGCAGTGGAGCATAAGCAAGTCACACGTCTCGGCTGCACCAGTCTTGAGGAATCGTTCGAAATTATCGTCGCGATATACTTCGATAACGGGTGCAAGTTCACCCCAATCAAATTTCATCTGCTGCATGAGTACGGTTTGAAAAGTTATAATTATTTTCTGCCATGGCCAAAATGTCTAATTTGGGGGCGGACTTGTACCTCGTCTTGCGAATTTGAACGTGACGTATTCATGGAATTCGTGTGACGTCATGAATGATCGCAGTAACTCGGGGAAACTAGGTAGCTGACGTTGGAAACCTGCATTGGCCGATTTTTAACGGCATGACCTAGCCAGTCATGACCCAGGCCAAAAATCTCCTCAATCTGAAATTTTTAAAGAAAGGCCTGTTCCATTCCGATTAATGTTACTTTAAATTTTTTACGTTTATATATTATTTTATACGGAAAAACTCGATTATTCTGCATAGTCCATTATTTTAAAGATTATTATGGAACCATGCAAAAATGGCTGGACTCTCACGGGGTACTCGCCAGAGGTGAGCATGGACAGGATCAGGATTGGATATCCTGCAGGATACTTGCGATTTTTTCGGATCAGGATTGGATTTGGATATTTATTTTTGAAAAAAATTGGATCAGGACAGGATCAGGATATTTGTTTGATTTCTGCAACAAAATTTTCCTGAGAGTGATTCAAGATGTCACAAATGATCGTGGTGATGTTTTCTTTGCTATGGTTTTTATATTGTCATGTCAGTATGTGCTGCATTCATCGCAATCAATGGTAATTCGTGTTACTTCATCGTTAATTTTTTCCGGCCAAGTGGAAGTAGTAAGCTGCTCTTATATTGCTGTATGCTGCTTTGTTTGTTGCGCTGAATGGCATGTGTGTGTTGTGGAGGCTAATGGTCTATTTCATAGGTGGTCAACTTGTCTTCGACTGGGATCGACTAGAAGATTTCTTGATAACTCGCGATCGACCGGTCGGCAATAAAGTCACAAATACAATATCATATGCCAAAGTTGAGTATCATGTGTGCAAATACCGTGCACCATCGCCTTTGATGCACAGAAAGAAGGCAAAGTGTCTGTTACGCCTAAATCATGATTGTCACGCAATAATCTGCCAAGCTAGCCTATGGTCAGCCACTGCAATTAGGCACCAAAGAATATACGTGACCAACCAACTGATGGATACTTTTTATGTACTTTCTGAAATATTGATTGAAAAATGTTCTTTTTGGGTATCTTGTCAATCCAATGCGAAATCAGGTGCGACCGACCAAGTGACACTCGGTGATCAATCGGTCAATGCGATCGACCTAATGGCAACCCCTGGTCTATTTCAGCGTTTAAAACTACATGTTTTTTTGTCAGAATTTTGAACATTCTACCTCAAGTTTTATACAGTCAACCTTTGCTAAAAGACAGTCTGAGTTTGTAGTTTTTGTAAGCTACATACTTTTGTTATATTTCACACTGTGACTTCCTCTCATAGTTACAACATCTATTTTCTTTATTTTACCAATTGATTGAATGCTGGAGCTCTTTTGCAATTAGCTGAACCAGATTGGTTAAACTGGTCACATGACAAGGACTCACTATGTCCTTGGATTTACGGATCGTCTTTGCCATATAACCTAAAACTCTAACCCAAATGGCAAACCTGTGTCTGATTTTCAAAACTTGTTAAAAAAGTACTGGAGCTTACATCAAAAGTTTTCCCATGAAAAGAGTGGTCTCTGTTAGCCGAGCCGAAACAGAAATGCTGTGAGCCCAAACAACGACCACTCGGATAGCAGGAGTTCCGACTCGACCATGTGCATTGCACCCAATGCTGGTTCCACGAACTCAGTGTTATGAGTGGACAAAGCCATATACACTGCAGTTCAAATGGAAAAATGACCACAGCAGGGCTATACCTCTGGCGGCAAAATACGCACTAGTGTGTTTCTTTTTTCCGATTGAAAATGCACAACATGTAATTTTTATGGATTGGATCACAAAATGACAGGGTGTTTTTGTTTGGAAATGGCAATAGGTCTACTGGTGGTGACACGGTTAGAATATGCACTGAGATTGTCACATTAGTAGCACTGTCATGGTAGTCAGGTATACGTGTCTTACTGTGTGAATGGTTTTCGCGTTGATTCTTGACATAACCGGGCACTTTTGGTTTTGCTTGCAGTGTTTGCTCTTTTCATGGTATCGGTTTTCATTTACTTTATTCAAGTTTCGAAACGTTTGTGGTCAGATTTTCGTTTTAGGTTTAATAAGTGTTAGGTTTAACAAGTTTCTACCATACGTGGTGCAGTCTACTGCACACTTGTCATGGATTAGTGTCATGGCATAGGCGACGGATGAATAAGTTTTCAAAAATGAAGGTCCACTGGAGGACCTATAACCGTGTTTTTGTTTGGAAATGGCTATAGGTCTACTGGTGGTGACACAGTTAGAAGAAAACGCTGAGTTTGCAACATTAGCAGCACAGTCGTGATAGTCATGTAGACGTGTCTTACTGTGTAAATGGTTTTCGTGTTGACTCTGGCCATGATAGGGCACCTTTCGGTTTAGTAGTAATGGTTGCACT
>JGI24158J21664_10008732_pt1 | contig 13495 bp, 8 predicted proteins | sample Ectturendosymbi3_FD_21664 | JGI IMG/M metagenome (IMG submission 21664) | reverse complement strand
AGCCAGACATTTTCATTTGGGGGGGCCACTGGAGGGGCCAGTTTTGCAACAAGGGGAGCTGTCAATGGTCTGTGTAGGACCTTCAGAAAGAGACCTGAAAATTTTTGGGGTGGCCACTGGGGGGGCCAGGCAAAATTCTGGCACCCCCCTAGCTCCGCCCCTGGTGAAAACTAATTGTGTTTGTGAATAAGTCGATTTAGGATCTTGCAAAAATAAATCTGAATCGAGTATGAAGTCTTTGTGCTGGTTTGGTTTGTGGACTAGTATTGCTAGTTAGGTGGGGTTAATGCAACAATAAATGAATAAATGAATTTGTGAATGTGTAATCATGGATGGTGTTGAAATGGAACCATTGTTACCAGTGATGGAGTCTCAAGACTTGGTCTCGGTCTGGAGACTCGTCTCGAGTCTTATTTTTACGAGTCTCGGTCTCGATGTTTTCAGGTAGAGATGGCACGGGCCAGGACTTTTTCAGGACGGCTCGCCAGGAGCTAACAAGAAACCACCCAGCCCATCCCGTTTATACTAAACTAGAACTTATTTTGTGGTCCGGCCAGTGGCCCGTTATATAATGTAACTTCAAAAGCAAAATAACAACACTTAAGTTGTCAGTACTCAGTGCATTGTCCTTTGGACACTAAAGCCATGTAGTCTTAAGCCAGTGGCTAAAGATCCGCCTTAAACATTGGAGTTAGAGTTCAGCAGTGGCCTAAGTTACAATTTTTGAAATTGGTGGAGGAAAATCTAAACATGTTGGTAGCGGAACCGATGCAGAATCAAAAGAATATAACTCTCTTCACATTGAATTTGCCATATGTCTTGAGGCCGTGAACAAGTCACGGGGCACCAGCTGTGGCTGATGATGGGAAATTTAAAGTTCAAACCTTTTTAACTGCGTCAAATTGTGTTGTAATTTTGCATAGCAGAAATCACCATTGATTTGAATACATCATAGAACACATCGCATATAAAAGAAGTTTTCAAAAAACCTAATTATAGTCTCTGAACTTGTCATTTCACGATTGCATTTCAAGCCTTGATAGTACACGAACTTTACGCTAAGGGCCATGGAAGTTATTATTCACTTCCCAATAGTTTTTCACAAACAGCACCCAAAACACAACGTTCAGTACACCGATTACAAATCGGTTTAAAGCCATAAAATTGGATGTTCGAAATTTCTGTAATGTAAACTGATTGATGGAATGTGCAATTTCTTAAGTCATTGAAACCAAGGTCCCTTAAGAAGTTACTGAACCGGTTTTTACAGGTTTTGCTGCACACATTATTGCTCTGTGGTGCTCCAAGTGGTACTTTTTTTCATCAGGTTCTTCCTGCTGGAGTAGTTCTCTTTTCGTCGTAGCAAGCAACGTGGTGACAGGCCTACCGATATGGTAAGTTGTATCAATTGAAATCTTACAGGATATAAGATGCGTTGGCTATTGCCATTGTGTTACCCATTTTTAAAAGTTTAAGTCTTGTGTCTATTCCTAATTTGTTTGAGAACTGTACCTATCACAAAAATTGATGGTAGGGTTGAAGCTTGCAAATTAATCGTTCGGTAATGCTCTAGCCCTGTATCAAGCTTAAGTAAAGACAAATGTTGACCAATAAAGATAAAGTGCGTTTTTCTAGTTCGTCACCCCACAGTGCTACTGTATTATGTATAACTGGTTGTGGTTATTAATCTGAACTGAGCATATTTAATCCATTGCACTTGTGGAGGAGTAGGGTCGGACCACCAGTGTGCGGATCGGCCTAGCATGCAGAAATTCGATAAACCAACACCTTTTAGGGAAAAATTAGAAAAGGAAAAAAATGTTTTAAACATCAGTTGAACATTAGTTGTATTCCTTAGTCTTAGATGCTTCTACCAAATTTCAAGCAGGAGATTCAATGAAATCTGGCCCTTCACCACGCGCTTTTCTTGCACCAACTAGGCCTATGCGTTCATAGTGTATAACCTGAAAAACTAAAATCCCATTTGCCCACACCAACACTGCTACCCTGCTCAAACTTAACTGCTCTTAGAGCTCCCAATTTTTGGGTGCTTGCTCCGGCAACTATCTTCTAACGGCTTGAAACCTTCTACAAATGTACCTTTTTCCTTTCNCCATTTTTTATCTTCATAAGAGACAGTCATTAGTCAATGTCTTTGTGCGTTTGGGCTACTATAAAAAGTGGATGAAGATTCGTTGCTCGTGTATGTCATACACACTACTGATCTATGTGAATGGTATACTGTGTCTACTAACAAGCCAACATCTAAACATGCTGTAAATTTTTGTGAATTAGATGAGTGATTATCAAAAATTTTACTTTAAAAAGACTGGAACAAATAATTTTCCAATTCACTCCTGTTACCAACGAAAATCATCAATTTTTTCATTAATTTGTATGATTTTACACAGCACAAAATCTGCTTTCTAGCACCAAACACACACGTGGACTGTCTCCTATAAATCTAAGAAAATGGAAAAAGAAAATGTAGACAAGTTACTAAAAAATAGTTGGAGAAGGAAGCATGTGAAAATCTTTTGAGTTCTTGGAGCAAGTTTAGGCAGTGTAGTGATGTTTGTGTGGGCAAACAACAGAAATTTTGGTTTTCTGGGTCAAAAGCAGATGCACTGCAGTGCAACAAAATTGTGTAGAAATCAGTCAGATTTCATTGAATATGCTAAGATTTGGTTGAAGCATCCAAGGAAGACTTGCAGGCCAATCTACGCTGAGAAGTTGCCAGGAGTAGCCGCGCACAATTCTTTGTTTGTTGTATTGTGCCCAGGAGTTGCTGTGCATGAGAGCAGAATTACCTGACGCAACAAAGCAAACAAAGGATTACGCCTGGCACGTCCTCTGTAGATTGGCCTTAAGGAATAGGCAGTGGCTATAGATACACCTGTGGATCTTGAAATTTGAAAACTTATTCATAAGCCACTTGTAACAGTTACACACGACGAGAGTGCAGTAGGCTTAGTAGAAATGACTAAACGTAAAAGACCCTAAACCTAACCGTAGCCCTATACTAACCCCAACCCCTAAAAGTAACACGTAAGCCTGAAAAAAATAAAAAAAAAAAACAAACGAAAGTTGGCAAGGTAAGATTCGAACCAAAATCCATTGGCATAAAAGCTCTAACGCATAACAGTTACACTATGCGATCCACATAGTTTGAACAAACTGACCCTTTCATTTAAATTGCGTCAGAAAAGGCGTATCTGTAGTCACTTAAGGAATACAATTGTTGTTTTAAAATAGGGTAGTGTTAAATATATGAGTTTTTAACAGTGTAACACTTAAAAAATGTTGCATCTGCTGTTAAAAAAGGTCTGGATGAGGTAAAATGTATGAATAGGTCATAGGTGTGTCACTATCTGAACTTAAAAGTTGGGATAAGTGAAGTGCGATGTCAAAAGGCTGTGGTTTCATTGTAGGCTATGCGGTTGTGAGGATAGCTAAAAGGGGAGTGAAATAGTACTGCTTAAAGAGACATATCGAAAGCGCAAACAATTGGAAAGCGACAAAACTTACAGAAAGTGCAAACAGTCAAGCAATAGCTATTCATTCAAGAAAAGCAAACTGGCAGGCAGCAGCACTTCAATACACTCAGGATGGCTAAAATCAGATCCATCTTGCGCACATGCCAAAAGTTAACACTTTGACATCCAGTTTAATTCAAGTGGTTTGCAAAAAAGCAGCTGGATCGCACATGGCTCTGCGTGGAAATATCTCTGCTGTACGGGTTACGGACCTAGTTGAAGTGTCAAAAGATGCGGCAAGTCTTGTAGTTTGCACTCGAAAAAAAATTTTTTGGTTTGGGGTGCGGGTTTTTTGTGAGTTATGTCATAAGTGGAGGACTTTTTGACCAACTTCACCTGGACACCAACCGTTAGATGGTAGTGTTTCGCTGAAGTTTTTATTGGATTCTAGGCAACAATCTGAGTCTTTTGATACTTTGGATAACCTGCTGGGGTTTCGGGTTCAAAAGTTATGATCAAAGTCAGTAAAAATATTTGACTAATCAGACAATTAATTAATTTGTTTATTTAAGATCATAACTTTTGAACCAGAAACGCTATAAAGTTGATCAAAGGCTCAAAAGACTTGGACTCGAGTCTAGTTTCCAATGAAAACTTTAGAGAAATACTTGGCCTAGCGCTTGGGCCCTAGGCCAGGCAACATGAGCCAAAATGGCCCAAAAACTACTTCACTGATGACGTCACTCAAAAAAATCCGCAACCCCCACCAAAAACTTTTTTCGAGTACCGTCTACAAGACTTGGCCAATTCGTTTGAGCCCTTGAACTGTTCTCTAGTGCAATCGGCTGAGGAAACTAGGGCGTTGGTAAGGCAACTGACAACTGCTGGTTTTAGGCCGATTTCAAAGTACAAATATATCGTACCCCAGCTCTCAAAGTGTTAACACCTTAGCTGCTGGATAGATTTACAAGAGAACTCCATTGCTTTTCAAGTCATGAAATCTTTCATTGAAGTCATTAACTCTGGCGTCCGGCTAGTTTTGGGGATTTTCGGAAAAAACGCCTAAATGCACATGGCCTTGCATGGGAATTTCTTTGGTCCGGTATGCTCTACAGACCTGGTAAAAGTTTTAAAGAAGCTGCAAGCCTTCTAGTCTGCACTCGAAAAAAAATTTTTGCTTGGTGGATGCTGGTTTTTTGTGAGTGACGTCATAAGTGGAGGACTTTTAGACCACCTTGGCCCACTCTGCCTGGCCCTGGGCGCCAACAGTTAGGTGGTAGTATTTTGGTAAAGTTTTTACTGGAAACTAGGCTACAATTCGAGTCTTTTGATACTTTGGATGACCTGCTGGGGTTTCGGGTTCAAAAGTTGTGATGTAAGTTAGAAAAATATTTGGGTGCGGATTTTTTGTGACTGACGTCATTAGTGAAGTAATTTTAGTGTCATTTTGGCTTATGTTGCCTGGCCTAGGGCCCAACCGCTAGGCCAAAGTGTTTCGCTGAAGTTTCATTGGAAACTAGGCTCGAGTCTGAGTCTTTTGAGCCTTTGATCGACTTTCTAGCGTTTCTGGTTCAAAAGTTATGAACTAAAGATTAATTAGTCAAATAATTTTACTAACTTACATCACAACTTTTGAACCCGAAACCCCAGCAGGTCATCCAAAATATCAAAAGACTCGAATTGTAGCCTAGTTTCCAGTAAAAACTTCAGCGAAATACTACCACCTAACGGTTGGCTCCCAGGGCCGGACAAAGTGGGCCAAGGTGGCCTTAAAGTCCTCCACTTATGACATCACTCACAAAAAACCAGCACCCCCCAAGCAAAAAATTTTTTTTCGAGTACAATCTACTAGACTGGCCGATACGTTTGAGCCGTTGAACAGCTCTTTAGCGCAATTGGCGGAGGAGCTAGGGCATTGGTAGGTAAGGCAACTGAAAACTGCTGTTTTTTTGCGAAAATCGCTGAATCCTAGCGGAGTTAAACACTAATTGATTTAGTTTGTTGCGATGAAGTACCATGATGATTTCATGTTGTAAGGCACATCTGTAATAGATTCTGCTATTAAATAAGCTTCATCGAAGAGCCACTAAGTGCTTTGTGCTGCAAGGCTGCAAGAAATTTAAAGCTTAACTAATGGATTGTGTGGAAGCAATAATTTTTAAATGTAAAGGGATTTGTATTGCTTGGATTACCCATGTTCAGCTGTGAAAGTAGTTCTGATATTCTCTATGCTGATAATGGGTTTAGTTGACATAATTTACTCTGTAAGACTGCTGGAATTAAAAAGCCTTATTTGGCAAGTACTTGTGTGTAAAAGGCAAATATTTTGCATAAGACATCAAAAGGTTGCGTCCATTCATGTGAATAATCAGAGTACTTGCCTTAGCAAAATCACTAAGTGCAGGAGAATGTGTCTGCAGAAATACTTGGGCTACCATTCAGAGGTGTAGCCAGAGGGCCTAAAGGGCCATGTACCCCAATTTTGTAGAACATATCGTCATTTTGTGCTTGAGGCATTAATCCAAACAACATCGGAACATTCTGCCCCTTCAATTTTTCGGCTGGCCATGCCACTGCTGCTATCTAAATGCAGAGGTGGAAACAGCCAACTTTTATGGCCAGCACAGAGATAAGGGATTCTGTTTAAAGTCTGTACAAAACTAGTGTTTTCTTATGCAACAAATGATGATGATTTGTGTCTCTAAACGTAATTCATCCAGGTGTTTTCAACTCCGGTGCAGAGTCAGTTGTGGCATTTCCAATATGCGCAGGAAGGCAGGTGATCGAAGGCAATTGCTTCAGCTGGCTCGATGTTTGGGGGGTCTGACCCTTATCTGATCTTTCCACAGCTCTAGCCGAGTTTCTTCAGATGGCCTGGAAAGTGGGGATGTGCTGTAAAGGAAGCTTTTTCTTGATTTTAATCTTTGATTCGCTGCCTGGGATCCGTACAGCGTATGGCTTGGGTCGTGCATTGCTTTGTACCTTTCCCGTCTGCTTATCACATCTCTTCAGATATCAGGTGGGCAATTCCAGTGAGAAAGTACAAACAGTTTGTGTTGGTGGGTTTCAAGCATCCTGTAACAATGCGGCAACGTTTAGTGCAGGGTCAAGGTATTTAGCAAGACTAGACCGAGACCATGCTGGACAAGCATACTCAGCTGCAGAGTAACATAAGGCAAGTGCAGACGTTCTCAGAGTGTTGGGATATGCTCCCCACTGCAAGGAGGTGAGCTTACGGAGGATGTTTCGCGTAGTCACTTTGGCCTTGCAGTTCTGAATATGTTTTTTGAATGTAAGCGAGTGATCAAGGGTAACACCATGATATTTTGGGTGCTTGCAGTTTTTCAGCTTCTGTCCATTCCACATGATGTTGAGGGGATGGTAAGCATCTCTGTTAAGGTGGAAGGAGCACACTTGTGTTTTGTCTGGGTTCGCTATGAGTGAGTTTTCTGCATAGTATTGATGCAGACCATTGACGGCATTAGTTAAGCTTGCTTCTACCGCACTAAAAGTATGCTGCTGGCATGTTACACAAAGATCATCAGCATACGTGAAACTTTTAGTTTGCAAATCCAGTGGTTGATCGTTTGTATAGATGTTGTAAAGGGGCCAGCACATTTCCATGGGGAAGGCCGTTCTTCTGGAGACGTAATCTACTTGCAACAAATTATAAATATGCAGTAGGCATGTAGTATTATTACAATTATATTTGAGTTTTATCAAGTAATTGCCTGTACAACCAAAATCCGGACAACAGAGTCCCAATGCATGCAACTGTTACTTGTGTTTCAATGTTGCATAATCACAAGCCAATAAGTCAAAACAAGTTTTAAGTTTATATGGGTAACTCATCAAGAAAAACAAACCCACAATAGGCACGCAAACACAGGTTGCCAAGATGATGTAATTTTAACACTTGATTTCTTTTACCAGCCTAAAGGAAAAAAAGCTCGTGGAAAAAAGGTGGCACCTGCGCCTCTTTTGGCAAGAAAAGCTGCTGCCAAGAAAGTTGTCAACCCTCTCTTTGAGAAGCGACCAAAAAACTATGGTATAGGTAAGTGCAAATTGAACTGAAATCTGCGTAATGCGTGTTGTCAATGATGATCCAAAATGGCTAATTCTGCCAACAATATGCAAGAAACCTTGCAGATGCTGTCAATCTAACCCGTATTGCTGAGACAACTATTAAAATATAAAATCAAATTTCCTAGTAATTATAATTACCAGTGTCGTGAGTTTTTTTAATACTATTCAGGCCAAGATATCCAGCCAAAACGAGATCTTACTCACTTCGTGCGATGGCCAAAGTACATCCGGTTGCAGCGCCAGAAAGCTGTACTGCAGCGTCGACTCAAAGTACCGCCTGCGATTAACCAGTTTACAAATGCACTGGACAGGCAGACAGGTTTGTGCTTCAAACGTTTTTCTTATCGACAATAATTTATCAATGAAAACTTAAGTTGAAATCAACCATTGAAATCTAAATTATTGAAATCTTCAGCCATCGTATGACCAAAATTAAATGTTTGCAAATTGCAGTGTAAGCTTTCTTTAAATTTAATATAGAAAGTCGCATTTCATTTCACAAGGTTTGAGTTACGTTTCAGTGTCCTAAATTATGAAGAGTGTTAAATTTCTTTAATGTTGCTCCCTGCTACTAATGGAATTTTAAATTTCGCTCTTCGTGCGTTAGGCAATTGTAACCAAAGTTTAACCTGTTAAAGTTACAACAGATACTGTTATCAGTGATTATATACACGCAGGTCTTACTATATTTGCTGTCCCTTGCACCGGCCACGGCCGTGCAAGTTTAATGCGTGCATTCTAGAATGTAGCGCCTTCGCAACAATGCAACAGCTGGAAACGGTTCGCACTCAACTCGCGAAACTGTTGTTGCATTGTCTGTGACACGTGGCTCTCCGCGCAGCGACGTCTTTTTTCCGACTTGCGAAGAAGTATCAACCCGAGACGCAGCTGGAGAAGAAGGAACGTTTGAAGAAGCGCGCCGAGGAAAGGTATGCTGCGAGGTTGCCTGACGCGGACATTGCTCTGAACGATTCCGCTGTTGTGTAGTGTGCATACTGAGGTAGAACGTAAGATGTACGTAACAATGTGGAAAAGTAGGAGCATCTGCTGAACACAGCGCTCTGAGGGCAAAAACATGAAAAATAGTGTCGGACCTGATTTTTTTTCGGTCATATACCAAAATGTTTTTGAAACTCCATGGCAAGCAGACATGTAGACAGTAAGTCAACAGAAGTCTCTCGCTCCTTAACATAGTTTTCTCTCCTTGTATTCCATGGGAAGATAGCCTAAAGGTAGAATTTTGAGATGAAGTTATATAATTTATGCTGCCTGCCAGCGATTTTCTACAGTTAATTCGGCCCATGATAGAAAATAGGTTCCTCATCCATGCTCTAAGATAACCTCACTAGGTTATCTTAGAGCAGGGATAAGGAACCTATTTTCTATCATGGGCCGAATTAACTGTTTCAAGCCTACAAAGGTAGGCTTGAAACAAACTAAGTTAGAACTGATGATGCACCCTACGTATATGTGTATGAAGTTTCAACATACAAGCTTTTCTCAAAGATCTATCTTTATCAAACTATCCTTAAAACTTGTTAACCTGACATAACAACTGCGTTTTTCCAGAGCTGCTGGCAAACCAGACACTCCAACCCGTCGGCCACTTGTCCTTGCCAGTGGTGTCAACACAGTCACAAATCTCATCGAACGCAAGAAGGCGCAATTGGTTGTCATCGCTCATGACGTTGAGCCAATAGAGGTAAGTTCGGTTTCAAGACTGAGTTATTAATTAGTTCTGCAAATCAATACTAGTTTTTAGTCTTAGGTTGTCAACTTAAGCCACATTACTTGATTCTCTTAAATTGTGAAGTATTTTAGGTTTTCAATTAAGGCCATGTCTCAGCGTTTTCGCAAAACGTGGTTCGTATCAAAGAAACATTTACGAATAAATGCCTAAAAAAGGAATTCGTGACAAAACAACATTACCAAAATCAGTATCATTTATACTCCTTAAACTAGACAGGCGTGGCCGCATGTAGGTCAAAGTTGGCATTCCTAGAAAAATGCACAGGCCTGAACTGTTTTCTTTTCGCTGAGACATCTATGACCGAAATAAAAACCCTGGTCCTGATGCATCTCACGCTTACTGTTTTAACAATGCTAAATATCATGTAAGATAAACGTGTTTACTGCACGCTTTGGTTTCAATTCGGAAAATGTGACCATACGGCCAACGCAATTCGTCCGAAACCAAATAATCCACAGCTAGAGTTACTAACAATGCAACATTCATTTTTCCCATTGCGGCCACCTGCGGCGGTAATGAAAACCAAACGCATAAATACTTTTAATTTCCATGGAGTGTGCTGTCAGTGACGACTCCATAATTCTGCCATCTTCGTGCAAGTGTTCTTGCAGATGCTGAGAATTACCCGTCTTATCTGAGACAGCACTGGACATGCTTTCCAATCTGTGCGGTTGTAAGAAAGTCTCAATCTTAAATGGGTGAAGCTGTTACCAACTTCGATGTAGGGTTGCTAGTTTACTTGTACGTGGTTCGTCGTGCAGTGTCTTCAATTATAATATGAATGGGCTAATTATCGTTTTAATATTAGTCGCCGAGCGTTTCTCCCGTTTCTTCGGCTTCAACAGTTAAACATACTGCAATCCAGGGGGGGCGATTGGGGCAATCGCCCACTCTAAAACCTACGAAAGTAACTTCACTCACCATGATTTTGTACAATTTGGAAAACAGCATTGGCGGTATAAGGACATTTTGCCGTCCATTGTTTTGTCGCAGCAGTGTTGTGAAGTGCACTTCATCTCTCTTACAGTAGTTAACGAGACTTGACTACGAAATAATGCTGAAATTGTCCCCCCAAAACTTGCTGGCTGGACACGCCCCTGCTGCAAGTCAACAACCACGTCTGGCTATTCGAACACTATTCCGTCGATTGGAAGCAACGCCACAACTAACCTTTCAATCTTACCGCAGATCGTACTCTTCCTGCCGGCTCTCTGCCGCAAGATGAACGTGCCTTACTGTATCGTGAAGGGTAAGGCTCGTCTCGGCCGTTTGGTCCATCGCAAGACCTGCACCTGTGTCGCCATTACTGACGTCAACAAGTAAGCCCTGCGTGCCGAGTTGAACCGCTGTAAAGAAGTCTGTGATGACCAATAATATTTGCTATATTGATTTTCAATGATTACAGCTTTCCACCAAGATCGCTGAGACGTTTCGTTTAACGCCATGTTTGAGTTGAACTCAGCTCGGCTGTCGCTTTTAACCTTGTTTTGATGTTTGCAGCGAAGATAAAGGGACCTTGAGCAAGTTGATTGACAGCGTACGCACAAATTACAACGATCGTTTCGACGAGGTACGTTCATTAACAAGTATGGCGCGGTTTTGCTTCCCTGAAGTCCCATTTCCCACAACACGCTTTTGTGAATTTGTTCTTCGTCACGGTCAAGGTATCATGAGCGGCGAACTGCCTGTCAATCTATCGGCTTGTGTTTTTTCTCAGATCCGTCGTCACTGGGGCGGTCAGTTGATGGGGAACAAGTCAGTCGCTCGGATTGCAAAGCTGGAGAAGATCAAAGCCAGAGATGCTGCTCAAAAGGCTAATTTGTAAAAAATAAAATCAAATGTCGCATTTGAAGCGACTTGATCAACTGTGTTGTAAGTCGTTGCAATCAGGCAGTTGCTATCTTCATTCCATAGTTGCAGAATAGTTTCTCTAGTTGTATCAAGTGCCTCAGTCGCGCCTTCCATATGCCGTCCTCGCCGAGCACGAGTCGTAAATCAACACAGCTCGTCGTATATTGACACATTCGTTGGTGTCCCCGGAAAACCGGGAGTTACTTCCGAATTGTGTTGAGACTCCTGGAACCAGTACCTTTTATTCGGTATTTTGTTATAAAATGCCTTGTGGGATGAGGTTTTTTCTAACTACCACGGCATCTGGTAAATAATTTGAAAGGCATTCTTATGTAAAGCAACATTTGCAAATATTTCGTGCTGGATTAGTGTGTACTCTCGGGGTTTTGCTAAGTGAATGTCAGTTCGGTGGTTAAAGGGTGTGGCGTGTGAATACGGGTTCTGTATCCTACTTGGACAGTCCCAAACGACTCCATGCCCTCAAGTAAGAGACATGCGGATGTGGACAGCGTATACTTGGTGATGTTTGCGCCACTTGTTGATTTCCCTGCGAGGCGGCACTAAGTCTCGGGACAGGTGTTGAGGAGCAACCGTTGTATTTATCTCATTGAGAATCGTGAGAGATCGAATTTTAATTAGCTTTACAAATCCTGAAAATCGTATGAGGATTGCTCCAGTAGGATATAGAGGCGTTAGCGCTAATTAAATTGATGTTTAAATGTAATTCGTCACCTCAAGGGGATTAGAAAAAAGTTAGGAATTAAGCAAACAGGTGAAAACATCACAGAAGCTTATACTTTATCACAGTGTTCTGTTACGTGATTGAATGCAACAATTAATTCCTCCATCTGGACTCCATTTAATCAAGCACCTTTTAAATCTTCAACAAACTGCGTAGACTTGCCACATTCAATAGGAGTCGGGTCGCGCTTCACACCTCGTGTATAAATTCGATAAACAAATTGCGAGGTGCGACAATTCTCGGATAAAAGATGTTTGTTTAATTTGTGTGAATTCCCACACGTACTAGCTGCTTAGACATCAAAAGCGAAACTAAATAACGTATTAGCAGAACCGTCGCCTGAAAGTCGTCGGTAGTGGGGCTTTACGTTCGTGCAGGGGTGGCTTGACATTCAATTTTGATAAACTCCACGAATTTAGTGTTTCATATTTCAATTTGGTGGGGCTTGGAGCTTTGTTTGGGGGGGGCTAAGCCCACCAAAGCACCCCGTGGCGACGGGACTGCGTATAGAGGTGACGAATTAGACGAACATAAAGTACCCAAAAGATAGGAATTCTGCCGGGACCGACGAAAACTTACGAATTAGGCGAATTCACGAATTAATCGTTGACGAATTGTAAAAGTTCTACTGTGCACCAACTGATGGGCAAAGATTGTGCGGCTTGACAATTTGCACAACCGCCTCAGCGGACTTTTGCATCGTAGTTAATCTCTGACGACCTTTATACTAGCTGCTAGCTAGCTAATACATAAGATTTCCTAGCTATTGCATGGGACCTCGTCGCACTGCATAAAAATAGTTAAAACTGTTTAGCTCACCTGCCCTGTATGAACCGAATTTTGCGCGTAAAATTGTTGCCTCATTTAATGAAGTCAACCAAGCTATTCTTGGCTACTCATTTACACGTGTATTGAGATCGGTTGGGTTTGAGTAGGTGTTTGAAATCCTAGGAAGTGATGATGGATGTAAGCTTACGACCCACCTTGGAACCACTGACAAGTCATTGCAAGCAACTCCAACGATGAAACGAGATAATGGTTGCAGACGTCGTTATTTGTCAGTACTGAAGCCATATTACTATTACACCATGCTATACACGCAGTGGTTAACTGCGGTGTACAAGACTGCGCTTTTGCTTTAATCTGCGAATATGGGGTACTAAATCGTAGTCTTCATCACTTACGGATCTACCTTATGTTCGTTATTGTCGGCAAAGCAAGTCGGGGCATGTCGTCCGAGATACAAGGTACTCCGCTGTTTTATTGCGAAGTTTAGTTACGAACAGGGACGGATTTAGGCAGCGCGGGGCCCTAGGCCATCTTAGTTTTGGGGGCCCCGCGCAGGTGTGACCTATTTAGCCGTTTGTTTAAAGCGTGAAAGTGTGCCCCCTCAAAAATATATATTTTTTGTGCCCACATTGATTCTACGATTGCCTTAGATCAGGGATCTCCAAACTATGGCCCGCGAAAAAAATTTGTCAATATTAATGAAAAAATTATATATTACCAAGAATTTCTTGATTTAGCAAAATATAACAATATTCCGAAACAATTCACATTACGTGAGACGCCAGGCCCTTAGACTGTTGT
>JGI24158J21664_10008730_pt1 | contig 13498 bp, 12 predicted proteins | sample Ectturendosymbi3_FD_21664 | JGI IMG/M metagenome (IMG submission 21664) | reverse complement strand
CCCCCCGCACCGCTCACATCTCACCAATAATTTTATTTCTCATGAATCAGTTTCTGTGACTTGTTCTTGTGCAGAGGAGCCAAGTCGCCGCAGCCGCTGGACCGGAACCCTGTCCTGGCCAATCGCGTCCCTCTTACAAAGCGTGCCGCTGCGTCATCAATCAGTGACGTGTCGGACGCTGATTCGGGTGCGCACGTTGGAAAACAGTCGAGGATCGCCCGAAGCAAACAAACAACGCGGAGGTGCTGCTTGTGGTTTGAATAATAACATTCATTTGTTACGTGTGTCAGGTCATTGTTCGTCCAGACGCCCACTTCGCTTGCAGTGCATTCACGGTCTCGCCCTCAAGAAATATTTTTATTTTTAAACATCGTGGTGATTGCATTTTTCCGATTTCTTGACGACAGCCGGAAGTATTTCAAATATTTTAAAGTCGTATTTTAAGTCTTCAAAAGTATTTCAAGTATTTTAGGTAGCAAATCAACTCTTGAAAAGTATTTGAAGTATTTTAGGTGGTAAATCAAGTCTTGAAAAGTATTTCCTGAAGCATATCAAGTCTTGAAAAGCATTTCCTGAGGTATTTCAAGTGTTGCAGGCACCTCCTTGCAGGGAAGAGGGCTCATTTTCCTGCACACATCATCACCGGCGGTGGTAGCAAGTACTTTTTCTACCACCGTCAATGGTATGTGCAAACACTCTGAATCCTCGTCCATGCAGGAAGAAAACGCGCCTGGCTTTTCAGTGATGGGGGTTAATTTTTTCGAAACCAACTCTGCTCTCGGGTTGCGTGGCAACGAGCGAGCGCTGCGTGACAACGAACGTTTGTTGTGTCACAGGGTGCTGGGAAAGCGTGCGCGAAGGCTGAGCTCGGAATTCGCGCCATCCACCCAGGACGAAAACCCGTTCTCGTCTTCATTGTCCAGTGAACATTCGAGAGCTCGTGGTATGTGCTGAAAGCTGCTTATCCTTCACGTGCTAGGAACAATTTGGACTTCACTCACAACTAGAAGTAAAACGTGACAGAAGTCAACGTGTAAAGATTAAGATAAATCTGCAAATACGTAAAAAGCTCAGTTCAGCTGGTATTGTGATACTTTGGTCTTTAACTTAATTGCGTACAAATTTTGGTGAAAAAAAGATTCCATGTTTTTTAGCGCCATTTACCAGCAATACTGGACCATCTAATGGTGTCGATTACAGAGAATTGAAAAAAACTTTATTAAAAATTTTTTACCTGGATGGCACATGGCACCAGTCTCCAACCACCGTTTTCGTATAAGCCCTTCGTAAAAGAATCTTATGTTGACCTATGGCAGAACCTTTCACGAGAGTTAAGTGAATTACTAATGCCTGCAAATTTCATAGATTTTAAGACAAATTTTGTAAATCGAAATTACTACAAACACTCGTGAAAAGACTGAACGAATCCACCTCGCGTTACGCTTTCACAGATATATCCCTAAAAATTCGGATACTTTTCGCACATAGCTGTTGCAGTAATTAGCAATAAAAATGTACAGCGTTATTTCGTAATGCCTGTAAAAGAGCAATATACTTCCATTAAACTACACGTTTTGTACGAGGAAAGTTTTGTATTGCAACACCATTATAGAACTATCAGTTCTTCTGCCATGCGCATTTCATCCATTCGATGTTGAGACCAGCAACGCTTTGGTGTATGCACTGCGGATATCCGCTGGTCGACTCCACCCATCACCTGACCTGGGTTCAGCCAATCACAGCGACGTACCGTCAACATCGGGTCAGACGATGAGAAGAATGGATATTGCCGTGTTTGAAAACCATTAACATGAAGTAACATTGATCCAGCGTTTAGAGCTAGATGCAACGCGAACCACCTGCCATGTTCTCGTCATTGCCAGGAAGTTAATGCACAGCAACGGTCAGGTTGTCGATTCGGCGCCTGCTGCGATGTTCACTTGCACAGGGTTCCTAACTACGGAGTCTCGAAAAGTATGGTAAAAATTTTGGTCATTTTCCAGTCTGGAAAAGTATGGAAAAAATATTTTTTTGATCTGTTAGTATGGAAAAAGAAGTAATTTTCGAGACTTGATCTTTTGACATACATCTCCATAATATTTTATTGAAGATTGATATAACTTCACTAACATCGTGTCAAATATTACAGTGCCTGTGTTTGACCTGGGTAGGTAATTCGGAAAATTTAAGTCTAGCAAATGTTCGGAAAAGGTCTTGAAAAAGTCTGGAAATTTATATTCAAAATTGCGTAGGAAACCTGCTTACAAGGGACATTGTGAAAATCCTAATAGTGGTACTAGAAAGTCAGCAGTGTCTTTTGCTTTGCTCGTCCGTTTTCGATCTTAGCGCAATATAAAAAAAAAAAACATTTCGAAATCATGAATTATTGTTGCATCACAGTTGGCTTTGTTTCGGAAATGTACTCATGCACGGAAACCCCTCCACAGCGCGAAGTAGTTGGGGTCAAATGTTTATTACAAACAGTATTACTTCTTTGTTTTACTAGTTAGCGGTATACACACACATGTTTTTGCCTGTATAAGCAAGGTCCTTCCTATACAGCGAAACAATCATGAATTTGAAAGGTGCATCAAAGTCGCCACTAGCACGTCTTTAGCACACTTCTCTCACAACCTAAGTTTAAAGGACGGTAATAGGTTAAACCAAAAATTAGCAGATGGTGAACTGGAAAACGTTACACAGATGGACACAGGAGACCAACGGTGCTACAGCTACAGGCCAAAACAGACTTCTTGGTATCAACAATGCGCCACTTATCGCAACTTTTTATAAACTCCGTGGTAGTTTCTGCATTTTCCGAATATTCCATCATGCAAGTATTAGAAGCACAAACAGACGCCCGACGGTGGTGAACAAATCCAAGCCCCAAGCCTTTTCGATTACTGGCTCGAACAACCGCTTGGTCCGGAGACAATCCTACGAACAATTCAAAAGAAGTCGCTTTGCGGAATTGCGATTCACTCATACCAGCGTCTTGGCAACATTGGACAAAAGCTTTATTACTTCATTTCTTGCCACCACTCACACTAAGCACCATCAACGCACAAGCACCCTGTTCGGTCGAGAGGCCGTGGGTGCGATTGGGAATAAAGTGATTTGCATTAAAGTTCAACACACGAGCTCTGAGCAACAGACCACATCACCTGCCAGTTCTTAGATTTAGTGTTTGAATCACGTCTCGCCTTGTTATTTGTTCATCGGATGTTTGTTCTGCAGTTCGATTTCATGACAGTGACTTTAACTATCGTCTATAAATTTACTAATCTAAGTTCGTGTAGCTGGCTGTAAAAGCGTTCAGAATAACTATGTGTGTGGAATGCTCATGCTCGCATTCTACTAAAACGTTTTTTGAACTGTTTTCCATCTTACATTGCGATGGTATGTCTTTTAAGGACAAATGCAAAGTGAAATGATGTTTCGCGTTGAACTTTCTTATCACGTTGCCTTTCACAGACGAGGCGAAGCAAGAAAGCAAAATGATTCAACAATACTTCGTCGCTGCCGCTTCTCGCGTCGGGGTCGCTCTGCCCAACTTGCATGAGAACGGTGATATAAAGAAACTCAAAGACGAGCAGCTTTCCACCGGTACTGTGTCTTCATCCAAGCAAAGGTTAGTCGTTTCTTCCTACAAGCTTTTGCTGCATCGCTGGGTTGGTTGCTACGGTGCGCTGTTTGCAGATCCTCCTTCCTCGGAGGTAGCGGGTTAACCCCTGACAATACGTAGGAGGGAAACATCAAGGTGCACAGAAAACTAACCGGTCTTGGCGGCAGTTTTAACTTATCACGGCTGTGACGTGAGCAAAGCCCTCCGCCATGCTAGCTGCAGTGTTTGTGAGATCGTCAACAGGCTCCTGGTTACGTCTGTTTGACTAATTATCATCTCCTGTACTGACCTTACTTTTTGCTTCAAACAGTCGCATCCCTGTCCGTGCAACGTCAGCATCGAATCATGAGAAAGGCGCTGGAAAAACGCAAGGTAACTTTGTCGGACACTTTCGACTGTTGATGATGATTTTAATAATTTATCGCATCATTTGCTGCGCGGCGCTGGTGGCAAGAATCCATTGCGTTTGTTGGTGGAACTTGGCCCTGAGTTAGCAATGCGACCTGCACGAAGACGACGATGGTGTTGATGTCCCGGATGTAAACCTGACCCATCCCTGAAGTTGATCTTTTGGCACGACCGCTTTCTCTCCACAACTGCGCCATTCCACAAGCCTCACCAAAATTGATGGTCTTTGTGATTTTTACGGGAGAGATAAGAGCGGATATCCATAAAATAAGATCTGCTGAAGCTCGAGGTATCAACAGTATCAACCAGAGTCCTGCGCGGGGGGGGTTAACCCGCGCCGGTTGTGGATACCCGCATTGGCGGGTCGGGTGCGGGTTGAACTCGGTGCGAGCCGGGTCGGCCGCGGATAAGAAATCCTTTATGCTGATAACTGAATGTTGACCCAGTGCAAGCGAAAGTGACATGAGGAAAAAATCAATGCTGCAGAGAGCTTGCGGTACAAGGGTGCAGAGACATTATCCAGTGGTGGCGAGACCACAGATTGAAGTTTCCAGCTCTCAGTGATCTTGCAGGAAATACGTTCTGCGTGATGGCAACTAGCGCTGCTAGCGAAAGAGTGTTTAATATGACTAGGAATGTTGTGAATAGCACAAGGAGCAAATATAAAGAGTTCGTCAGCGAACGACAGTCTTTTTCAACAACGCTTTTAAAGCTAAGAACGAAGCGCTCGAAGTTGATCAAAAGGTTTGTGCATTTTTACCTTTATAGTGTAATTAAGAGCGTATGTTGGCTTTGAAATGAACCACGGGCTCAGTTGCCACTAGCGATGAAACACGCTGCATGAGTTTTTTGTGGTTTTCAGACACACAGTGGCAGGTGCAAGGCGGAGGTAGTGCGGGTGGGGCGAGCGCAGGTTGGTACGGTGCACAGGATGTATGAGGAGGGAGGGTTAGAAATTTGCAGGACTCAAGAAGCAGCGCCATAATTCAGACGTTTCTCACGAAACTTATGATACTGTTAATAGTTCATTGGCGAAACGTCTGAACTATGTTAATGACATCGTTCGCTCTGGCCATTATTTGTGTTAAATCGGCTCTTTAGCACTTTCGTTTTCCGGTGGACCAATGTCTGGCGGTGAAGATTAGCTTCGTGATCACCTGACGTTGAACCGAAGGTTGCGGGTTCGATCGACGTTGGCCACACCAAGTTGCGCTTCAGTCGGTCAACTGTCATTCTTTGCCTCTATAAGTTGCCGGCTTATCCTACTATTCGGAAATAAAACCGACTTCAAACTTTCGCTGCACTGATATTCTTTCATGGAAATCCGGCACAGAGGCCTAACGAGGGGGTGGCAAGGGGGGCAAAGCCCCGGGCGCCGAAAAGTCCCAAAAATGTCGCAGGTACTTCAATTCAGTACATTTACTCCCGCAAGACCTCAGGTTCGAACATGGGGGGCGCCAAACTTGTTTCTTGCCCCGGGCGTCATCAAACCTCGGTCCATCACTGATCCGGGCTGGCATCGATCTGCACAGTTGTTGGTGGATGTCGCCACAGAGTTTGTTAATTTTTTAATCGCCAACTGTCGGTTTTTGATCACATTGGGAAAACGTGCATTTGCTTGAATCGATTTGGTCAAATCTTTTGGGATAAAAAAGCGGGTTTTAAACTGTTGATACTCCCCGTATTTTGGTGACATTACACGGAGTGAGGAGTGGCAAGAAGGAGAGCTGACGAGTCCAATCGTAGCTGCCGTTTTGTATTTCCTCGTTTCGTTTGCTGTATGTTTAAGCCGAGATTTCACGTCACGCTTTGGTAGTGACGCAATACCATTCTGACTGGAAGTGAGTTGCAGGAAATTCTTCATTGCAGTTACGCGACTGGCACTAAATTTTCTCACACCTGTCCGGCAATGTGCACACAAGGTTTAGGAGCAAGGCGCTTGAGCTCCAAGAATTATGATTCGCCCTATGAGAAGAGAAGCTTGCAGCGTGAACGTTGACGTAGGGATTTTACTGTATATTGATGTCGCTCCAGGATGTCCTCAAGCAAAGCCTCGGTTGAAACAGGACCTTAATATCAAGCTCTGCTCGTTCGTGTGGTTTGTCGTTTTTAAAACAGTTTCAATTTTCAGAAGCCAGCAGTATTTTTCAAATTTTTAACCCTTGTTTCCGCAGATCCCACAGTTGCCGACCCGAAGGTTGCCAACTCGACCAGTGGTTCCTCGAACAACAAAAAAACAAGTCTGATGAAACCGCGTGACGCGTCGAAGAACAAGGTGAACTCGGCCGAGTCGTCCGAGTCGCAGAAAAACTCCCCGACGAATCGGATTCTGATTCCACGGCCACCGGAAAGCGAACGACCCAGTGTCAATAAAGTGCAAGCAGCCAGGTGGGTAGCCGATGTTAGCTGACCTTGCCAACACGGTAGTTACTAGCAGAGAAAACGTTTCTTGCCCGCATGCAAATGTCATGCGCAAATGGCGTCGTGCTTTTCCGGTAAAAAATAGGCTTGAGATCGGTTACTATGATAACGGCAAGAAATAGCTGTCCAGCGACCGATTACTGGGGTCAGGAATCGAGCTCCCGACCTTTCTACTGCGAGCTTCATGTGATTATAACTTTAGCGTTCTGTCATTTCCGTCGCATCTAATGACGACACTTCCTTTGAATCTTCCGCAGACGCCGCCGCTACCGGCCCGCGGCCCAAAAAGCGTCGGAGCCCAACGTCGCCCCCAAAAACCCCACGTTATCTGCCCTCAAGCGGGCCGGGACAGACGAGCCCCGAAGCCGCAGTCCTGCCAACCACGATGCCGCTGCTACAGGCAGGAACTTTGGCCCGAGTTTTGGTGCCAAACAGCAAGGGGAGAGCTGGAAACAGCAGGGCCGGACTAAGTCGCGCGCACAATCATCTTCCAAAGATGCCGCCGTGACGAAACGCGGTGCCAAAGACGTCCATCATAAGCCTTTGCACAAGTCTGTTAGTGTACGTAGGTGATTGTCGCACGATATATGTAGCAACGTTATATATGTGTATGTCGCCATCAGTGTTGCCCTTTCGCCAATTCGTTTCACGACATCCTCTTGCGATTCGCCAAATCTTGTTGCTACCGTTGTCTCGACCTTCAAAATACTAAGTTGGTTGCGGAGGGATATAGTTGCCTGCGCGGATGAACATAATCGTGCCCGGTAGACGTAATTGATGACGTAAACACGATTTACTTTTCTCTAGCTGACTTCACTCGATCGTCAACTCGAACGTCTTTCCGCAAATAATAATCACCGAATCGAAATCTTTAAATCAGTGGTTTTTGACTCTTTTTTGTACCACGGCCCCTTTAAGTAATTGTCCTTTTTTCACGCCCCCCTCCCCTGACGATAACCAAGTTGTACAAGCAAATTATTTATCGTTTAATTTATTGACCAAACTTTCGATGTTGCGCAGCGCATAAGGGCTTGCCCCCCCATCCCCCCCGATTAAGAACCACTGCTTTAAATCGTAAGTTTTTGAAGAAATTTAAACCTCACAATTATGTTTGAACGTCGCGCTTATGCATTGAAAAGCGCAGATAAGATTGCTTAGTGCTGGGATTGGCGAAAAGCCAGGGATCCGTTTGGGTCGAATCCGTTCCAGTGGCGAGGACGTTATGGCTTAGCGCCGACAAGCGACTGCAACGTCGAGGATAAAATTTCTTTCGCTGTGGAGTTAAAAATTACGCTGCTCACCGACGATTGTCTCGCCGAGAGTGGAAAACGCCGAAGCCCTCTCCGCCGCGACCTCGCGCTGCTGGTTGCGTTTATGTGTCAACGTCAACAATGGTTGATTCTTTGCTGTTGAAAGACTCGTTTGCGTGATTGCGTTTCAATGAGTTCCTGTCGCAATGCGGCAATGTGCTGTGTTGAGAGTGTCCCCCTCTCTCCCTCCCTAGTCCACCCATATTTTGCACTGTGTTAACCGTGTCAGGTGCAGGTTCCAGATACAGTATTTTACCTGTCTCCTCCCTCAGATGCAGACTGCACTTTCTAACTTCTTCTACAAACGTTTCGTTTCCTAGACGACCTATGAATGTACTGTATCTCCGTCGCGAATATTCACCTGTACTTTGTGTCGTTTGCTTCGCTCGCTAATGTCCTAGATGTCTTCGCCATACGCATTTCTCACGAGCAACGCAAACGTTGAGTGTCTGCTTGCTTGGGTCGCTCCTTTGAGGCGACTGCAGCGCAATGCAGCTTTCATGCGCTTGTACTTCGGGAGAGGAGGACTCTGTATTTTTGCATGGTGGCTTTGTTTTACTCTTCTCCTCTACTTTTTTTTTATTTCGCTGGCTATGCTTTCCTGCATGCCCCCCGGTGCTGCTGCTACTCTATATATATTTATCGTTTCTTCATTCCGCGCTATTTATTTTTTCTAAGAGTTTTATCGCTGTTTGCGTGTCGCGGTGTGCATTGTGACGTGCGTGCGTGTGCTTGCGAATCGTTTTGTCTGCGTCAGCGTTATGCTTGCCCATGCGTGAAATGAAATATATTCAAAACAATGCTATGACGTCCATCAAGCGGAAGTTCCACCAAAAGTGCCCGTCCGCTTGCTGGCGCTCGATAGCACGTTGCGGGTGCGGTCGGTTGGCACAAATACAAAAGCCCTGCTTCCAGGAAATTCAGCGCATTTCGTTTCTGAGCAACTTAGACAATTCTTTAAAAATAATGAGTTTAATGATAGTGTCTTCCAGGCCCGTAACCAGGTTGGAACACCAGGGTTGGCGAAGAGTTTGCTCAAAGGGGCCTATGTCCAATAGTTTTGACCTGTGCTCAACACATTTTTCCAGGGGAGGCGAAACATTTTGTAGGGGGCTTAACCCTCCAACATCCACCGTAGAAACTTTTACCCTTTTCCAAATCGGTTGGACACCAGGTGCAGATCAGTTTAACGGACTTCCACTGATGCCGACACCGGTTGCTACACATGAAGTCCTGAATTGGACATCATAGGTGAAGGAGCAGGCAAATTTTTGTGGGTGTGATGGATTTTTGTCCGAAAAATTTGCTGTATTTCGGATGACCTACAAAATAAAACGTTTTCATGTGATTTTGGGCGCCATTTTTGCTCGCAATTTCAGGGAGTTTGCGAAGGTTTTCACAGATTTTGCCCGGATTGTAACCAATTTGCTCCCCCGCCTCCTACACCACTGTTGGACATTGTCAGTGATTTTCATTGAAATAAAGCTCTGGTGAAATGGGAAATAATAAGTCAAAAAACGCTCTTCAAAAAAAGGAGACTTAACTTGATATTGGACGCAGCGTGAAACCCGAAGGAACGCCTTTCCCCTTTAAAATGGGACGTTTTCCATAGCAACCCTCTACTGTTAAGGTTTCTGAGGTGATGAAACTTTTTCAGATGAGATTTGCAATAATACATGTTTATATTTCATTCACGTGTTGGCTTCGAAACAAGGTGCATATCACAGTTGAAAGAACTTAAAAGGGTGCAAAAATGCTCATACACAAAGGATCGCAGGATATGAGATAGCTGGTAAGCGTAGTCGATACTGAATAAAAACGGACACTGAAACAAGGCACTACCAACTACTAAATTCGGTCATCGTCATACAGAAGCGTTGCATAAAAGAAGAAACAAAGATTTGTAAAAAGCATCACACAGATGAAGTGGGCAGATAAAGAAGTAGCAGAAAGATGCGAAACGTTCGCAAAAACATAGATTAATTATTATTTATAGCCAAGTCATCAAATCTAATGACGAAATTGGTAACTTGATGTGGGGGAACGCTTATGTTTGTGGGGACGTTACGCAAAATTCGATAGACATATTTGTAGGCAGCACGAAGGCTTATTAGACTGTGTGTAGGCTAGGGCTGTGGAGCCGGAGCCCAAACAAGTTTGGATGGTTGGAGCCGGAGCCACAAACTTTAAATGTTGGAAAACCGAAATATATGCTAAGCGAGGCCCCCGTTTTCACAGTTAGGTTGCCAAGAGGGGCTATTCTCCTCTCTGCCCCGTCAGTTACGTTACTGGTTCAGTAAATATTTCATCTTTACAAGCAGCACGGTGTAAGGCAGCGGTTCTCAAGCTTACATAGTCCATAATCCCTACCGAGACTCCCAACACCCGTGGCTCCCTGCCCTTAACATAGGTTTCGTTTATACGTGTTTGCGTTTTATTATTTCATTCACCACGCTAGACGGGTGAACAGGTGGAGGCCTCTGCTCATGGCTCCCCAGTCAAGGCCTCGTGGTCCCCAGTTGAGAAACTACGGTTCAGGGGAAGTCTGTGAATTAGGGATTCAAGCTCAGTGTATTGACCTCTTGAAAGTTTTCCTCGATTTTGGCGTACAAAGGTGTCAATACATTATCGCTGTCTTTTGATGAATTCAGCAAAATTTCAAAGTGTTTTTTGCACATCGCTGCAACAGCTTCACTTTCTGTTGTGATCATCACCGTGTATGAAGTTCTATGTTTATTTTTCTGATTTTTGCCAGAACTTTCTGGGAGAGTGGTCCTGCAGCACTCTTGCAAGTGCATCTGCTTTGTTGTTTTCCTTGACCTTGCAAGTACAACAGGCTCTCAATGCATATTCGGAATCTTTGCGCCTTTCTTTCATGTTGTCAAACAAAGGTCCTTTTTCGGACTTACTATCTTTCCAGAAAAAGTAAATGTTTCTGGAAGCACAATGTTTCTCACTCACAGATACGCTTCACCAGGGGCGGAGACAGACATTTTCATTTGGGGGGCCACTGGAGGGGCCAGTTTTGCATCAAGGGGAGCTGCCAATGGTCTGTGCAGGACTTTCAGAAAGAGACCTGAAAAATTTTTGGAGGGCCAGGCAAAATTTTTGGGGGCAGTTGCCCCCCCTGGAACCCCCCTGGCTCCGCCCCTGCGCTTCACCCACGAATGGCACAACTGGACGGTGTTAGAAAGGTCTCTTGCCTTCGGCGCAGAAATTTCGAGTTTTCATTCCACGCTTGAAGTTTCCCGACTGCTTTTATACAGAACCGTCGTCAGAAAGTCGTGAATAGGGGGACTTTACGTTTGTGCGAGGGAGGGGCTTTACGTCTGTGCAGCGGGGGCTTGACATTCAAATTTGACAAAAATTCCACTGATTTATAGTGTTTCATATCTCAATTTGTGGGGGGCTTGGAGCTTTGTTTGGGGGGATAAGCCCACCAAAGTCACCCTTTTATATCAATAAATACTCTCCACATGTGAGATAAGCAAAGAATCTATTGGCATATTTTTAATAGGAAATCGATTTCACGTAGCGTAACACTACGCATCGTCAGTCCTTCCATCTTATTCAAATAGAAATATAATTTCTAGTTTCAGTCCAAAGATGCTAAGAACGGAACCGTCGCCAGGAAGTTTTCAATAGGGACTTTGCGTTTGTGCGGGGGGCTTGATATTCTGAAAATTGACAAATACTCCACTGATTTATAGCGTTCATGTTACAATTTGGGGAATTGAAGTTTTGTTTGGGGGTCTAAGCCCACCAAAGTCCCCGTGGCGACGGGACTGACTAAGAATAAATACCAGAACTAAGTTACAGCTGTTGGAACGTAAATTTGACTGGGTTCGAGAATTGCAGTTATGGGCGCAGGAAGCGGATTTTTTCCAGGGTGGCCAAAAGGAATTTCCATTGGGACCAACTGTGGTGAAATTTTATTTTACCAACCGGAAACCGAGAAAAAAATTATCTACTGAAAAATTAATAGGAAAATATAAAATTTCAAATTCCAGTGGGCGGCCAAGCCCCCTGTCCCCTTCGGACGTCCATGAGCGCAGCGTTCGGAAACTCTTTCACTACGGAAGAAAAGGTGAATGTTTCGATTTTCAGATCTACCTCTCCAAGCAGCAGCTTCACTGCTACACCAGTCCGTATCTGTAGCGTAAAATGTCAGTTGCGCTCTACACATTTTTATTTATTTCTTTATTTTGTTTGATTCAGACTCGTGGTCCACATCACTATTAGCTGTAATCGAATAACACAAGGTAACAAAAATGGTTAGTCATAACATAACACATTACCGAGTAGGTGTCAGGTGAAAAACACAGTCAACACTGAGGTAGGAGCAAAACACTGAAACATCGCTCCAGCCATTCTTGCATTCACTCATCGTCATGGAGAAATTCTATCAGGTTTTGAAGTAGGCTAAACGGCTAAAAACTCGGATGGAGTAAAAGCAATAACCACTCAATAGATAAAATCTTCTTGTACAAAAGACAACCAATAAATCACACACTAAAGTCTTGACGGGTCAATGGAGCTGCCTTTGACTGCATGTAACTTTTCGTGAAAAAAGTAGGTAACCTCGATATGTGCACCATAGGTGTAGGAGCAGGCAAATTTTTCGGGGTGCAAAGGATTTTTGCACAAATTTCCCCAAACTTGCCCGAAAAACTCCAAAAAAACAACCTCCAAAAAAAAACAATAAAAACGACTGCAACCAAAAAAACGACTGCATTTGATGCCCTGCTGAGAAACAACTTGTATCGATCTTTTATACGATGCGCATCTTCATCCAACTTTTTTAGTCGTTCATATGTCTGATGCTTTCTACAAACCTTCATTTTTCCTCAATTAATCAAAGCTCCTGTATGATGGAGACCAACCGCAGTAATTGTTGGAATGGTGCATTGCTTCGGTGTTCGCGTCTTGTCAGTATTGCTTTTGTGTAATAAAAAGAAAAAATGTGTGTGCAATGTATACAAACCAAGCATACAAAAAGTAAGAAGTGCTGTTAAAATGCTTTACTCCCCTCAATGTTGGTTGGTCATGTACAAACACCGACTCTGTAAAGCATTACCGTATGACTAACCCATTTTTTGTGCTCTTGTGAATGATAACACAGTTGTGGTGATGATAAAGTGTTTTGCGCCTCTCCATGGTCATGTGGAAATTGCGCTACTGTGTGGCTAACCATTTTTTGTGCATTTGTGTCTATGATCGCGTTTGTATGGACCACGAGTCTAAAATAAGCTAATATTATTATTATATTATTTCATTTTGGGTACATTTTTTTCAAATGAAAGCACATCAGGCACCATTTTTGCCCAAATTTTCCCCAAACTATCCCAAATTTCACCTAACTTCCCCGAAAAAAAACTGAAGAAAATGACCTCCAAAAATTAATAAAAATAAAAAAGGGTGCCATTTAATTTTGGGCGCCATTGTCAATGCACATCAAGCGATTTTGCGAAGGTTTTCACACATTTTGCCCAAATTTCCACAGATTTTTCCGGATTTTAAGGGATTTTTCCCGGAGTTTCACCAAATCAAAACTTTTGGGATGTACTTGCACCCAGGGGCGGAGCCAGACATTTTCATTTGGGGGGCCATTGGAGGGGCCAGTTTTGCAACAAGGGAGCTGTCAATGGTCTGTGTAGGACTTCAATGCAGTGGCATGACGTCACGCGGAAAATTTTGGGGGGCCACTGGGGGGGACAGGCAAAATTTTGGGGGG